>UMCH01016450.1_pt1 | contig 15851 bp, 9 predicted proteins | sample 1964201 | NCBI WGS metagenome assembly UMCH01 (sample SAMEA4835965, study PRJEB28245) | human gut metagenome | biome: gut microbiome; material: fecal sample | place: Denmark | collected 2008 | reverse complement strand
AGACTTTCCCTACATCGGCATCTGCCAGCAGTTCCGTGAAAAATCCGTACCCTACGGATTTATTGAACGCTATCCAAGAGAGAAAGAACATATAACCGGAATTGCACATGAACCGTGGCATTTTCGTTATGTGGGAACACCTCATGCAGAGATTATGCGGGAACACCATTTTTGTCTGGAAGAATACATAGATTTTTTGAAACGATTTTCTCAAGATCAGCCCTATACCTTTTACAAGGATTCTCAGGAAATCCAAATCTTCTATCTGAAAGCAGATACAGAAAGCGTTTCTCTTGAAGTCGCAGAGGATGGTTCTCTTTCCGTTTCCGGTAACAACGTGGATGGTTATATCATCACGGAATGGAGGGGATAGTCATGGAACAAAAGCAAAGATTCGGCGGACTGGACAGATTCAAGTTCATTGCGGCCTTTTTGGTTGTCGCTATCCATACTTCCCCACTATCTTCCTTCAGCGCAAACGCGGATTTTCTTTTGACAAGGGTGCTTGCAAGGACAGCAGTTCCATTTTTCCTAATGGTAACGGGCTACTTTTTACTCCCCCAATATCTTTTTGAAAAATCTATGGACCGCAGGCCGCTTCTCCGCTTTTTGAAAAAAACTATTTTTCTGTATGGAATTGCCATCCTTCTTTATCTGCCCGTTAATATTTACGCAGGCCATTTTCAAGGATCAGGTATTGGGGAGCTGATCCGCAAGGTCTTATTTGACGGTACTTTTTATCATCTTTGGTATCTTCCGGCTGTCTTATTAGGAGTACCGCTGGTTTGCTGGGCGGGGTCCCGGCTGCCTTTCCGCATATTGGCCGGAAGCTGCCTTCTCTTGTACTTGATTGGCTTATTTGGGGATAGTTATTACGGCTTCATTGCCAATTCCCCCATAGCGTCCTTTTATGATGCTTTATTCCAGGTTTTTTCCTATACTCGGAATGGGCTGTTTTATGTTCCCATTTTTCTTGTAATGGGAGCGAAACTAAAAGTGATTCATTGGAGGGAGAAAAAGGTCCTTTTGATTCTCGGTGCCAGCGGTTCTCTTTTTTTGATGTTTTTGGAGGGGCTCTTTCTGCATAAATTGGGGGTTCAGCGGCATGACAGTATGTATTTTTTGCTGATTCCTTCTATGTTTTTCCTGTTTCAGTTGACCTTGGCATGGGACAAACCCTCAGCAAAAACGCTTCGTACCATGTCAATGTGGATTTATCTTTTTCATCCGTTCTGGATCGTTGCAGTGCGGGGATTTGCGAAAGTTATTCACCTTGAAACAATACTGGTGGATAACAGCCTGATCCACTATCTAGCCGTTTGTATGCTATCTGTTTTGTCAGCGGTAGTATTAGTAAGGCTGCTTCCTGCGGAGAAAAGAAGGGATTCCAGCCCACAAGCACGCGCATGGATTGAACTCAGCAAACAACAGCTTTACCAGAACGTGGATGCTTTAAGTCAGCTTCTTCCTCCCGGCTGTCAGTTAATGCCAGCAGTGAAAGCGAATGCCTATGGGCACGGGGCTGTTCTAATTGCCAAAGCGTTGCAGGAGAACGGGATTCGGGCTTTTTGTGTGGCTTCCGTCACAGAGGGCGTTGAACTGCGTAAAAATGGAATCACCGGAAAAATTCTAATTTTGGGATATACACATCCCGACTCTTTTCCGTTGCTTTGGAAATACCGGTTGACGCAGACAGTAGTTGACTATCCATATGCCCAAAGTCTGAATGCCTGCAGGAAGAAAGTCCAGGTACATTTGAAAATTGACACGGGGATGCACCGTTTAGGCATACGTTCCGATCATATTGAGGAAATCAGCCGGATATTTCAGATGGACAATCTGCTGGTTGACGGTATTTATACACACTTGTGTGTATCAGACAGTATGACGGCTGCCGACCGAGAATTTACCTATCAGCAAGCCAACGCCTTCTATACTTTACTGGAAAAATTAAGTGAACGCGGAATTTCCTGTCCGAACATCCATCTATCGGCTAGTTATGGACTCATCCATTATCCAGAGTTCCCCAGTAACTATGCAAGAATAGGGATTGCCTTGTATGGGATGTTAAGTAGCAGGCAGGATGAAGAAAACTGTTCTATCCCGCTTTTTCCAGTGTTGTCTGTAAAAGCAAGGGTCAGTTCCGTCAGGGATTTGTATAAAGGGGAAGGAGCTGGATATGGGCTGCGGTATGTGGCCAAAGAAAATCGACAAATTGCAGTGCTTTCCATTGGATACGCAGACGGTATTCCCCGGAGCCTTTCAAACGGTCATGGGCGTGTACTCATCAACGGACAATTTGCTCCTATTATTGGAAACATCTGCATGGATCAGATGCTGGTAGACGTGACAGATATTAAAGAGGTCAAGCAAGGCGATATTGCTGTTCTCATTGGAAAATCAGGTGACTTGGAGATCACGGCCTACGATTTGGCAGAACAGACAGAGAGCATCACGAACGAGATATTGAGCAGATTAGGCGCTCGACTAGAACGCATATTGATTTAATAGCAAACATCATAAGTAACTTCCATCTGCCCAGCGGCAGAAAAGAAAAAAACCGCTGTGGGCAGATCACTACTCATGCACAAATCCATTTTTATACGGCGGTTTTGAGAAATCAAGGCCGCCATTTTTTTGCGTAGATATATGTAATTGCTACGGCGGCAACAGGAGGATGCCGCCATGCACGATGCAAACCAGCGATGTAATTCGCCAAACTTGATGCGATCAAAAAAAGCCTAGGCTTTACCCGGAAATACTACGCTCATGTATCGGCATTATCATGGCAGGTTCATCAGTATAATAATGGCCTATTTCGTCGCGCCAGTTTCCCATTATGGGATGCTGGCGTTTTTGTTTGTCGTTTTTTAGGGAATTGCCCCGGAACGTGTCACTGCCGTTCGCCACCCACTCCATTTCGGTCACTCATCCACCCACAACCGAAATGGAGGTACATAATGAAATATATCAACCTGAGGGAGCTGTATCCCGATGTTTATAAAACCGATACCCTTGTAGAAGTCACTGAGGAAGTGTTTGCCGTGATCCAGGCATCCGACCGGGCGGAGGATGCCTATAAGCGCCGGATGTATCGCTACAAAGCACAATACTCCCTGGACTGCAACAACGGCATTGAAAAAGTGGTGATGGTTCAGCCGCCAACGCCAGAGGAAATCCTGGAGGATAAGCAGCTGCGGGAACAGCTCTACGCTGCTGTGATGGCTCTGCCAGATAAGCAAGCCAAGCGGATTTATGCCCACTTCTATCTGGGCATGACTCCAAAGGAGATTGCCCAGGCGGAAGGCGTGGACCCTGGCCGGGTGCGGGACAGCATCCGCAAAGGGCTGAGGAAGTTGGCTAAACAATTTTGATAAGGCTTTATATGGTGCGTCCGTTTGAAGCCATTTTTGTCACTACTAATAGAAGGACAAGTTCTCTTTCCCCCTTCTCTGTAACTTGACAACTGAATAGACGGCATTACCGGTACATATCCCATATACGAGCGAATCAGGCGCGCCGCCGAAACGGACAGCTAAGGAGGTGAAACCAAGCTGCTCCCAGCGATCAACGTCAGCCTGTACCCCGAAGATGGCACTTCGGGCGCGAGGACTATATGGGTGCTTAAAGATACTTCCTCACGGCCTCCTAAAGACTTGGGGGGAACCCTGCGGCGCACGAGTAAAACGACGCTGCGGAGTTATGACAGCCGCGCCAGCGGCGACCGGTAATGTCCCCATCATTCGGGGTGCGTGGCAAATAGAATGAGTGAATGTAAAATCAGAAAGCAGCTGCATGGAGAATGTGGTGTATGAAAACATTTCATCCTTGCCGTGCAGCTGCTTTTTACATATTTCCTTTTTGAAAGGAGATTGGAAGCCATGCGGAGATATTTGCGGGGAGAAATCTACTATGCAAATCTTGATCCCGTGTTCGGTTCGGAACAGTCTGGGTTTCGCCCAGTTCTGATTATCCAGAATGATATTGGCAACCGTTACAGTCCTACGGTAATCGTAGCACCCATTACAAGTAAGCCGGATGTGAAGGCCAAGCTGCCTACACATTGCCGCCTTGATTTGAAAAATTGCCTGAATGAACCATCGGTTGTTCTATTGGAACAGCTGAGAACATTGGACAAGCGACGCTTGAAAAAGTACATAGGAAAATTGAAGAAATCCTCAATGAACGAGGTTAATCGAGCTTTGGCAGTCAGTGTAGGACTGTCAAAGTTTTATTTGTGCCAAAAAGAATGTGCAGAGCATTTGAACCAAATTGCTGAGAATAATACCCGGCAATGACCGGAAGGAGGTTATATTATGTTTGAAGAAAGAATTGCTGAAATGAACCGTGAAACAGAAACCATGCAGGCCCATTATGCTCCTGAGAAAAGGACCTACACAGTTGATGAAATCCAGGATATTCTGGGAATCAGCCAGCCGACCGCCTATGCGCTGATTAAAAAGAATCTGTTTCACAGTATTCGCATTGGGCGGAATATCCGGGTATCGAAAGCCAGCTTCGACGCTTGGCTGGACAATCAGGGTTAATTTGTCAAGGATGTCGCGGGACTGATCGACAACATGGATGATATGGTCTTTATCCCTTACAATATAGGCATAACAGCTGTTTACCTATTTTGAAAGGAGATCGTATCAATGAATCATGTGACGATTGCCCTGGAGCCGGGACAGGTGGATGTTGCCAGTCAGAAACGCACCTATACCGTCCTGGAGATTCAGGATATTTTGAGCATCAGCCGCCCTACGGCTTATGCGTTGATTCGGAAGAATTACTTCCGCAGCATCCGGGTGGGAGGCCAAATTCGGGTTTCCAAAAAGAGCTTCGATGAATGGCTGAACCGTGGAAACGGGGGTGATGCGCATGAATAACATTACCCCTTCCTCAAAGAAGAAAACAAGCATTTCCGTCCGGGAGATGCGCCAGATATTAGGCTTGAACAAAGTGGAATCCTATTGGCTGGTACATCAGAACCGGTTTCGCACGATAGTGGCTGCTGGCCGGATGCGGATAATGCTGGACAGCTTTGAAGAATGGTATGCCGGGCAGTTCCATTACAAGAAAGTCAATGGAGAAGCGCCCGGTTCCAAGTGGGAGAAAACCACAATGTCCATTCGGGAAGCTGCTGCCCTTTTAGGATTGCAGGAAGCAACCCTGTATGACCTGTTGAAAAAGAAGCCATTCCAAACAATCCAGGTGGATAACCGGACACGGATTGACCGGATCAGCTTCTGGGCGTGGTATGAATCCCAGGATTTTTACCGCACCGTGGCAGATCAGCAAGCCGACCGACTAAAATTCGGAGAAACCCTTACCATGCCGGAAGTTGCCCGTCTGCTGGGGACCCACCGGAACAATGTTTACTATTTAGTCCAGAAAGGATGCTTTGAAACAATTCAAACTTCCCGTACCAAGCTGATATGCAAAGATAGTTTTGAGCGTTGGTACGAGGGCCAGAGCAAATATCGGATTGTTTCCGCCGCAAACGGAGGTGATGAGGATGGCATCCATTGTTAAAAGAAAGAGCAAGTATTCCGTCGTTTATAATATCGTGGATGAGAACGGCGTGAAGCGCCAGAGATGGGAAACCTTCGCTTCTCAGGCAGAGGCGAAAAAGCGAAAGGCACAGATTGAGTACCAGCAGAGTACCGGAACCTTCATTGCGCCGACAGCAAAGACGATCCGGGAGCTTTTGGAGGAATACATCAATATCTACGGCATCAACACTTGGGCGCTGTCCACTTATGAAAGCCGCCGTGCCTTGATTGATAACTACATCAACCCAATCATCGGGGATATGCCGCTGGAGCAGGCAACGCCACGCGTAATGGACAAATATTACCGGGACTTGCTGACTGTCAAAGCGAAACCCCGCCCTTACCAGACTCCGCGAAATGAATACCTTTCTCCGAGGACGGTAAAGGAAATACATAAAATCCTGCGGAATGCTTTTAATCAGGCTGTGAAGTGGGAAATGATCTCCAGAAATCCTGTGCTGAATGCTACGCTTCCCAAGTGTGAAACCAAGCCCAGGGAAATCTGGACAGCGGATACCTTGTTCCATGCTCTGGAACTCTGTGACGATGATAACCTGGCGCTGGCGTTGAATCTGGCGTTTTCCTGTTCGCTCCGCATGGGAGAAATGCTCGCACTCACCTGGGACTGTATTGATATTTCAGCTGAGAGTATTTCTCACGATTGCGCCAGCATCTTCGTCAATAAGGAATTACAGCGAGTACAAAAGCAGTCGTTGGAAATGCTGGACGGCAAAGGCGTGATAAAGGTGTTTCCGTCTATTCTGGTATCCAAACATACGGCGCTGGTCTTAAAAGAGCCGAAAACCAAGACCAGCATCCGAAAAGTATTTCTGCCCAAAACGGTTGCTGAAATGCTTCTCAAGCGTCAGGCAGAGCAAAATGAACTGAAAGAACTTTTTGGAGAGGAGTACACCGATTATGGCTTAGTATTCTGTTCTCCGATGGGAACGCCCATTGAAGGGCAGGTTATCAACCGGGCGCTGAATAAGCTGATTGAGGATAACGGGCTTCCGAAGGTAGTATTTCATAGTCTGCGGCACAGCAGCATTACCTACAAACTCAAACTTAACGGCGGAGATATGAAATCCGTACAAGGTGATTCGGGACACGCCCAGCTGAAGATGGTGGCGGATGTGTACTCTCACATCATCGACGAGGACAGACGGCTCAATGCCAAGCGTTTTGAGGATGCCTTCTATTCCGGGCATAAAACAGAGGATGAGCTGGATGGACTTCATGCTCGCTCCATTGAGCAGGCGGCAGCGCCGCAACCAGCAGAACCGGAAACGGATCAGCAGCTCCTTCTCAAACTTCTGAATAATCCTGAGATGGCCGCACTGTTGAAAACGCTGGCAAAATCCTTATAACAGGAGAAGAAAAGCAAGGTTTGGTTCACTTAGCCACCTTGCTTTTTCTTTGTCTTAGCTTTATAATATTTTACAGTGTGACAATCAACTTTTTCAGACTCCTCTGCTAATTCCTTGCCAGTCAGAGGCCGAAAAAAGAGGTTATTTTAGCCGTAAAACCCTTTGGAATGGTTAAGAATAAAACACGCCAAAAGCCCGTAAATGCTTGGGTTTCCTTGTGTTTGGTTACGAAGCGATTAGCAAACTGGGGCGAACTCCTAAGCGGTAGGTCGGAGGTTAGAGTCCTCTCTGGGGTGCCAGAAAGCAACTGTGACCCGCTTTTTTGCGGGTCACAGTTGCTTTTTTTGCGGGTTTTGTCCACACATTATGGGTTTTCTTCTTTCATAAGCCGCTTGAACAGTGTGGGGTAATTGCTTGCGCCGTGGGCCATGTGGTACACATAGACCGTTCCGGCGATCAGCCGGTACACGCAGATATACTTTCCGGCGATCACATAGCGGTATCCGCCGTTTCGCAGTTCCTTGTCCTGCGGGATATGGCCGGACAGCGGAAACCGCTCCAGACGGGACAGCGTATCCAGAATCAGATTGGTGATATTCCTCGCGGAATCTGGCCCCACAAGGTTCAAGTGAAGCATTGCGATTTCTTCAAGTTCCCGCTGGGCGGGTTTCGGAATCACAAGGTCAGCCACGCTGATAAATCGCCTCCAGCCGTTTTCTGGATTCCTCCAGCGTATAGGTGGGGCTGCCTGCCAGCCGGGCTTCCTCTGCCCCCTTTTGTGGATACGCCGCACCGAATCATTTGGCGAAAACCGCCCCAAATGGTAGGCATATGGGAAAATGGCAAAAAAAATATACACAGTATACATGGAAGATATTTCCAGGCTTTTTCCACTGCCGTCCACCCGGCGTGAACAAACACAAATGTGCATGTACTGCGGACGGAATCAGCAGGGGGGAAAAAGGACGGCTGACATTTTGGCGGATTTGTCCAACACGGACGCCGAACCAGGAAACTGTTCGTGAGATAAGTACAAAAAACAATAGGCCGTTTATCACGGTGACGTGATACCGAAGCATCGGAAAAAAGCGCCAACCGGCCGTCCACCCGGCGGAAACACCGGAAACGTTTCCTGAAAAAATCCTTGTTTTTGGAAGAAATTCCTTGCTTTTGCAGGAGAAAGGAAGTATAATTATGCAATCGGAAAGCGCCTCAACACAGCAGGGGAGCGAAACGAAAAAAACAGGAAGGAAGTCGATCGATGAAAAAGACGAGAATGCCGCAGCGGCTGCTTGCTCTGGTATTGGTGCTGATGATGCTCATCAGCGTCCTGCCGGTCAGCGCCATGGCGGCGGAACTGACGCCGTCTGACCCCGAGACCGGGCTGACGGCCACCGATGTGACCAATGAGCTCACAGACAGCGACCGTCTGGCGATCTTCGAGGATAACATGGACTCCAGCAAGGTGTCCAGGTCTGAGATCCCGGCAGACGACGAAATGGTCAAGGTCATTGTGCAGTTGGATGCAGACAGCCTGCTGGATGTCCGCAACCGCACCAATGCCAGTATGTCCATGCTGGACTTCCAGCAGACGGACGCAGCCAAGACCCAGCTGAAGGACATCGCCAACCTGCAGCTCTCCGTGATGAACACCATGGAAAGCAAGGGCATTCCCAGCTCCTTCACCTTCAGCTACACCTCCGTGGTCAGCGGCTTTGCCGCCCAGGTGCCTTACGGCAAGATCCATGACATCAAGAACATCAGCGGCGTAGAGGACGTGGTGCTGTGCCAGACCTACTACACCGATTCCATGGGCTCCGCCACTCTGGGCCAGGCCCTGACCGCCGCGGAAGTGGCGGCCTATTCCAACAACACCCAGTATCAGGGCGAGGGGATGCTCATCGGCATCCTGGACACCGGCCTGGATGTGAACCACGAGGCCTTTGCCAACGCTCCTGCCGTGCAGAAGCTGCAGAAGTCCAGCCTGTCCAAGCTGCTCTATCAGATCAGCCAGGGGGAGGACGGCAAGACCAACGTCACCGCATACAGCTATGCCGCTCTGTGGTATGCCCAGAAGCACAGCTCCAGCTCCCTGGAGCTGCTGACCGAGGACGACCTGTATAAGAGCGGCAAGGTGCCCTTTGCCTTCGACTATGCCGACGCCGACGCCGACGTGATCCCCTCCGCCGACGCCGTGGAGAAGTACGGCAATGACCACGGCACCCACGTGGCCGGTATCACCGCCGGCAAGACCGTGGACGCCGACGGCAGCGTCACCTTCGCCGGTCAGTCTCCCGAGGCACAGCTGGCCATCTTCAAGGTATTCTCCGACTCCACCAACGGCGCCTCCACGGACACCATCCTGGCGGCCCTGAACGACGCCCTGCTGCTGGACGTGGACGTGATCAACATGTCCCTGGGTTCCAACGGCGGCTTCGGCCGGGAGGCCGAGGGCGACCTGACCACCAAGTATTACGACCTGGTCAAGTCCGCCGGTATCCTGCTGAACTGCTCTGCCGGTAACTCCTATTCCTCCTCCCAGGGCGGCGCAAAGGGTGACTTCACCTCCGTGTCCGACCCCGACACCGGCATCATCAGCTCCTCGTCCTCCTATGACGCGGCGCTGTCCGTTGCCTCCGTCAACGCCAACGAGACGGCGGCCTTTGTCACCGCCCAGGGCCGCGTCCCCTATCAGGACGTGTCCGGCCACGACTTCACTGCCCTGCTGCTGGGCAATGACAGCTCCAGGACCTATGAATACGTCATGGTGCCCAACACCGGCGACACCGCCGATTACCAGGGCCTGGACGTCACCGGCAAGATCGCCGTGGTCATGCGCGGCGGCCTGTCCTTCGAGCAGAAGCAGCTCAATGCCGCCTCTGCCGGCGCTGCGGGCTGCATCATCTATAACAACCGCGACGGCTATCTGCTGAACATGTCCGTGGATAACTACAAGATCCCCACCGTGTGCATCAGCCTGGCCAACGGCCAGATGATGGAAGCCGCCCAGGAAAAGACCCTCACCGTCTCCAAGACCGAAAAGGGCTCCGTGGCTATGAGCGACTTCTCCTCCTGGGGCCCTCTGCCCTCCCTGTCCCTGAAGCCGGAGATCACCGCCCCCGGCGGCAGCATCTATTCCTCTCTGCCCTTCGCCCAGTACGGCTACATGAGCGGTACCTCCATGGCGTCTCCGTATCTGGCCGGTGTGGCCGCCGCCGCTCTGGAGTATGTGAATGCCCTGATGCCCGGCGCCTCCGATACCGACAAGCAGCTGCTGGTGAACCGCCTGCTGATGAGCACCGCCGACATCCTGTATGATGAAAACGGCGTGGCTTACTCCCCCCGCAAGCAGGGCTCCGGTATGGTGAACCTGGCCGAGGCCGTCACCACCCCCGCCTACCTGTATGTCCGGGGCCAGGACAAGACCAAGATCGAGCTGGGCGACGACGCCGACCAGCTGGGCGTGTACAAGCTGAGCTTCGTGGTGAAGAACCTCACCGGCTCCGCCCTGTCCTATGACGTCAATACCACCGTCCAGACCGAGAGCACCACCTCCGACGGCCTGTACATCGCCCAGAAGGGCTATGTCCTCTCCGCTGACACCAGCGCCATCAAGGTCTCCGGCGGCACCCTCAGCGGCTCCACCGTCACCGTGCCCGCCAAGGGCGAGGCCACCGTCACCGTCACCGTCCGCCTGTCCGATGCGGACCGGGAGTACCTGGCCAAGTTCCCCAACGGCATCTATGTGGAAGGCTTCGTGGAGCTGACCAACAACGACGATCCTGCGCTGTCCGTGCCCTTCCTGGGCTTCTACGGCGACTGGACCAAGGCCCCCATCTTCGAGGACGCCGATATCTATAACGGCCTGGACGAGAAGATGTACGCCACCAACGTGGCCGGTGTTTACGCCATGATGTACGTGGTGAAGCTGGGCATGTATCCCTTCGTGGTCCCCGAGGGCTACGACACCCCCTCCACCTCCGCCGATAAGATCTGCGTGGACCTGGGCGGCGGCAACGGCGTCAGCAACCTGTATTACCTGCAGGCCGGTCTGCTGCGCGCGGCCAAGACCGCCAACGTCACCATCACCGACAGCGACACCGGCGAGGTGTACCTCAACAGCGACGGCCTCAATGTCCGCAAGGCCATGTACAACTCCAGCTCCGCCGCTGTGCGGCCCGGCTATGTGGGCGAGATCTTCCCCCCGCTGACCGGCAGCCACCTGATCCCCAACAACACCCGCATGACCTACACCGCCACCGCCTATGTGGACGGCTTCGACGTGCAGGACAACCTGAAGAACACCTATTCCTTCAACTTCACCTCCGACGGTGAAATGCCCTATATCGTTGACCGCGAGAACCTGCAGTTCCGCACCGGCGACGACGGCCGGAAGTACCTGGACGTGACCCTGGCCGATAACTTCTGCCTGGCCGGCGCCACCCTGTACTCCACCCAGTGGAAGACCAACGTCAACAACGGCAAGAAGGAAATGAGCCTTGGCTCCAACTACTATGACGGCATCATCCCCGCCCTGAAGGCCGACGGCACCTCTCCCCGGGCTTACGAGGAGTATACCTACACCTTCGACGTTACGGACTTCTATCAGAAGCTCCTGCAGGGCACCTTCTATGTGGTGGCCTACGACTACGCCATGAACCAGTGTGCCTATCGCGTGACCCTGCCTGAAAACGCCGTCACCAAGATCACTCTGGATCAGACCGCTGTGACCCTGCCCCAGAAGGGCTATGTCCAGCTGAACGCCACTGTGACTCCCGACGACGCCACCGACCAGAACCTGGTTTGGAGCTCCTCCGATTCCAGCGTGGCCGAGGTGAAGAACGGCATCGTGGCCGCCAAGGCTCCCGGCACCGCCACCATCACCGTCAAGTCCTCCGTCTGGACGGACGTGGAGGCCCAGTGCCAGGTCACCGTCACCGACGAGGTGGGCGCGGATGTGCCTATGAGCGAGTTCCTGCTGAACACCTCCTCCGTGACCATGCTGGCCGGCACCACCTATACCAATGTCCGGCTGTATGGCTATTCGCCCTTCTATGCCACCGACCTGAACCTGGAGTGGACCTCCTCCGACGAGTCCGTGGTCACCGTTGAGCCCAACGGCACCGGCGATGAGCTGACCCAGTATGCCAAGCTCACCGCTCTGAAGCCCGGCACGGCCACCGTTACCGCCAAGGCCAAGAACGGCACCGCCGCCTATGACCTGGCCGTCACCGTCACCGAGGCCACCGGCTCCGGCAGCTTCAACATCGTGGGCGACACTCTGGTCAGCTACAGCGGCACCGAGAGCACCGTCACCATTCCCGACGGCGTCCGGGTCATCGGGGAGAACGCCTTCAAGAACAACGACTACGTTCTCAACGTCATCTGCCCCGACTCCCTGGAGGAGATCGGCTATCAGGCCTTCTACGACTGCGACAACCTGCAGAGCGTGTCCCTGCCCGAGGGCGTCAAGTCCATCGGCGAGAGCGCCTTCTACTACTGCGAGAACCTGAAGACCCTGGGCCACACCGATGACGGCGTCCTGCCCAAGGGCCTGACCACCATGGGCGTCAAGGCCTTCTACTTCTGCAAGGCCCTGGAGGGCGACCTGGTGATCCCTGAGGGCGTCACCTCCCTGAGCGCCGGTATTTTCTATAATGCCTTTGCTCTGACCAGCATCACCATTCCCGACACCGTCACCTCTATGGACGCAAACGGCGACCAGTTCGCCAACTGCACGGCTGTAACCTCCGTGAAGCTGTCCAAGAACCTGACCGAGCTGCCCAAGACGGCGTTCTTCACCTGCAAGAGCCTGAAGGCGCTGCCCGACCTGAGCAACGTCACCTCCGTTGGCACCAGCTGCTTTGCCGGCTGCGCCGGTCTGGAGGAGATGGTGATCCCCGAGAGCCTGACCTTCGTCGGCACCAACGCCTTTGCCCGCAGCAGCCTCACCGAGATCACCGTGCTGGGCGATCCCACCGGCCTTGATTCCGCATTCTACAACAGCCTGAACCTGACCACCTTCGTGGCCCCCAAGCTGACCACCATCGGCAAGCAGATGTTCCAGGGCTGCACCGCGCTGGTGAACTTCATCGTTCCCGACAACGTCACCCTCATCGGCGAGAGGGCCTTCCAGGGCTGCACCAACCTGAAGACCCTGACCTTCCCTGCCTCCTACAAGGCCGAGACCCTGTCCTTCGGTCTGACCCCGTTTGTCAGCTGCCCCGCCTTTGAGGGCTATGTCATCGAGGACGGCGCCAGCATCGTCCGGACCGAGGACGGCACCCTGCTGGCCGGCGGCGGCAAGGTTCTGGTGAGCCTGCCCCAGGACTTCAAGGGCACCTCCTACACCGTGCCCGACGGCGTGGAGACCATCAGCGACTACCTGTTCTATAAGAAAACCACCATCACGTCCGTCACGCTGCCTGCCAGCCTCAAGAAGATCGGCACCGCCGCCTTCCAGGGCTGCACCAAGCTGACGTCCATCGCCCTGCCCGATGGCTTCACCACCCTGGGTGAGCACGCCTTCGACGGCTGCTCCGGCCTGAAAACCGTGACCTTCGGCAAGAGCCTGACCGCTGTTCCCGACTACGCCTTCAGCAACTGCTCCGCGCTGACGGCTGTGGACCTGCCCGCCACCGTGGAGACCGTGGGCGATTACGCCTTCCGCGGCTGCTCCAAGGCCACCGCCCTGTCCCTGAAGGAGGGCCTGACCTCCATCGGCGCCAACGCCTTCTACGGCTGGAAGGCTCTGAAGGCCATCACCATTCCCCAGTCCGTCACCTCCCTGGGCGGCTCCGCGTTCTATGACTGCAACGCCGCCGCTTCCATCGACTGCGGCAGCCTCACCGTCATCCCCGAGCGCGCGTTCTACAACGCCAAGGCCGTCAAGACCGTGAAGCTCAGCGACAACGTCACCTCCATCGGTGAGCGCGCCTTCTATAACTGCATGGTGCTGGAGACCATCAACTGGCCCTCTCAGCTGAAGACCATCGGCAAGCAGGCCTTCTACTATGCCCGGAAGCTCCAGAATCTGGACTTCTCCGGCACCCAGCTGGAGTCCATCGGCAACAGCGCCTTCTATCAGCCCTATGAGGCCCGGACGCTGGCCTTCCCCGGCACCCTGCAATCCATTGATAGCAAGGCGTTTGCTTATCTGAACTACAACAAGACCGCCTATGTCACCGAGGTCAACATCCCCGCCTCCGTCACCAGCCTGGCCAAGGATGCCTTCTATCTGGCCAGCGGCCTGAAGAACATCGTGGTGGACGCCAACAACCCCGTGTATGCGTCCTCCAACGGCATCGTGATGCTCAAGGACACCGGCGAGATCTACATCTGGCCCCAGGGCAATGAGACCACCGAGTTCACCCTGCCCTCCACCATGACGGAGATCCCCGATAAGATGTTCCAGGACAACACCAGCCTGAAGAAGGTCATCGTTCCTGCCAGCGTCACCAAGGTGGGCACCTATGCCTTCTCCAGCTCCAGGATTGAGGAGATCTACTTCGAGGATTCCGCCAATGGGCTGACCGTCGGCACCTTCGCCTTCTACAATTGTCCCGATCTGACCAGCCTGCGTCTGCCCTACGGCCTGACCAGCATCGGCGCCAGCGCCATCTCCAAGACCGGTCTGGAGACCATTGTCATTCCCGACACCGTCACCGAGATGGGCGGCAGCGCGCTGGCTTACAACGACGCCCTGAAGAATGTCACCCTCTCCAAGTCCCTGACGGCTGTGCCCAGCCGGGGCTTTGTGGGCTGCGAGGCTCTGACGGAGCTGACTCTGCCCGCCTCCATCCAGGATTGCGGCGTCAGCAACACCGTCAATGCCTTCACCGACTGCGTGAACCTGCAGAACATCTTCGTGGCCGACGGCTCCCTGTACTTCAAGAGCGTGGACGGCGTCCTGTTCGATAAGAACGGCACGAACCTGCGCTGCTATCCCGAGGGCCGCACGGCGGAGAGCTACCGCATCCCCGAGGGCACCGTCCGCGTGGGCGGCAACGCCTTCGCCGGCAACGAGCACCTCAAGAGCGTCAGCCTCCCCACCACCCTGGAGCGTATCGGTCCCAAGGGGTTCTTCGCCTGCACCAACCTGAAGGATTACTACTTCAACGGCATGACCGCTCCTCTGCTGGAGACCACCGTGTCCCTGACCGGCGCTTATGCCAACGTGGCCCTGTACGCCAACTTCGTGGGCCTGTGGGGCACCACCACCACCAGCGGCTTCGTGTACAACGACTGGGGCCTGAACCTGTACTATCCCCAGGGCGCTGTGGGCTACACCGCCTATGTCTGGGACAAGTATTTCAACACCGAAAAGGGCAGCGTCAACATCATGGACGAGAGCTACTTCACGCCCACGGATCTGACCGTGACGGAGACCGGCGTCCGCAACGCCCTGCTGACCTGGACCGCCGCCAAGCAGTCCAATGCCGAGGATATCGTCTATAAGGTGGAGCGCAGCGTGGCTGCCCACTTCCAGGATGATACCCAGGATACCTGGACCTTCGAGGGCTTCGAGACCCTGGCCGAAGGCCTCACCGAGTGCACCTATACCGATACCACCACGCTGCCCTTCGGCCGCAGCTATGCTTACCGGGTCACGGCTTACAGCCTCACCGGCGAGACCGGCCCCGCAGCCATTGGTTATCTGTATATTGATGCCGACCCCAACAACGCCGATGAAATGGCGGTGCTGGAGCTGATCAAGAAGATCGAGGCCCTCAAGCCCATCGAGAATCTGACCAACGAGGACGAGGCTTACCTGCGTCAGCTGCTGGCCGAGTACAACGCCCTTACCGACGCCCAGAAGGAGCTGGTGTACAACTATGGTACCCTGCTGGCCGCTCTGGAGCTGGTGGGCCACAACCCCGAGCTGAAGAACGCCAAGCCCGCCACCTGCACCCAGGACGGCTACACCGGC
>UMCH01064579.1_pt1 | contig 16062 bp, 17 predicted proteins | sample 1964201 | NCBI WGS metagenome assembly UMCH01 (sample SAMEA4835965, study PRJEB28245) | human gut metagenome | biome: gut microbiome; material: fecal sample | place: Denmark | collected 2008 | reverse complement strand
AAAACTTAAAAATAGAAGATATAACAAAATATATGAAAATACAACCAACAGAAGATTCAACACAATATTCACCAACAAACATTAAATATCCTAAAATATTAGAAACAGAAGAAAATCAAACTGTTGAAAAAACAAATAGTACTTCAACAAAATTAGGTGTTAGTAGTCAAGAAAGTTTTGTAACAGGAAATGATATATCATCTACAACTACACTAAAGAAAACATACTGGTTTCAAAGTATGAATAATACAGATAGCTTTATAGATAATAAATATTATGAATTATTTACAAATAATGGAAAGGACTATCCGACATATTGGATATCATCTCGTTGTGTAGTGGCTAATTCTGACTATGCTGACTTTGATGTTCGAGCAGCGGGGCCTGGAAATGTTGGTGCTTGCTATTTGTATCGTTCTGGTATTGAGAATTCTTTTGACTTTGCCTTCCGCCCATGTATAACTCTAAATTCTAATGTCCAAGTAACATCAGGAAATGGAAGTTCAAGTTCTCCGTTTGGAATTAAATAGAAAATAGTTATGGTGTATAACATTGTGTGTAAATTTTAAAAAGTAAAATTTGTGTGCTAAATTATACACCATTCTATTTTATATTGTAGAAATAAGATAACTTGTAGTATGTTAAAGGTAGGTATTAAAAAATAAAAATATAAATATAAATAAGTAATTAAAATCATTGCTAATTTTCTTAAATTATGATATAAATAACATAAAAATTTTTAAACCCTAATAAAATTATATATAAATATTTAGGAGATGAAAACATGGGAATAATTGAACTAATATTATTAAGCATAGGACTTGGAATGGACGCTTTTGCAGTATCAATATGCAAAGGAATATCAATGAAAAAAATGGACTGGAAAAAAGCCTGTATAATAGGATTATACTTTGGAGGATTCCAAGCAATAATGCCAGTAATAGGCTATTTTTTAGGTTCAACATTTGAAAGCTTTATAACAAATTTTGATCACTGGGTAGCATTTATTCTATTAGCTATAATAGGTGGGAACATGATAAAAGAAGCATTCAATACAGAATGTGAAACCATTAGTGATGATGTAAATTTTAAAACAATGATTATACTTGCAATAGCCACAAGCATAGATGCATTAGCAGTTGGAATAACATTTGCATTCTTTAAGGTCAACTTGATTTTAGCAATTTCACTTATAGGAATAATTACATTTGTTTTATCAGTTATTGGAACAAAAGTTGGAAATAAATTTGGAGATAAGTACGAAAACAAAGCGGAATTTGTAGGTGGAGTTATTTTAATATTATTAGGTTTAAAAATACTATTAGAACATTTAGGAATACTTGTATTATAATAAATTAAAAAGGAATGGAAATAAAATGAAAAATAAAATTGTAAAAGAAAAAAAGAAAAATTATATGACAGAAATAAAAGAGGCAACGATAGAATTAATAAAACCAATTTTTAAAAAATATGGAGCAACAACACCAGATAAAGCAATGTTAAAAGAAGAAGTTATAGCAGAAATAGAAGACAAAAGAAAAGCAAAATATTCATTTAGTTATTTAAAACAATTAGGGATTATAAAAAAATATAAAGGAAAATTTTATTACTCAGAAGAGAATGAAAATGATACATCAGCAAACAAAAATATGACAAAAAGTCAAAAAATATCATTAATTATATTTATAATTTTAGTTATAATAGCTATAGTAATGTCTGTTTCTGATAAAATGATTACAAATGAAAAGTATCAAGATTCAAATGTAAGTTTTGAAATTCAAAAAAGTTGGGCTAAGACAACATCAAATTATAGTACAGAATGGAATTTTTATAAATATATTAACAATAAACCAAATACAAACTTAAATAGTGTAGACTCAAATAATGAAGTGTCAGAAGATGATTATTCTTCATATCCAGCAGGTATCAATATATATTATGATACAGTTGCAGAAGATAGTGGAATAAATAATATAGAAGATATAAAAACAAAAGTACAGCAAAATATTCAAAGTATGGAAGATAAAGCAGAGAACAAAGCAGATGCAGTAAATATGAGTATAACAACAACCTCAAATGGATATGATTTATTAAAGGTAAGAGTTTTGTACAGTGAAAAACCACAAGAAATTTTATATTATTATTATATTTTAAATGGAGACAAATTAGCATGTATTACAACATATAGCTTTAATTTAGATGATGAAAAAACAATAGAGGAAGATACAAATAATTTAGTAAATTCATTTAAATGGTTCTAAAATAAAATTGAAAGCATATAATATTAAAAAATAAATGCAAGGAGATAAAAAATGCAGTTTATTAAATATTGTATGCTTTTTTTTGTGTTTTTAATAGCAACATTAATAGGAAAAAATATAGCACAAAAATATAGACTTAGGCTTGAAGAACTAGAAGAAATAAAAAACGCATTAAACATATTTAAATCCAAAATTAAATTTACATATGAACCTATACCAGAAATATTTAAACAGATATCAGAAAATTCTAATAAAAATATATCACAATTGTTCTTAAAATCAGTTACAAATATGGAAAATGCTTCGGCGAGTATTGCTTGGGAAGAAGCAGTAGATAGTTTTTCTGGAAATATAAATAAAGAGGACAAGCAGGCAATAAAAACATTATCAAAACTGTTGCGGAACAACAGATGTAGATGGACAGCTAAGCCAAATAGAAGTAACCGAAACATTTTTAGAAGAACAAATATTAAATGCACAAGAAGAAAAAAATAAAAATGAAAAATTATATAGAAAATTGGGTATGTGCATAGGTATGGCAATTGTAATTATTTTAATGTGATGTCCATTAGGGACGGTTCTTTTTGGACATTTTCTTTTTGGACATTTTTGTCCCAAAGGAACCGAGGTATGAAAAGGGGGAGTCTTATATGAGTATAGATTTGTTATTTAAAATAGCTGCAATAGGAATTTTAGTAGCAGTTTTATATCAAGTATTAGTAAGAGCAGGGAGAGAAGATCAAGCTATGATGACGACACTTGCAGGTTTAGTTATTGTATTGACAATGGTAATTAAAGAAATAAGTGGATTATTTGACACTGTAAGAACATTATTTAATTTATAAACGAAACAGAATTATGTGTGGTGACCTCTTCAATTTTAAAAAATCTGGATTTTGTGAGGTGGCCTCTTAATTCCTAAATTTTTGGTGAGGATGGAAAATTAATGGAAATTATTAAAATAATAGGAATTGCTTTAATTGCTTTAATTATAATAATAATGTTAAAACAATATAGACCAGAATATGCAATATTTATAAGTATATTAACAGGAATATTAATACTATTTCTTGTAATGGATAGGCTGACAGGAATAATAAACTTAATAGAATCTATACAAGATAAATTTTCTATAAATACGCAATTTATAGCATTACTGATAAAAATTACCGGAATAGCATTTTTATCAGAGTTTGCTATTAGTGTATGTAAAGATTCAGGCGAAGCTGCAATAGCAAGTAAAATAGAAATAGGTAGTAAAATTATAATTATTTCTATGTCAGTTCCAATAATTTCAAGTTTATTAGAAATTATTTTGAAAATATTACCTTAGCTAGTGCTTTTAGGTTGATTACTATAAAAGGGACAAGTGTTCAAATAAAATATTAGGAGGTAAGGCAAATGTGAATAAACAAAAGAAAAAAATATCAAAAATAATTATTATAGCTCTTACATTAGTGTTTATATTTCCAACATATTCAAAAATGGAAAGCCAAATTAGCAATAATACAGTACAAATAGATGAAACTGAAATTTCAAACCAAGAGGAAATGTTTGGAATAAGTTCATTTATACAAAATTCTAAACAATATACAGGAAATTTTTTTGATGATATAGATATAGGAGAAATACTCAATTCTGCAATTAAAGGAGAAATAGACAACACAACTATATACAAGAAAACATTAAATAAACTAGGCAATGAAGTACAAACAGGAATAAAAAGTCTAGCGTGTATTTTAGCAATAATAATTATACATAGTATTTTAAAATCAATAAGTGAGAGTCTTGAAAATGATAGTGTATCAAAATTAATTTATTATGTTCAATATATAGCGATTATAACAATAATCATGGGAAACTTTTCAGACATAATAAATTTGGTAAAAGAGACTACAACAAATCTAATAGGATTTATGAATACACTTATACCTGTTTTAATTTCGCTCATGGTATATACAGGAAGTATAACAACAACAAGCATATTAGAACCAATAATTCTATTTATGATAAACTTTATAGGAAATTTGATACAAGATATATTGATACCTGTAATATTGATAATAACATCAATAAGTATCATTTCAAAAATCTCTGATAGAGTGCAAATAAACAAAATATCAAAATTTTTAAAGTCTTCTACAGTATGGCTTTTAGGGACAATATTAACAATATTTGTAGGTGTTGTTTCTTTAGAAGGAACACTTTCAAGTTCTGTTGATGGAATTACTGCAAAAACAGCAAAGGCTATAGTTAGTTCGGCAGTTCCAGTAGTTGGAAAGATTTTGGGAGATGTAGTTGACAGTGTATTAGGATGTGGAGTTATTTTAAAAAATGCAGTTGGTTTTGTTGGAGTAATTATTATAATAGGCATATGCATTTTACCAATTTTGAAATTAACAGTTTTGACATTTTCATATAAGCTTGTAGCAAGTGTTAGTGAGGTTATAGCAGATGACAAAATTGTAAAACTGTTAGACGAAATAGCTGATATTTTTAAAATACTACTTGCTATTTTAGTTTCAATTATGTTTATGGTAATAATCGGGACAACATTATTAATAAAAATGTCTAACACAGGTATGATGTTTAGGTAGGTGATATATGTGGTAAATTTCTTAAGTGCATGGGTTAAAAACTTATGTTTAGCATTAATTGTAGTTTCTATATTAGAAATGCTATTACCAAATAACAAAACTAAAAAATACATTAAAATGGTTATGGGGTTATACGTATTATTTAGCATAATAGCACCATTTGCAGAAAATAAAGATGAATTAAAAGTTGATGTGGAAAATTTATATGGACAGTATACGGTACAAACATCAGAAGTGACTGACAAAACGGACCAAACTTCTATGGACAATAGATTGAATGAACTGTATAAACAAAAACTAGAAAAAGATATTATACAAAAGGTAAATGATGAAGGATATGAAGTAGAAAATTGCAATGTTAATGCACATATATCTGATAATGATACAGGAATAGAATTAATAACTTTAAAATTGAAAGAAAAACTAACAGAAGAAGATACAAATTTAGCTGATGATAATTCTATAAATTCGACAGATACAATAGAAAACGCATTAGTTAGTGAAATACAAAAAATTCAAAAAGTGGAAATTGGAGTATCAGATAATAAAATAACTGAAAATACGCAAGGCGAAGAAAATAAACAAAATCAAAATATAACCAAAGCAGACATCAATAAAGTAAAAAAAATATTAAAAAAAGAATATGGGGTGAGCGAAAAATGTTTAAAGATAAGTTGAAAAAGATTGTTGGAAATAGTGAAGGACAAGGCAATAATAAAAGAAAAATTGAGAATTTAGTTTTTTTAGTAATTATTTTAATAATTACAGTAGTTATAATAAATTATGTTTGGAGTGGAGACAAAAGTTCAAATAAAAAAGTAACAAACTCAGCAGGAAAACAACTTGCAACAACAAATAGCAGTCAAACTTTAGTATCAAGCCAATATAATAATACTGAAAGTATAAGCCTAGAAGAAAAATTAGAAGATATACTTTCTAAAATAGAAGGCGTTGGAAGTGTAAAAGTTTTTATTAATTATTCAGAATCTTCAGAAACAGTTGCAATGTATAATGAAAACTCTAAAACAAGTACAACTGAGGAAACAGATAAATCAGGTGGAACTAGAAAAGTAGAACAAACTGATTCACAAAAAGAAGTTATTTATCAGGAACAAAATGGAACCAAAACACCTATTGTCCAAAAAACTGTTGAACCTAAAATAGAAGGTGCAATTATTACTGCAAAAGGTGCAGGTGATATAAATGTTAAAACAAGTATTATTCAAGCAGTAGAAGCAGCAACAGGTTTGGCAACACATAAAATTCAAGTATTTACAATGTCTGTTTAATTTTATAAATAAATGAAAGGAGTACGTTTATGAGGCTAATAAAGAAAAATCAAGTGGTTATTTATGTTATAGCATTAATGTTAGTTGTTGCTGGTTATTTAAATTTTACTACTAATGGAGATTTAAAAAGTGCTGTGCAAACAGCAAGTTCAGAAGAAGAACTTGAAAAGATGGCTAATATTGGAGATGCTCAATTGGTTAGTAGTAATGTAGTTTCAGAAAATGATGTTAAAAGTAATGAAAGTGTAAGTACAGAGACAAATACAGAAAAAGCTAATGAAGAAAATAATAATTCTAATAATGAAAATTCAACGAATGTAGCTAAGAATGAAAATAGTGAAGAAAATCAAAATGAGGATAATAAACAAGGTGGAGAGACAGTAGAAACAAGTAGTAATAGCAAGGATAATAATGATTATTTTACAACTTCAAGATTAGAAAGAGATACAATGTATTCTCAAATTTTAGAGACATATGAGAAAATTTTAAATAGTAGTAATTCATTAGAAACTCAAAAACAATCAGCAACAGAAGAAATAAAAAAGATAAATGATATAAAAAACAGTATTATGATTTGTGAAAATTTGATAAAGACAAAAGGATTTGAAAATGTAGTAATTTTTGTAAATGGTGATAGTGTAAGTATAATTGTTAGAGATGATCAATTAAATACAGAAAAAGTTGCACAAATTCAAAATATTATTTCGAGAGAGATGAATACAAAAGTTGAAAATATACATATCTCTAATAAATAACAATATATAAATGAGTCTAATATTAAATACTATTAGACTCATTTTTAAAAATTTAATTAAACATATAAGTTCTATAGCTTATGCTGAATAATTAGTTATTGTTTTTATATATTCTCCAATTTCTTCATTTGTTAAATTTAATTCTTTAATTATTTTTTTTAATATATCTCTTCTTGGAAAAGCTTTTTCATTATCTATTCTAACATATTGTCTTAAAGATACACCAAGCTTTTCAGCCATTTCTTCTTGTGTTAAATTTTTTAGTTTTCTTTTTTCTTTTATCATGTCAAATCACCTTAATAATTATTAAAATTTTCTTTTAAATTATTTCATAAAATTAATGAAAAATATATTGACTTTTAATGTCACTATAACTTATAATTAAAGGTGACAAATAAAGTCATTATTTGCAATATAAAATACAAAAGATAGGGAGGAAATATTTGATGAGAAAAGAAGCAAGAGGTATTACATTAGTAGCATTAGTAATAACAATTATTATATTATTAATATTAGCGACAATATCAATACAAGCATTAACACAAACAGGATTGTTTGAAAGTGCAAACAAAGCAAAATTAGAAAATAAAAGAGGTCAGATATCAGAAACATTGGAATTAAAAGAAATGTTGGAACAAAGCAATAATCCAACAGGGACAGCAGAAGAGATAATAACAGCAACAAGGAATAATGTTATACAAAATAAAAGTGAATTAGAAAAAATAGGAAAAAATGTACAAATAGAAGAGATAAGTACAGAAGAAGATGGAGAAAAAGTAGATGTATATTTTTATGTAGTAGTAGATAAAGATGTGTATAAAGTAGATATGAGTGGAACAAAATTTATAGGAGAACTAGGAAAATTTAAGCCTGTAATAAAAATAAAAAAAATAACAAATACAACGAATTCAATAACAATAGAAGTAAAAACAAGCAGAAATGAAGGCGGAAGTGTAGAGTACTATATAAAATCTGAAGATGATACAAGGTATACATTAAAAGCTAAAAAAAATGATGACTCTGAATATGTATATGACAATTTGATACAGGGTAAAAAGTATAGTGTTAAAGTAGTAGCAAAAGCAGAAAATGGACAAAGTGCAGAAGCAATAGCAGAACAAACAACAGGAACAGTAGCAGGATTAAAAGAAGGCGATTTAGAATATACAATAGAGCCTAGTTCGTGGACAAATAAAAATGTGCAAGTAAGTGTAAAAGCAAAAATAGATACAAAAGGATATCAATTGTTGACAAGTCAAGATCCAGATAAAGGATGGAACAAGACAACAACACAAGTGTTTACGACAAATGGCATCTTATATACTGTATTATCAGATGGTAAAAACTACGGTGTAGCATCAGCTTTAACTATACAAAATATAGACAAGACAAAACCAGTAGTAACAGGAGCAACAGCAACAACAAATAAAATAACAATAACAGCAACAGACGAAGCTTCAGGAATTGTAGGGTATGCAGTAACAACAAGCAACACAGCACCAACAGAGTTTATAAATGTAGCAAATACAAAATCATTTAGTAAAACAGTAGAAAATCAAAAACAAGGAACCACATATTATGTATGGGTAAAAGATGAAGCAGGAAATGTAAGTGCAAGTAAATCAACAGCAACCGGAAAAGTAACAGACTTAACAAGTGCAAATGTAAAATTTACATATAGTCCAAGTGGATGGACAAATACAGATGTAACAGCAACAGCAAGTACAACAATAACAGGATATACACTACAAACAAGTAAAGACGGAGAAACATGGGAAAGCAAAGCAACACAAACATATAGTAGTAATGGAACAATATATGCAAGACTATGGGACGGAACAAACTTTGGCACAACAGCTACAGGAAACTTTACAAATATAGACAAGGCAGCACCAACAGTAAGTACAGCACTAAAAACAACAAGTTCAGGAACTAATAGTGTAGCACTAAGTATAGGAGTAACAGATACAAATTCAGGACTAGGAAAAATAGATTGGTATTATGGAACAACAAATAATCCAACAACAAAAGCAGGAACAACACCAGTAACTGCTATGAACACAAGTGCAACAGGACCAACAACAGCACAAACAAAAACATATACAGTAACTGGACTAGCAACAGGAACAACTTATTATTTTAAAGCAATAGTATATGATGTTGCAGGAAACCAAGTATCATCAACTGTAATAAGTGCAAAAACAAATGTAGCTAGCAAAGATATAGGAGATGAAGTAACGGTAGGAGGAGAACAATTTTATGTGCTAAATTGGGATAATAATTTAAATACGGTAGATTTAATATCAAAATATAATTTAAACACTGAAGGAACAGCACAGCAAAATGCTGCATATGAAACAACAGCTTGTGAATTTTCAAGTACAAATTATTGGAGTAGTAGTTTTACAAGTGACCCATTTAATTTAAATGATTTTATAGGATATAAAGCAACAGATGCCATAGGAAAAGCAAAAAGTTATGGAAGAAGTAAAGGGGCAGTTTCAAGTAGACTGTTATCTTATGAAGAGGCTGATGCATTAAAATCAAAAGCAAGTTCAAATACAAAGATTGATACTATGTTATGGGGAAAGGCGAATTCAGCTAATGGTTTTTTGGCTTATTGGCTTGGGTCTGCGAGCAACACTAACTACGTGTGGTACGTGTATGGCAACTTCGGCAGCTTGTACAACTACAACTACAACAGCAGCTACGGCGGGGTGCGCCCAGTTATAACTGTCTTAAAGTCTAAAATATCATAAGTGCCGAAGGCACTAGGCTAGGTGCTAATTTCTGGAAGAAATAGCACCTGCCATATAAATTTTGGGCAACTGCACCAAAATTTATATAAAATGTGCCGTAAGGCACACCGAAGCAGTAATTATGTATATGCAAAATTACTGAGAAAAGGTATTAACAGTTCAGAGAACTTTAATATAGGGCAATACTATGTAAGTCCCGGCTGCGTGTTGCGTGGTTTTGTATTATTGGCTTGGGTCTGCGAACAACACTAACAACGTGTGGAACGTGAATGGCAACAACGGCAACTTGAACAACAACAACTTCAGCAACAGCAACAACAACGGGGTGCGCCCAGCTTTCTATAAAACTAAGGATTACATTACGTAAAAGTGTGTAATGAAAAGATATGGAAAACAAGTATTGTCCTCATCTGTAAAAAGATGAAATATTGTTATGGATGTTAATGGAAGTTAGTAAATACAAAAAATATTGAAGGGTGATGTTAACTAGAACCATAATTGTGTGGAATACTCCACATATTGGGGTGCTATCTATTTTAATATAAGGAAATATATAAATGGAAGAAGATAGATTATTAATAATTACGAAATTAAAAAAGACATATGAATATATACTAAAATCTTTAGAAAATTACCCACACAAATATTTAGAATTTAAAAGACACATAGACAATACAATGTTGGAAATGATAGAACTTTGTTATATTGCAAACAATGGATATGATAGAGAAAAAAATCAAATAATATGCTTATCAAAACTTTCAATGCTAGACTATTATTTAAAATTAAGTTATAAAGAACAAATAATATCAAAGAAAAAATACGAAAGTATTTCTAAGCACTTATTAGAAATAAAATTAATGTTAAGAAGTTGGATAGAATCAAATGAAAAGAGTAAATAACATATATAATAAAATATGTGACATAGATGTAATTATGGACATGTATGATAAAGTAATAAAAACAAACACAAAAAATAAAAAGAAAATACAAAATTTTGAGAATTACTATAGTTGTAATATAGCCAAAATAAAAGAAACGCTAATTACCAAAAGTTATGTGCCTGAAAAATATAATATTTTTTTAGTAAAAGAGCCAAAAACAAGAATAATAATGAGTCAAGAAATAGAAGACAAAATAGTAAATCATCTAGTAGCTAAATACTTTTTAATAGACGTATTTGATAAAACACTACAAGACAGGAACTGTGCAACAAGAAAAGAAAAAGGAACACATTATGTATTACGATTATTCAAAAAAGACTATAATTATTTTAAAAATAAATATGGAAAATTTTATATATTAAAAATGGATATATCAAAATATTTTTATAATTTAGACCACAAAATAATAAAACAACTGATTAGAGAAAAAATAAAAGATAAAAATGCATTAAAAATAATAGACAGTATAATAGATTCAACAAATGAAAAATATATAAACGAAACAATCGCAAAACTAAAGGAGAATGAAAAATTACGAATATTAAATAGTAATAATAAAAATAAAAAAGAACTTTTGCAAGAAATAGAAAAGTTGCCAATATATCAAAATGGAAAGGGTGTATGTATTGGCAATATGGTATCACAAATAGTTGCAACATTTTATCTAGATAAACTAGACAAATATATTGAAAATGTGTTAGGAATAAAAGCGCATGTACGTTATATGGATGATTTCTATTGTATGCATCAAAATAAAAGTTATTTAAAAAGGTGTTTAGAAAAAATAAAAGATTATTTAAAAGAATTTAAATTAATTTTGAATTCTAAAACAAAGATATATAGCAGTACAGAGGGAATAGAAGTTCTAGGATTTGTATTTTATAATAAAGGTTCAAAAATATATATGAAACTAACCAACAAAACAAAGAAAAAATTTAAGGAAAAAATGAAAATTAAAAATTTAGAATATATAAATAATTTGAATTCTAAAGAAGAATATTTAGGCGTAAGAAATAGTTATAGAGGACATTTAAGTTATGGTAATTGTTATTCATTATATAATAAATATGTATTAAATATTTGATTTTAAACTATATTAAAATAGTAAACAAAACAGTCTTATTATTAAAATTTTATAAAAAGAAGAAAGAGGTAATCAAATGAAAAAACAAGAAAAAAGAATGATATTAATATTATTAGCAGTGCTAGCAATAGTAATAATAGCACTTGTAATAAACAAAAACGCAAAAAAAGAAAACAAAGAAAATAAAGCAGAAACAGCAAACAACACAGTAACAGAAGAATTTGTACAAGTACTAGAAGACGGAACAAAATTAAACACAAGTGAACAATTAAACAAAACAAAACAAGTAGGAGCATACAAATTCGAAAACATGCAATTAACAGAACAAGGAAACCAAACAGTACTATTAGCAGATGTAACAAATACAAGTTCAAGTGCAACAAATATGCAATTATTAGATGTAACACTACTAGACAAAAACGGAAAAGAAATAGTAACAATAGGAGGAATAATCTCACCATTACAACCAGGAGCAAAAACACAATTCAATACAAGCATGACATTAGACTATGCAAACACTTATGACTTTAAAATAACATTAAAATAACAAAAAACAATAAAAAGTACAAGTTTTTTAAAAAGACTTGTACTTTTTACAATTTATAGATATAATAAAAACATAAAAAACGCTATTAAATAAATAATAGTTATTAAATAACAAAAAAAGAAAGGAACAAAAAATGGATTTCATAGAAACAATAAAACAAAGAGCCAAACAAGACAAAAAAACAATAGTACTACCAGAAGCAGAAGATATAAGAACACTAAAAGCAACAGAAATAGCACTAAAAGAAAAATACGCAAACATAATTTTAATAGGAAACGAAAAAAACATAAAAGAAAAAGCAAAAGAAAACAACATAAACATCAAAGAAGCAACAATAATAGACCCAACAACAGACCCAAATAACAAAAAATACATAAAACTACTATACGAACTAAGAAAACACAAAGGAATGACACAAGAACAAGCCAAACAAATAGCACTAGACCCAGTCTACTACGGAATGCTAATGGTAAAAGACGAAGAAACAAAAGCAGACGGATTAGTATCAGGAGCAGCACATTCAACTGCTGACACATTAAGACCAGCACTTCAAATACTAAAAACAGCACCAGACACAAAATTAGTTTCAGCTTTTTTTGTTATGGTTGTACCAAATTGTGAATATGGTTCAAATGGAACATTTATATTTGGAGATGCAGGACTAAATGCAAATCCAAATCCGGATGAGTTGTCAGAAATAGCAATATCTTCAAGTAAAAGTTTTAAACAATTAGTAGGTGAAGAGCCTAAAGTTGCAATGCTTTCATATTCAACAATGGGAAGTGCTAAATCAGAATTAACACAAAAAGTAATAGATGCTACTAATTTATTAAAAGAAAAAGAACCAAATTTAAAAGCAGATGGAGAATTGCAATTAGATGCTGCCATAATACCAGAAATAGCAAAATCAAAAGCACCAGAAAGCACAGTTGCAGGTGAAGCAAATGTATTAATATTCCCAGACTTAGATGCAGGAAATATAGGATACAAATTAGTACAAAGACTTGCAAAAGCTGAGGCTTATGGTCCACTATGCCAAGGAATTGCAAAACCTGTAAACGATTTATCAAGAGGATGTAGTTATCAAGATATTGCAGGAGTTATTGCGATAACAGCAGTTCAAGCACAAAAATAATGTCCAAAAGGGACGGTTCTTTTTGGACACTTTTGGACACATTTTTTGAAAAAGGAGGTTATATATATGAAAATATTAGTATTGAATTCAGGAAGTTCATCATTAAAGTATCAAGTAATTGATATGGATACAGAAAAAATGTTAGTAAAAGGATATTTTGAAAGAATAGGACAACAAAATTCTTTTTTAACACATAAAGTAAATGGAATAAAACATAAATTTGAAAAAAGTGTAGCAAATCATGAACAAGCATTGGAATTTGTATTCACAAGATTAACAAATGACCATTATGGTGTAATTAAAAGTTTAGATGAATTAGGTGGAATTGGGCACAGAGTTGTCCAAGGTGGAGAAAAATATTCTCAACCTGTAATAATTACAGATGATGTTATAGCAGAGATTGAGAAGTGTAGTGATTTAGCGCCTCTACATAATCCAGCAGCAATTTTAGGAATAAATGCTTGTAAAAAAATAGCACCTAATATTCCAATGGTTGCAGTATTTGATACAGCATTTCACCAATCAATTCCAAAGGAAAGATATATTTATCCAATACCATATGAGTATTATAAAAAATATGGTATTAGAAAGTATGGAGCTCATGGAACATCACATGAATATGTTGCATATAGAGTTGCAGAAATAATTGGAAAAGATATTAAAGATTTAAAAATAGTAAATTGCCATTTAGGACAAGGAGCAAGTGTATGTGCTATTCAAAATGGTAAATCTGTAGAAACAAGCATGGGACTTACACCACTTGGTGGAATACCAATGGGAACAAGAAGTGGAGATTTGGACCCATCAGTTGTGACATATTTAATGAAAAAAGAAAACTTAACGCCACAAGAAATGGAAGACATATTAAATAAAAAATCTGGAGTTTATGGTATGTCAAGAGGAGTATCAGTAGACTTTAGAGATATAGAAAATGAAGCTTTGGCTGGTGGAACACATGCACAAATGGCTTTAGATATATATCATTATCTAACAGCATCATATGTTGCAAAATGTGCAGTAGCTATGGGAGGAATAGATGTACTTACATTTACAGCAGGTGTTGGAGAAAAAGGACCAATATCTAGAAAAGCAATCTGCGACCAACTTGAATTCTTTGGAGTAAAAATAGATGATGAAAAAAATAAAATCAGAGGCGAAGAAGTTGAAATATCAGCAGAAGATTCAAAAGTTAAAGTCTATGTTGTTCCAACAAATGAGGAATTAATGATTGCAAGGGGATTGAGGGACGTTCTTTCAAATCCCTAAATTCAGGGATAGGGGGACAGCCCTTCCATGAAAATTTTAATTTCAAAGATTTGAAAGTTGCAGACCAACACGTGGATTATAAAAATTAGGAGGTAAATTAAAAATGAAAATATTAGTATTAAATTGTGGTAGTTCATCACTAAAATATCAATTAATTAACATGGAAACAGAAGAAGTAATGGCTTCTGGAAAGTATGAAAGAATAGGAGAAGCAGAGGCATTTATAACTCACAAAGTAAATGGACAAAAAATAGAAATAAAAAATCCAGCATATAATCATTCAGAAGCAATAGACTTTACATTAAAACAATTTACAAACCCAGAATATAAAGTAATAGATAGCTTAGATGAAATCAATGCAATTGGACACAGATTAGTTCATGGTGGAGAAAAAATTGCAGAATCTGTTATAATCGATGACAATGTCGAAAAAGTTCTAGAAGAATATACAGATTTAGCGCCTTTACACAATCCTGCTTGTATATTAGGAATAAAAGCATGCCAAGAAGTTATGCCAGGAAAACCAATGGTAGGTGTATTTGATACAGCATTCCATCAAACAATGCCAAAAGATAAATATATTTATCCAATACCATATGAATATTATAAAAAATATGGAGTAAGAAAATACGGATTCCATGGAACATCACATATGTTTGTTTCACAAAGACTTGCAGAAATTGAAAACAAACCATTAGAAGGTACAAAAATTGTAACATGCCATTTAGGACAAGGTTCAAGTATATGTGCTATAAAAGATGGTAAATCAGTAGATACAAGTATGGGATTAACACCACTTGGTGGACTTCCAATGGTTACAAGAAGTGGAGATTTAGACCCATCAGTTGTAACATATATAATGAAAAAAGAAAACTTAACACCTGCACAAATGGAAGATTTATTAAATAAAAAATCAGGACTTTCTGGTATGTCAGGACTAGTTCCAGACTTTAGAGAAATAGAAATAGCTTCAAATGAAGGACAACCAGATGCTAAAATTGCAGTTGAAAACTTTAATTATACAATTGCAAGTTATGTTGCAAAATATGCAGTTGCAATGAATGGTGTTGATTACATTATATTTACAGGTGGAATTGGCGAAAATCAAATTAATATTCGTAAAGGTATTTGCCAAAAGTTAGAATTTATGGGCGTTAAATTAGATGTTGACGCTAATAATATGAGAGGAGAAGAAAAAGTTATTTCTACTCCAGATTCTAAAATTAAAGTTTATGTTATTCCTACAAACGAGGAATTGATGATAGCTAAAGAAACTTTAAGATTGGTAAAATAATTAAAGTAAAAAAGTAAGACAGTAAATGCCTTACTTTTTTACAATTTTTAATGATAATTTTATGTTACAGTTCACAGCCAATAAAATTATTGTTTGTGTGGCACCCTCTTCCCCTTGGGTAATTATATATA
>UMCH01085068.1_pt1 | contig 16151 bp, 16 predicted proteins | sample 1964201 | NCBI WGS metagenome assembly UMCH01 (sample SAMEA4835965, study PRJEB28245) | human gut metagenome | biome: gut microbiome; material: fecal sample | place: Denmark | collected 2008 | reverse complement strand
CAGCCACAGCAGGAACAGATCCACCGTCTCATACAGCATATACACCAGAAACGCGAAGCCGTACTTTTTCTTCTCCGGAATTTCCGTCCGGTACTGCACCACGCCGCCCAGACTGCGGCCCAGGAACTCCGCCAGAGACAGCAGGGAATACATGGTGGCCGTCATCCCGGGGAAGGTCCGGAAAAAAGCCACCAGAATGGGGGAATACCCGTTGCCCACCCCGTTGGTCACGGCCATGTAGGCATATATGTTCATCAGGCCCTTTTCCCGGCGCAGATACTGGATGGCCTCCTTTACATCGGCCCACCAGGTTTTCAGGCCGGAGCCCTCCTCCGACGGCCGGCGCTGCTCCTGTATGCGAATGCCGCTTTCCACCGCCGCCGCACACAGGGACAGTCCCCCCTGCCCCACCAGCAGCCACGCCGCGCCCACCGCGTCCAGCAGCACCGCCGACAGGGGCAGCATCACCACCCGCAGCACCGGGTACAGGGTGGAGGCCACGGCATAGCCCTTCTGCTGGGTGCCCTCCGGCAGCAGCATGGGAAAAATGCTGTTGTAAGCCAGCTCGTCAAAGGAGCTGAGGGTGGCCAGCACCAGGGAGAAGGCCAGATAGCCCACATAGGAAAAGGTCCCCCGCAGTAGATACAGTCCCAGCAGCAGGTACATGATCCCGTTGAGGACGTCGCCGCCCACAAGAAAGGGCTTGCGGGGCATACGGTCCATCCACGGGGCAATCACCAGGGGTAGCAGAAACCCCGGAATCAGCTGGGCTGCCAGCACCAAGGCCGAGGCCATGGTGCTGCCGGTTTCGTCGAACACCAGAAACGACATGGCAAAGCCACCGGCGATGCCGCCGATGGCCCCCAGTCCGGTGGCGGCGATCAGCAGAGTAAAATTGCGGTTCCACAGCTTGGTTTGCATGATCTTCTCACCTCTCCCCTATCCTAACATACCTGTAAGGAAAAGAAAACCGGGTATATATGAGAAAGTTTTACATGAAGTTCTGCATTAAACGGGCAGATTAGGCAGTTTAATAGGAAAGTCCCGCAGAAGCTCATAGGCCTGCTTATACTGCCGCCCAGCGGTGAGCCACTCCAGCACCCAGGGCAGGTGAAAGGCCGCGTATCCGATGGGCAGCTCCCTCCGGCAGCGGTTGAATACGTCCATCAGCGCCGCGCCGTAATCCTGCTCCCGCAGATAGCCGGGGTTTTCCAGCCTGCGCCGCACCAGCCCGCAGATCCCCATGCACAGAGCCCGGTCCGGATACTCCTCCGGGGCCGTCTCCGCCCGGTCCAGGGCGTCCAGAGCCTCCCGGGTCCGGCCCAGACCCTCGCAGCACACCGCCAGCTTGTGCAGCTCCATGACCCGGGGCCGCTCCAGGGCGGAAAAATACCCATACGCCTCCTGATACCGGCCGCACTCCACCTGGGTGGCGGCCCGGTTATAGGCCATGGCCCGCAGGTCCTCCTGCCGTCCCAGGGCCCGGGCCATGCGCTCCGCCGCCCGATAGTGCTCCTCCATACCGTCCAGGTCCAGCTGGTTGCAGCATACGCCGCCCATAATCAGCCGGCACTCCAGCATCAGCCGCACCCGGCCGTCCCGGGCCGCCAGGTCGCAGCCCTGCCGCAGATAGGCCATGGCCCCCACATAGTCGCCGCCCTGCTCATACCCGGCAATGCCCGCCATCAGAAAGCAGTACGCCTCCGGCAGTAGCCGCACCGCCTCCGGCTCCCGGTCCTGCACGATCCGCAGCAGCGCCAGCTGCCGCCGGTCCAGATACGGCTCCAGCGCCGCCGGGATGTCCGACGGGTTCTGCCGGTCCACGGCGTCCAGCACCAGACCGTCCGCCGCCAAGGGGCTGGACAGGATGGTCTCCAGCGCCTGGGAGAACGCCTTCCGGCTATCCTGAAACGCCTCCCGCTCTCCGTCCAGCAGCAGCGCGTACCGGCGCTCCACCAGCTCCTCCAGCTCCGGCAGATTCTCGCCGTACCAGGGCAGGTCCATCCGCTTCATCAGCAGCGCCAGCAGCTCCGGCGCGGCCTGAACCCGGCCCTGCTCGATCTTGGACAGATACGACGCCGCGCAGATACCCCGGCACAGGCCCTCCTGGCTCCAGCCCCGCTTCATCCGCTGCTGCCGCAGCCGCAGGCCCACTGCCGCCGCACCGGCGGAACAGGCGTCCTTCATATGCATCCCCTCCCCTTTTTGCACCAGTGTAACACACACGGAGTCATTTGGGAAGCCTTTGGCCAGACAACAGAAAACTCCCTCCGCCGCTGGCAGAGGGAGTTTTCTGTGTGTTTGTTAGGAGAGAGAGAAAATCACATAAGGAATGGTTCCTTTGTACAGGTAAAAGAATACCTTGTAAACATGGCGAAATCATGAAATCCACGTGAACTTTTTGTGAACATCACAGATTTTTTCAGAATTTCTTGCTCTCCGCCACCGCCAGCTGGTCGCAGCGATTGTTTTTCTCGTTGGAGGCGTGGCCCTTGACCCAGTGATAGTGCACCTCATGCCGGGCGACCAGGGGCAGCAGCTGCTCCCACAGGTCCACGTTCAGGGCGGGCCTCTTATCGCTTTTGATCCAGCCCTTTTTCTTCCAGCCGTACACCCAGCCCTTGGACAGGGCGTCGATGACGTACTTGGAGTCGGAGTACAGCTCCACCACGCAGGGCTCCCTCAGGCAAGACAGGGCCCGGATGACGCCGGTGAGCTCCATGCGGTTGTTGGTGGTGTCCGCCGCGCCGCCGGACAGCTCCTTTTCCACGCCGTTCCACTCCAGGATGGCCCCCCAGCCCCCGGGGCCGGGGTTGCCGGAGCACGCGCCGTCGGTATAGATCGTAACTGTTTTCATAGAATCATCCTGTTATTCCACCGCGATCACGGTGAGACGGTCTCCGTCCACGGTGAATTTCACGTTGTGCCCGGCGAAGGACAGGCCGTATACCCGCTGTGGGTCCTCCTGATACCGGGGCCGGGGATCCCCGGCCAGCACCCCTAAAAGTCCCTCCCGGCTGTCCGCCGGGATATGCTCCAGCAGGGCAGGGGAGCACTCTACAGTCAGCGGCGCATGGGCCAGACCGTCGGTGAAGCCGCCGGCGGCCTGGGGATGGCTGTCGGTATAGGGGAGATAGGGCTTGATGTCAAAAATCGGCGTCCCGTCCATCAGGTCCGCCCCGGACACATGGAGCACCGGCCCCAGGGCCGGGTCCAGCTCCACCCGGTCCAGCCGCACGGAGGACAGGCCCAGGGCGTTGGGCCGGAAGGGGGAGCGGGTGGCAAACACCCCCATGCGGCGGTTGCCCCCCAGCCTGGGGGGCCGCACCGTTGGGGACCAGCCCTCCCGCACCGCCCGGGAAAACTGCCAGATCAGCCAGATATGGGAGAAGTCCTCCAGGCCCCGGACGGCGTCCGGGTTCCGGTACTCCGGCTCAAAGATCACCCGGCCCCGCAGCTGGGGCACCAGGCCGCTCTGCCGGGGCACGCCGAACTTCTCCGGCAGCTCCGTCCGGATCCGGGCGATGATCTTCATCTCCGTCACAGCTTCCTCCGTCCGGAATCCGTCAGGTGGGCCTTGATATCCTTGGGCAGGCGGCTCATGCGGAACAGCTCCCCCGCCACGATCACCACCATGCCCAGGGCAATGACCACGATGTTCTGCCACTTGATGGCCGTCAGGAACATGGCGCACAGCACCAGCAGCAGCAACCAGTTGACCCGGGCGTTGCGCTCCTCGATGTCCTGCAGCTCCTGGCTTTTCAGATAGATCACGCCGTCATATTCAAATTCCTGGGTCTTGCTGGGGTCATGATACAGCGTCTTGGTGAAATACTGCCACCGGGTCAGGGGGGCGTACATCTCCTTTTTCTTACTCATGGCTCGGCTCCTTTTCGGCGTCCTGCTCCCGGTCCGTCAGGGCCATGGAGATGACGCGGTCGCCCTCCTCCTTGAAGCGCATGACGATAACGCCCTGGGTGGCCCGTCCGGCCACCCGGATGTTCTCCACCGCCGTGCGGATGAGGATGCCCGCCTCCGTCACCAGCAGCAGGTCCTCGGTACCGTCCACCACCTTTATGCCCACGATGGGGCCGGTTTTCTCCGTGACCATATAGTTGCGGATGCCCAGGCCGCCCCGGGCGGTGATGCGGTATTCCTCCACCGGGGTGCGCTTGCCGAAGCCACGCTCCGTAATGGACAGCACCGTCTTGCCGGGCTGGGCCTTGGCGGCGCCCACCACATAGTCGCCCTCCCGCAGGCGGATGCCCCGGACGCCCACGGCTGTGCGGCCCATGGCCCGGACGTCGGTCTCATCGAAGCAGACGGCCTGGCCGTCGTGGGTGGCGATGAGGATCCGGTCGCTGCCGTGGGTCTCCAGCACATCGATGAGCCGGTCGCCCTCGTCCAGGGTCAGGACCCGGATGCCGTTGTTGCGGAGGTTCTTCAGGGCCGACACCTCCAGGCGCTTCACGGTGCCGTTGCGGGTGGTCATGAACAGGAACAGCCGGTCGTCGCCGGTTTCCCGGAAGTGCAGCATGGCCTGGACCCGCTCGCCGGTCTCCACCTGCAAAATATTCACGATGTTGGTGCCCTTGGCGGCCTTGCCGCTTTCGGGAATCAGATAGCCCTTCTTCTTATACACCTTGCCGGTGTCGGTGAAGAACAGGATATAGTCGTGGGTGGAGGCGGTGAACACGTCCACCACGGTGTCCTCGTCCCGGGTGGTGATGCCCTTCTTGCCCATGCCGCCCTTGCTCTGGGCCGCATACTCGCTGACGGGGGTGCGCTTGATGTACCCGTTGGCGGTGAGGGTAAAGACGCACTCCTCCTCCTCGATCAGATCCTCGATGTCGATCTCGTCCTCCACGTCCTGAATCTCCGTCTTGCGGTCGTCGCCGTACTTGTCGGAGATGGCCTGCAGCTCCTCCTTGAGAATGGCCTTCACCAGGTTCTCGTCTCCCAGCACCCGCAGGTAATAGGCGATCTTCTCCTCCAGCTCCTGATACTCATTCTGGAGCTTTTCCCGGTCCAGCCCCTGCAAAGCCTTCAGACGCATATCCAGAATGGCCTGGGCCTGGACGTCGTCCAGCCCGAAGCGCTGCATCAGGTTCTCCTTGGCGTTGTCATAGCTGGTGCGGATGATATGGATGACCTCGTCAATGTTGTCCTGGGCAATCAGCAGACCCTCCAGCAGATGGGCCCGCTCCTGAGCCTTCTTCAGGTCGTATCTGGTGCGGCGGACGATGATCTCCTCCTGGAAGGCCAGGTACTCGTCGATGATGTGCCGCAGGGAGAGAATTTTCGGCTGGGACTGATTCTGGACCAGGGCCAGCATATTGATGGCAAAGGAGCTTTGCAGCTGGGTCTGGGCAAACAGGCGGTTGAGCACCACCTGGGGGTTGGCGTCCCGCTTCAGCTCGATGACGATGCGCATACCGTTGCGGTCCGTCTCGTCCTGAATGTTGCTGATGCCCTCCAGGCGCTTGTCCTCCACCTGGTCAGCCATGTTCTTGATGAGCATCCGCTTGTTTACCTGATACGGCAGCTCCGTGATGATGATGCGGGTGCGGTTATTGCCGAATTCCTCGAATTCATGACGGGCCCGGACCACCACCCGGCCCCGGCCGGTGGCATAGGCGGCCCGGATCCCGGCCCGGCCCATGATGATGCCCTTGGTGGGGAAGTCGGGACCCTGGACGTGCTCCATCAGGTCCGCCAGGGTGGCGTCGGGATTGTCCAGCACGCAGATGCACGCGCCGATGACCTCCCGCAGATTATGAGGCGGGATATTGGTGGCCATACCCACGGCGATGCCGGAGGAGCCGTTCACCAGCAGATTGGGGAACCGGCAGGGCAGCACCCGGGGCTCCTTGCGGCTCTCATCGAAGTTGGGATCCCAGTCCACGGTGTCCTTTTCAATGTCCCGCAGCATTTCGCCTGCGATCTTGGCCAGCCTTGCCTCGGTGTAACGGTAGGCCGCAGGGGGATCGCCATCCACGGAGCCGAAGTTGCCGTGGCCGTCCACCAGCATATAGCGCATGGAGAAATCCTGGGCCAGGCGGACCAGGGCGTCGTACACGGACGCGTCGCCGTGGGGGTGATACCGGCCCAGCACGTCGCCCACGCAGGTGGCGGACTTCTTGAAGGGCCGGTCAAAGGTCAGGTTGTCCTCATACATGGCGTAGAGGATCCGCCGGTGCACAGGCTTCAGGCCGTCCCGCACGTCGGGCAGGGCCCGGCCCACAATCACGGACATGGCGTATTCGATATAGGATTTTTCCATCTCCGGCACCAGGGACCGCTCCACAATGTGCTGGTCCGGGTACCGCAGCTCCTCAGGGTCGTACTGTGGTTTTTTGCTCATATTTTATTCTCCTTGTGGGGATGGTGAAATTCAAAAATGTATGCATTTTTGAATCCAGACTGTCAAAAAAGTAGGATTGCTTCCGCCTTCGGAAAGGAAGATAGTTACGAAAGAAACCCATCAGGGGTGTCTTTCGTTTTTAATCACCGCATTTTCAGAACTTTTATGAAAGTTTTGAAAATGCTTTTCAGCTTGTCAAAAATAATTTTGACAAGCTGATTCAAAAAATGCCTGCATTTTTTGAATCAATAATCCAGATTCACCGCGTATTTGGCGTTTTTCTCGATGAACTCCTTCCGGGGCTCCACCTTTTCGCCCATCAGCACCGTAAACGTGGCGTCGGCGGCCACGGCGTCGTCCAGGGTAATGCGGCGCAGGGTGCGCTTCTCCGGGTCCATGGTGGTTTCCCACAGCTCATGGGGATTCATCTCGCCCAGACCCTTGAAGCGGCTGATGTCAATTTTCACGTTGGGGTTGCCGCTGCGCATTTCGGCGGAGATGGCATCCCGCTCCTCGTCGGTATAGGCCACCCGCTGCTGCTTGCCCCGGGTCAGCTTATACAGCGGCGGCACGGCGGAGTAGACATACCCCTCCTCGATCAGGGGCCGCATGAACCGGAAGAAGAAGGTCAGCAGCAGCGTCCGGATATGGGCGCCGTCCACATCGGCATCGGCCATGATGATGATCTTGTGATACCGCAGCCGGTTCAGGTCCAGCTCGTCGCCGATCCCGGCCCCCAGAGCCGTGATCACCGGCTGAAGCTTGTCGTTGCCGTACACCTTGTCCGCCCGAGCCTTTTCCACGTTCAGCATCTTGCCCCACAGAGGCAGGATGGCCTGGAAGCGGGAGTCCCGTCCCTGAGTAGCAGAGCCGCCTGCGGAGTCGCCCTCCACGATATAGATTTCCGTCAGCTCGGGGTTATTCTCGTTGCAGTCCCGGAGCTTGTCGGGCATGGCCGCACCGCCCAGGGCAGTCTTGCGGCGGATGGACTCCCGGGCTTTCCGGGCGGCCTCCCGGGCGCGGTTGGCGGTCAGGGCCTTGTCCAGGATGGTCCGGGCCACCACCGGGTGCTCCTCCAGATACACGGACAGCTGATCGGACACCACATTGTCCACCAGGGTGCGGATGGAGGCGTTGCCCAGCTTGGCCTTGGTCTGGCCCTCGAACTGGGCCTCCGTCAGTTTCACGGAGATCACGGCGGTGATGCCCTCCCGGACGTCCTCGCCGGAGACCTTGTCGCCCTCCTTGATCATGCCGTATTTCATGCCGTAGGCGTTCAGCACCCGGGTCAGGGCCGTTTTGAAGCCCGTCTCGTGCATGCCGCCCTCGGGGGTGTGAATGTCGTTGGCGAAGGACACCAGGGTCTCGTTATAGCTGTCGTTATACTGCAGGGCCACCTCGGCGGTGCTGTCGCCCTTGGCCCCCGCCAGATAGATGACCTCCTCGTGCAGAGGGGTCTTGTTGCGGTTGAGCCAGGTGACAAACTCCCGGATGCCGCCCTCATAGCACATGGAGTCGCTCTGCTCCTGGCCGGGCCGGGCGTCGGTGATGGTGATGCGCAGGCCCGCATTCAGGAAGGCCTGCTCCCGCATGCGGGTGTGCAGGGTCTCATAGTCGTATACCAGGGTGTCGAACATCTCCGGGTCCGGCTTGAAGGTCACGGCGGTGCCGGTGCCGGTGGTCTCGCCCAGCACCGTCATCTCCTGGGTGATGCCGCCCCGGGAGAACTTCATCTCGTAAATCCTGCCGTCCTTCTGGACCTGCACCTCCAGCCACTCGGACAGGGCGTTGACCACGGACGCGCCCACGCCGTGGAGGCCACCGGATACCTTATAGCCTCCGCCGCCGAACTTACCGCCGGCGTGCAGGACAGTGTAAACCACCTCCAGGGCCGGCCGGCCGGTCTGCTTCTGGATATCCACGGGGATGCCGCGGCCGTTATCGGTAACGGTGATGGTGTCGCCGGGGTTGATGGTGACGGTGATCTCCGTGCAGTATCCGGCCAGGGCCTCGTCGATGGCGTTGTCCACGATCTCATACACCAGATGGTGCAGGCCCGAGGCCGATGTGGAGCCGATATACATACCGGGCCGCTTGCGCACCGCCTCCAGCCCCTCCAGCACCTGGATTTCCGAGGCGTCATAGGTGGTGTCCACAGCGGTGACTTTTTCCAGTTCGCTCATTGGATGATCTTTCCTTTCCTTGGGTTTATCCTGTCATTCCCGGGAACCCGGTGTCTGCCGATCTCCCGGCAATGACAGGGAAAAAATTCACTTCTTTTCCGCTCTTTTCACCAGCGTCTGGGTGTTCAGCTGGGAAATATACACGATCTGCCGGTGATACGGGTGGTCGCACACCAGAAACGACTTGGGAATGTCATCGCACACCGGCAAGACCACGCTGTCCTTTTCCGCCTGGTCCAGAAACCGCCGGGTCTGGGGGGACTGGGACGTAATGTCCAGGTCGAATATGCCGATGATGTGCCGGTCGTTGACCATCACGTTCTGGCCGATATGCAGAAAGCCCATCACAGCACCTTCCCTTCCCGGATGTGGTATACCCGGCCGGACAGCAGGGCGTCCAGCCGGTCGTTTTCGCAGCAGGTGATGAACACCTGTCCCCCGGCGATACGGTTGAGGACATACTCCTGCCGCCGGGGGTCCAGCTCCGACAGCACGTCGTCCAGAAGCATCACCGGATACTCGCCGATGGCGTTTTTGTGTATCTCCCGGTCCGCCAGCTTCAGGCTCAGGGCCGCCGTCCGCACCTGCCCCTGGGAGCAGAAGTGCCGGGCCTCCAGGCCGTTGACCGTAACGGCGATGTCGTCCTTATGGGGGCCGGACAGACACAGCCGGGAGGCCAGCTCCGCCTGATAGTGCCGGGCCTGGTGCTCCTCCAGGGCCCCGGCGATGTCCTGCACCGGACCCAGAGGGTCCTCCACGGTTTTCACCGTCTGATAGGTCAGGGCCAGGTCCTCCCGCTCCCCGGAGCACTCCCAGTGGGCCCGCCGGGCATGGACTGCCAACGCCTGGACATACCGGGCCCGGTAGCTGATCAGAACTGCCCCCACCTGGCACAGCCGGTGGTTGAAGTCCGGCAGGGTGTCCAGCAGCTGAGGATACTCGTCACTGTCCCGGAGGATCCGGGTCTTGTGGTCATACAGCCGCCCGTATTCCGTCAGGGCCTCGGCATACCGGGGCCGCAGCTGGCACAGGGACTGGTCCATGAACCGCCGCCGGGCCGCCGCCCCCTCCCGGATAAGAAACAGATCCTCCGGGGAGAAAAACACCGTGTGCAGCACCTGGGACAGGTCGCCGCCGTTTCTGGCGGCCACGCCGTTGATGGTCATCCTCCGCCTTCGGCCCCGGTTCAGGAGAATTTCCGTTTCAAACTCCCGTTCCCGGGCCTGAATATGCCCCACAAGGCGAGCCCGGTCCCGGCCAAAGCCGATGAGCTCCCGGTCCGCGTGGGTCCTGGGACTGCGGCCGCAGGACAGGTACACGATGGCCTCCAGCAGGTTGGTCTTTCCCTGGGCATTTTCGCCGTATATGACGTTGCAGCTTCCGTCGAAGGTCAGCTGCTGGCTGTCGTAATTGCGGAAGCCTTCCAGCAGCAGGCGGTCAATCTGCATACTGCACGCCGCAGCGCCGCCCCAGGGCCTCCACCACGTCGCCGGGGCGGAGCTTCTTTCCCCGCATGGTGCACACCTCGCCGTTGACCAGGACCTCGCCGTCCTGGATCAGCAGCTTGGCCTCGCCGCCGGTGGCGGTGACGGCCGCCAGCTTCAGAAGGTCCTGGAGCTTGATATACTCCGTGGTAATGGTAATCATTTCCATATTTATCACGCTTTCAGCCGCACCGGCAGCACCATATAAAGGAAACTCTCCTCTCCGTCTGCAGGCACGATCACCGCCGGGGAAATGCTGGTGTTCAGCTCCAGGGACACGGAGTCCGCCGGAGCATAGCGCAGGGCGTCCATGAGATAGCGGTTGTTGAAGCCGATCTCCAGGCCATTTCCGTCGCCGTCCAGGGGGCAGATGTCCTTGGCCTCGCCGGCGCCGGTTTTGGCGGACAGCAGCACCCGGCCGTTTTCAAACACGCAGCGCACCGGGCTCTTGAGCTTTTCGCTGATGACCACGCTGACCCGGTCCAGGCTCCCCAGCATGGTCTTGGTGTCCACCGTCAGGCGGATGGGATTATTCCGGGGGATGGCGTTTTTATAGTCCAGGAAGTCCCCCTCTAGGCGGCGGCAGATCAGCTGGGTGGCCCCGGCTTCAAACAGCAGGTGGCGCTTGCCCTGGATAATGGTGACTTTTTCGTCGGAATCCTCGCAGATTTTCTCCACCTCGTTCAGAGCGGAGCCGGGGGCCACAAATTTGAAGGCGCCGCCCTCGGCCCGGTCCAGAGGCTCCCGGCGCAGGGCCAGACGGAAGCCGTCCACGGACACCACCGTCAGATCCTGGTCGCCCACCTCAAACAGGGAGCCGGTATGAACGGGACGGCTTTCATTGGTGGACACGGCGAAGCTGGTCTGGTTGATCATGGCCTTCAGAGTACCCTGGCGGATGTCCACGGAGAACTGGTCGTCCACCTCCGGCAGCTCCGGATAGTCGTCGGCGGACAGGCCCAGAATCTCGAAGCTGGCGTCGCCGCAGGTCAGATGGACGGACAGATTTTCGTCCGCCGCGAACACGATCACATCGTCCGGCATTCTCCGGATCATCTCGCCGAACAGCCGGGCGCTGAGGACGATGCGGCCGGGGGACTGGACCTGGGCGTCCACGATGGTGCGGATGCCGGTCTGCATGTTGTAGCCGGACAGGGTCAGGGTGTCGCCCCCTTCCAGCAGGATCCCCTCCAGGGCCGGAATGGAGCTTTTGGCGGCAACCGCCCGGGAGGTGGTGTTTACGGCGCTTTGCAAAAGCGCCTTTTCACAGGAAAATCGAAGCATAGAGACGCGTTCCTTTCTTTCAGAATGAAAAGTGACTCCGTTCTCCCAAAGAGAACAAAAAGATATCTTATTTTTAGTAACAGTCGCCGTAGGGAAAATTTATGTGGAAAACCGCCGGAAGCCCTGAAGTCACGGGTTTTTCTTTCCACACCCGGATGGGGAGAGAGGCAGGGGGTTTTCCACCGGAAAAACCGGGGTCCGGCACTCCACAGGTTTTCCCCGTGGATTCCACAGAGATTGTGGAAAGAGGGTTACTTCTTGTTGTTGATGTTGGTGGTGATCTCCTTGACCTTTTCGGCGTAGGCCGGGTCGGAGCGCATTTTCTTCTCCACCTGGTCCAGGGAGTGCAGCACCGTGGTGTGGTCCCGGTCGCCGAACTCCTTGCCGATATCGTTGAGGGAGAGGTTGGTCATCCGGCGGATCAGATACATGGCGGTCTGCCGGGCCTCCATCAGGTCCCGCTTCCGGCCCTGGCCCCGGACCTGCTCCTCGTCCACGTCGTAATAGCGGCAGATGTACTCGATGATCAGGGCAGGAGACGGCACGAACTCGTTGTACTTCTTCAGCATATCCTTCACGGCCCGGCTGACGGCCGCCGCGTCCACCTGGTTGCCCAGCAGGTCCCGATAAGCCAGCAGCTTATTCAGGGCGCCCTCGATCTGGCGGACGTTGGCGGTGAGATTTTCGGCGATGAAGTTGCTGATGTCATCCGGCAGCTGTACCCCCAGCAGGGCGGCCTTGTTTTTGATGATGGCGAGCCTTGTCTCGAAATCCGGCGGCGCCACGTCCACCATCAGGCCCCACTCGAACCGGGTCTGCAGTCGGTCCTCCAGCTGGGTCATCTCCCGGGGCGGACGGTCCGAGGTCAGCACGATCTGCCGCCCGGACTCATACAGGGTGTTGAAGGTGTGAAAAAACTCCTCCTGGGTCTGTTTCTTTCCGGCGATGAACTGGATATCGTCCACCAGCAGCAGGGTGGATTGGCGGTATTTCTCCCGGAATTCGGCGTTCTTCCCCTCCCGGATGGAGGCGATCAGCTCGTTGGTGAAGTCGTCGCCCTTGATGTACACGATGCGGGCCTCCGGCTGCCGCTGGCGGACCTGGTGGGCGATGGCGTACAGCAGGTGGGTCTTGCCCAGGCCGGAGTCGCCATAGATGAACAGGGGGTTATAGTGCTCTGCGGGCTTTTCCGCCACGGCCCGGGCGGCGGCATAGGCCATCCGGTTCTGGGGCCCCACCACATAGGTGTTGAAGGTGAAGGCGTCGGACTCCAGCAGGGAGCCGGGCCGGTCCGGGGCCACCCCGTGGGAGGCCGCCACATAGGTGGCCAGCTGCTGATCGTCCAGAATCTTCACCTCCATGGAGGCGGAGAAGAAATCCTTCAGCGCGGCCTTGATATGGGTCATAAACCGGGTCTCGATGGTGGATCGTTTGAAGGTGTTGCTGCAGTGGAGCACGAAGGCGGAGTCCTCCATGGTCACTGCCTCCACCTCGTCAAACCAGGTGTTGATGGTGGTTTCCGACAGCTGGGACCTCAGCCTGTCCAATACGATGGTCCATACGTCTGCGATTGAATTCAATGAAAGCGCCCCTTTCCCGCGGATCATGCGTTTTTCTCTCTCTTTTTCTGGAAAAATTGTACACCTTATTATACCAAATTGCCGCCGGAAAGTCTACTCATATACTAATACTAAGCATAAAATATTTTTCTGGTTCTTAAACAGATTCCGGAAGAAAATCCACCCTATTTCCGGCAAATTCTCCGAAAAACGGGGCAAATAACGAACCTGGAGCCGCCGGAATACCATTTTCGTGGAAAATGCAGATTTCTGTTGACAGCGGGGCCGGGATTCTGTATAATGTTTACCATGCCGTTTTGCGGCATCCGCTTTGTCAACTGCGGCCGCAGGGGACAAGTCCTCCGCCCGCCGTCGAGTATGTGCGGCAGCTTCGATCTGCCGCCGGATTTTTACAAAATGGAGGTGTCATGCAATGTTCCGTACCTATCAGCCCAAGAAGCGCCAGCGCTCCAAGGAGCACGGCTTCCGCAAGAGAATGGCCACCAGCAACGGCCGTAAGGTTCTGGCCCGCCGCCGCGCCAAGGGCCGCGCTCGCCTGACCCATTGAGGTCGCGGAAAGTGCATCGCGCATAAAGGATAGACCAGGGACGGTGGAAGGGAAAACTGCCGTCCCTTTTGGCCTATGTTCATTTCAGCCGCCGCACCGGCGGAGAAGGTGCTTGTTTTCATGAATCCTGCCGTCACGGTAAAAGAGAACTACGAATTTCGCCGGATCTACCGCAAGGGGAAGTCGGCGGTGTCGCCGCAGCTGGTGATCTATTGCCAGCGGAACCGCCGGGGGCTGAGCCGCCTGGGGGTCTCCGTCAGCACGAAGCTGGGCGGCGCCGTGGTCCGCAACCGGGTGAGAAGGCGCATCCGGGAGATTTACCGGCTGAATAAGCCGAAAATGGTCCCGGGATACGACATCATCGTGGTGGCCCGTGTCCGGGCTGTGGAAACCGGCTATCAAAAGCTGGAGAGCACCTATCTGCGACTTCTGAGGCAGCTGAATCTGCTGCGGGAGGACCCGTCATGAAGCGGGCCATCCTGCGGGCCATCCGGTTTTATCAGGCGTCCGTGTCGCCGCTGTTTCCGCCCCGCTGCCGGTATATCCCCACCTGCTCGGAATACGCCCTGCAGGCAGTGGAGAAATACGGGCCGCTGCGGGGCGGCTTTATGGCGCTGCGGCGCTTTCTGCGATGCAATCCCTTCCACAAAGGCGGGTATGATCCTGTTCCCTGAAAACCTCGTTTTTCCCACCCAACAAAAAACGGAGGTAACTACCCCATGTTTGCAAAGCTCGGATACTATATCTGTGTGCCCTTTGCCTTCCTGACCCGGCTGTTCTACAGTTGGACCGGGTCCTATGGCGTGGCCCTGATCCTGTTTACCCTGGTGGTGAAGCTGGTGCTGCTGCCCTTCCAGCTCAAGAGCAAGAAGAGCATGCTGCGCATGAACCGTATGCAGGGCAAGCTCAACGATATAAAGACCCGCTACGCCAATAACCAGCAGAAGCAGCAGGAGGCCATGGCGGAGCTGTATGCCAAGGAAGGCATCAACCCCATGTCCGGTTGCCTGTGGTCCATGATCCCCTTCCCCATCCTGATCGCCCTGTACTATATCATCCGTGTGCCTCTGCGGTATTTTATGAGCCTGTCCGAGTCGGTGATCGCGGAGATCACCACCCTGGCCGGCACCCTGGGCTTCACTGCGGCCGAGGGCAGTCAGGCGTATGAGCAGATTTATCTGGCCAAGTTCATCCACGAGCACTGGGCGGATTTCGCCGGGAAGTTCGACGGCCTCATCGACCTGAACTACAACTTCCTGCACATTGACCTGGCGGCTCAGCCGTCCTCTCTGTTCAGCCAGTTCCCCGGCGGCGGCTGGCCCGTGTGGGGTGCCATTCTGCTGCCCATCATCTCCGCCGGCATCCAGTTCGCCATGAGCTTCATCACCATGCGCACCAATGGTTCCGCCCCCAACGGATCCACCAAGACCATGATGTACATGATGCCGCTGATGACCCTGTGGATGGGCTATATCCTGCCCTCCGCCCTGTGCATCTACTGGATTGCCAACTCCGCGTTCTCCCTGATCCAGGAGGTCACCCTGAACAAGTATTTCAACAAGATTCTGGACCGTGAGGAGACGGAGAAGGAAAAGGCCGCCCGGGAAAAGCGCTATGCCAAGTATCAGCGCCAGAAGGAGCTGATGGCCCAGCAGCAGCTGGCCAACGGCGGCAAGAAGCCCCAGAATCAGCAGGGTAAGAAAAAGCCCTCCGGCGACAAGAAAAAGTCCGCCGGCGGCAACGAAAACGGCCGCGTGGGCCAGCGTCCCTATGCCAGGGGCCGCGCCTATGACAAGAGCCATTACGATGACTAATGATGACTAAGGAGTTTTGTCTATGAGTTATATTGACGTAACGGGCAAGACCGAGGAGGAAGCCATCCGCAAAGCACTCCAGCAGCTGCAGATGGACCGCGACGACGTCTCTGTTGAGATTCTGGAGCGGGCCAAGAGCGGATTTCTGGGCATCGGCAGCAGCCCTGCCCGGGTCCGCGTGACCTATGGTCAGGAGGAGCCCGAGGCTCCCGCCGCCACGGTCCAGCCGGAGAAGAAACCCGAAAAGAAGCCCGAACCCAAGCCCCAGCCGAAACCCCAGCAGCCCAAGCCCCAGAAGGCCGAGGCACCCAAGGCCGCCCCCAAGGCTCCCGAAGCCCCCAAGACTGCGGAGGCTCCCGCCGCCCCGGTTCAGGAGTCCTGCCAGGACGACAACGCCCGCCGCATCACCGAGTTCCTGACGGGCCTGCTGGAGCATATGGACAGCCCCGCCCAGGTGAAGGTCACCGAGACGGAGAAGGGCCGCTACAGCGTGGTGCTGGAGGGCCAGAAGCTGGGCCAGCTCATCGGCCGCCGGGGCGAGACCCTGGACGCCATCCAGCAGCTGACCAACTACGCCGTCAATTCCGGCCGGGAAAAGCGCATCCGCGTCCATGTGGACGCCGAGAACTACCGGGCCAAGCGCGAGCAGAGCCTGGAGTCCCTGGCCCGCAAGGTGGCCGGAAAGGTCACCAAGTATCGCCGCAGCGTCACCCTGGAGCCCATGAACGCCTATGAGCGCCATGTGATCCACGCCGCCCTGCAGGATGTCCCCGGTGTGAACACCTACTCCATCGGCACCGAGCCCAACCGCCGCGTGGTGGTGTCCTACGACCGCGACAAGCGGTAAACGCAAAAAAAAGAACGCCTCCGGGCGTTCTTTTTTTTGCGCTGTCGA
>UMCH01099755.1_pt1 | contig 16187 bp, 9 predicted proteins | sample 1964201 | NCBI WGS metagenome assembly UMCH01 (sample SAMEA4835965, study PRJEB28245) | human gut metagenome | biome: gut microbiome; material: fecal sample | place: Denmark | collected 2008 | reverse complement strand
TCTTGACAAGAGTAACAGAACCCCGGCAACCCAGCCTCGCACAAGAAAGGAGGCTCCGTGAAAAGGACCATCTCCGCCATGCGCGGCAAAGGCTCATTGTCGCACAACAGCCGTCAATTCATCGCCGAGAACGTCGATTCCAGCCGAACGCCGCTCAACGTCGAATACCGCAATGAGGACATCCGAGCCGTCTATCACGAACTGTTTGACGACGCACTGGCTCATTACAACGAAAAGCAGACCCGCAGGGATCGCGTGATTGACGATTACTACGAGAAAATCCGCACAGGAAAGCAGGAAAAGCTGTTTGAAGAACTCATCATCCAGATCGGAAACAAGGACGACATGAACGCTTCATCCGAAAACGGACAGCTTGCCCGGCAGATGCTCGACGAATACATGCAGTCGTTCCAGCAGCGTAACCCGACACTCCGCGTTTTCTCCGCGCATCTGCACATGGATGAAGCCACTCCGCATCTTCATATTGATTTCATTCCGTTCACAATCGGCAGTAAGCGCGGACTCGAAACCCGCGTGTCGCTCAAAAAGGCATTGGAAGCGCTTGGCTTTACGGGCGGCACAAAAAGTCACACTGAGCTGAATCAATGGATTGAAGCTGAAAAGCAGGCGCTTGCCTCCATCATGGCGCGGCATGATATCGAATGGGAGCAGAAAGGAACGCATGAGGAACATCTCTCCGTTCTGGATTATAAGAAGCAGGAACGAAGCAAAGAAGTCGCCGCGCTCGAAACCCAAATCGGCGCATTGCAGGAACAGACAGCGGCTGCCGAAACCACGCTTTCCGAAAAGCAGGAACAGCTCGACGATATCGCGCCGATTCTCAAGAATACCGAGAAATTTGTCCGGAAATACGACGATCCCGAACAGCTGCTTCCGGAAGCCGGAATATTGGAATCCGGCAAGGCGTTTCGGGAGAAAAAGGCGCTTCCGATTCTGGGAAAGCTCCTGAAATACGCCCGCTCGCTCTTTCGAGAAAACACCGAACTGAAAGCCAAGGTGCAGAATCTTGAAAAGGAGAATACCGCTTTCAAATCGGCAAACTGGAACCATACTCACGAAATGGTCAGGCTGCAAATGGAAAATCGGGAGCTGAAAAAGGACAAAAGCACGCTGGATGCGCTGGTCGGCAGAACCGGGAACGATGTTCTGCAAAAGCTGCTGAAAGAAACACCGAAAGAGCACCCGAAACACAAGGAGGAATCGCTATGAGAAGAATCTTATCCTGCCAATTTAACATCGACACCGCCTGCGTGGATGTCGAGTATGAAGATGGTTTCGTGCTTTCCATCTATACGCCCGCCGTTGAGGATGCGGTCGCGCACACCATGCAGCAGCGTTCCGAGCTGGATTGGCTCATCTACAACGACCCGCTGGCGTATGTCGGATTGGTTATGAGCGGGAAAAGCGAGGAATATCTGAAAGCGGTTACGCGGTAATTGAATAGAAGGAAATCCGTTCCCGTCGGGTGGTCGATGGGGACGGATTTTCTTTTTGCATCCCGTGTAATCTATACTCTGAAAAACCTTGAACGTTCGCGCCATTCGTGGTAGAGTAGGAATCAGAAAAACAAGGACAGGGAGGCGGCAATATGACGTCCGTATTTTTTATGTTTAAAAGAATACGACCCTTCTCCATAAAAAAACTAAGCAGCCTATTCAATTCCAACTGAAAAGGCTGCTTTCTTATTCATCTTAATTCTCGCTAAAGCCAAAATCCTCCACCTTGAGCGCACGGCAATTTTCTGTTACTGTGCGTACAATCGGAACAGGAGTTCCATCTTCCATTTCGGCTTCAACATGCAACTCAATCGTAACCTTCGACCCTTCAACCTGCATCAGATGATTAATCACTTCATCCATCAAATTTCCTACGTTTTTCACAACTCTCGTGGAATCCAAAGTGGCATGAAGCGTAAAGTGCCTGTTCTGTGGTTTAGGAGGTTCCGTCGAGGGGATTGGCTTTTCTCCGCCCGGATCATCCACAGTTTTTCCCGAATTATTGGAAATCCTATTTCCGCCTGCCGGCTGAATCAGGTCATTGTTAGGGGTATTATTCTGCTTTTCCTGCCTATCAGAATTGATTTGTTTCAGTGCTGCCAGCAACTTAACAATATAACCCGCTCGATCCACAGAGCTCACATATTTGTTATACTTTAATTCTCTGTATCGGCCATCCTGTATTGCTTCCGCATAGGCAAAACATTCATCAGAGTTTACACCCTCTTGAATCGCTGTGACAAGGACATCATAAGAAGCCAAACGCGGCAAATAGCAGTAAGTACAAAGCAGTTTCCATAATTCGCCCACATTGATTTCATTATGTTCTCGCCAAAGCAGATTATCCAGTTCCATTTGCAGCATCGTGGGCGCCCAATGGGAAACCAAAAGCTCATTTTGCTGCATTTTTCTTGCTGTTTTCACGAGAATACCATCATCGCCGCCGCGAATACTGATGCTATCCCAAATAATCTGTTTCAAATCCACAGCCCGATCAATATAAGGTACGAGCAAATGACAGAACACTTCACGAATCTGAGCTTCAATCTGTGTATTGCTTCGGTTCAGATTATTTTCTGTTTCACGATTCTGCGCCGCATCCAGATTCAGAATATCCTTGTCATCCCGAATTGACAACCATGCAAGATAGCGTCTGACTTCCTGACGCAGCACATTGATCGTATTCTGATCCGGTGCTACAAATACCAGCATGTTGCGATAGATTCTGGGGGTACTGCCGCGTGTATTCAGAATATTCTCCGCAGCCTGAATTGCCAGATCATTGGGCGTATTCGCCTTGTAGGCATCCTTACACTTGAGAATAACAAGCCCGATATCCTGATCGTCGCTGACCTCCGAAGAATTGTTTGGGCAAATGTGCAGACGACCAAACGGTCTCTCCTTGCGAATCGTTTTCAGACGACGTTCGATTTCAAAATCGACATCTTCGCTCTTTTGCTGCGTCGCTCGATCTTCAACCGTCTTACGCAGCGTCGGGCGTGTATCATACCAGAAACGATCCCCGGATGGGTTACTGTATAGATAGGTCAGCGAATTCTGGAGCACATTCAGCGCATCATTGAACGTTGCAATATTTTCCCCAGGCTGTACAACGCCAAGGCGAATGCGCGACGTTTCCAAGCCTCGAATCATGTCCCTTCTCGTGCTTGGCGCAGAACCCAGCATAACCGTGCGGGCAACACGTCGCGCTGCCATAACTTGACCGTAACGCGAAACTTCCTGATCCTTTTGATAGGGAATGGACGCCTTACCGTCTACTTCGTGATCGACAATCGCATTCCAGTTGTCGCCCACATGCCGCGTCAGTTCGTCGCGAATATTTGATTCATCCAGCGAAATCGAACCGGGCATAATCATCAAGCCGCCGTCCTGATTCATCCACAGATTATGCACAACCGCAGCCATCAATCGCAGTACGCCACGCGTCTTTTGGAACCGCTCAATCGTCGCCCAATCTTCATACAGACGATCAAAGATTTCAGGATGAATCGGATAGCAAGAGCGCATCCGATTCAAATATTCTACTTCTTTTGCCTCATTCGGGAAGTCTGCGCTGTTATCCTGATACATCTGACTGAATGCTTTGCAGACCCGATCCCTCGCCGCTTCATCTTTGCAATTCAAAAACAGACGGCGACGGACAATTTCAAAACCTTCGTTGGCTGCAACCGGCTTCCAGATGGCTTCCATACGGCCAAAGGTATGTTCGATAGCCTGCAACGCCTGTTGACCGCCGCTTCCTTCCTCGCCGATCTCGATATTGGATTCCGGAATGGACGCCACAACAAGGCTGTTTTTGCTGGCTCTGGCTGCTTCCGTAATTTCCTGAATAAAGGAAATCAGGTTATCAAACGTGCCGGCGGGCAAGCCATCTGCTTTCCAGAGTTTTTTTGCATAAGCAACCAGCTCGTCAATCAAAATCACGCATGGGCCGCAAGCATCAAACAGATTCTTAATCGTCTCGCTGCCCGGCGAAACGCCCTTCTTATCCGCTTCTTTAATCAAATCATAGAGCTTGGGATTACCGTCATCCTTGGCGAGCTGATACGCCATTTCACCCCAAAGCGTGTTGACCGTGATGCCCGGCATATCTGTCGGGCGTTTGCTCTTTGCCGGATCAAGCGCCGTGCCCACCAATACGGCCACACGGCAGATGGGTGGGCTGTCGATATCGGCGGCCTCCAGCATGCCTTTTATATTTGGGGTCTGGTTAATTGGCGCACGTCCACGCAGAAGATGATACAGAGCCAGCATGCTGTGCGTCTTACCGCCGCCAAATGCCGTTTTGAGCTGAATCACCGGCTCTCCATCCTTGCCGCTGACACGACGAAGCGCCTGCACCAGCAGTCCCTTCATGCCGTCGGTCACATACGTTCGAGAGAAAAATTCCACCGGATCTCGATACTCATACGCACCCTCTCCGCGGGCGACCTGCGCCAGATCGGCTGCGAACTCCGCGTTTTTATAGCGACCGTGCGCCACATCGGGATGCGGCTCAATCACATTTCGCCAGCAGGGAAGCCCATTGGCAGGCGTCTTCTGCATAACACCGACAGACTTCTTTGTCGTTTCCACATCGGTGCTGTTGCTCGTTGCCGCCATGGACCCCAGCTCCGAACCATATGCCACTTTACGGTACAGCGTCTGAATTTCCGCCTGCGAATCCGGATCAATCCGGCTCATCAGCAGGGACATGGTATCCAGTACGCGTGCAGCTTCCTGATCTGTGAAATCCTTTCCATCAAAATGCGCCCAATCATTGCGTGCAGACTGAATCTCGCTGATCCACGAACGCGCAGACGGCGGCAGTTTATAGCGAAACAGATTCGGCCAGTGTGCAATCATCAGCCCCAGACACACCGTCATATCCATCGCATCCTGTCGCTCGTCATATGCCTTGTAGGGCGACAGTTTAATCACGTCGCGCTGGTCTCGCAGTGCGCCTAGCACACCATCCTTCCACCATCGGTCGTCGATCTTATATTCCGGGATCATTTTCAATTGCCGGAGAATGTATCCGGACAGCGTCTCCCGCATGATGCCCAGCGCCTTTTCAATAATCTCGTGGTTCGTCATAGGTCATCCCCCGTGCTTCTTATCCATGTACCCTAGCTTTGACTCCCGCTTAAAACTTACCGACAACTTAAATTGTCGATCGCCTTTCCTTGAAAGCTCTTTTATTTTCAAGATATAGCTTCATTTTTTCATTTTGGTTTACATCTTATCGCCGAATGTGTAAAACTTACCGGCAACTTAGCGTTTATCGTTTGCTTTCTCTGCCCTTTTCACTTTTGAATGATTGCGAAGTTTTTTCGTTTTTTGTTTCCCGCTTTGCTGGGCGATTAAAACTTACCAGCAACTTAAATCAAAACTGCGTTCTTTTTTCACGCTTTCATTATCAAAGCATTGCTTGTCTTTATTCGCTTCAATTCGATTTTTCGCCCATGTCGTGAAACTTACCAGCAACTTAGCGATCATCAAGCCCATGTCGGAATATATCGCATATATCTTGGTGCTGTTGTCGGATCAGCTTGCTTAATCATTCCCCGATCAACCGCGATCTTTATAATCCGCGACACACTCGATTTATAGCTGTTATCCAATCCAAAACGTTCTCTCAAAGAAGAATTATTCATCTGCTTGTTTTCGACAAAGCGAATACAGGCATGCATATAACAAGCCCACAGCTTATCCTCCATCTGCATATTACTGAAATCCATCGTTGAATACAACGTTACTTTTGTATTATCTTCATAGACATCAATCTTAGGTGCAGGCAGGTGCTGAAGCTCACAACTGATGATGATTTTATCCCATCCCGTTCCGGATTCTTCACAAATATGGAAACGCCGCATCAAGGCAGCCAGTTTTTCATTTCTGGAACGCGGCGGATTATCAATGATGCGTGCCACATCGACCAACGGACTGCCCGGATTCGTCATTTCAATCCGATCCGCAAAGATTTCAATCAACGGGCCTGCGCCCTTGACCGAAAAGTCCTGATGAATCAGGGCATTGGCCATCGCTTCACGAATCGCAATCGGCGGGTATGCAAAGACCGTGCTGCGCCGTCCGTCTTCCATCATCTCTCTGGCGGGCAAAAGAGCCAGAATATATTTCATTACATTTTCATAGCAAATTGCATAGCCGCTTCCTTCGGTGCTTTCACGCAGCATCTCCAAGCGATTTTCGCCTTTGTACTGAACAACGCGAACTGCCTTGCGCGATACCGTAGGGAACGACGTCATCTGCTTCGCCAACAGCAGCGCACCCAAGTTGGTGATCGAATACTGCCCGTCATCCTGCCGAATCAAGATCGCATCTTCACAGAGATAATGAGCCATGCTCTCCATCTGTGCAGGCATCGGCTTATTTTGAAGTTCAAAATAGGCCGGAACGTTCAAATATCCCATTACATCAGTCAGCGCAAGATTTTGCATCGCCGGAAGGATCTCAAAGTGAGAATTTCTCAAATGATCCCACAGCGTCGCTTTCATATTGGAAACGTCATTCAATTTCTTGGTATGGCTCCCAACGCGGATGTATTCGGTCCTGTTAAACATGACCGTTCGTTCCACCGCTCTGGTTATTATGAGCACAACGATGGGTTTATTCTCAATGCATCCTGTTTCAAAGCAGAAATCGGCATTATCCGAAAGCTGCGTTCTCAGCCAGATGCTCAAGTCTTGATTGCCCTTTTTAGCCGTTTCCGGGTTAAACGTTGTGCCCACAATTTGATGCGTTTTATCATCTATGCCCCAAATCAGATAAGCCTTGGAGCGATCGCAAAACGCCGCGCCATTCGCCAACGCGCTGATATCTTCACCGATCATCTGTGGGTCTGCATTATTTGTCTTAAATTCCAACCATTCCTGTTCACAGGGCAGAAGGATCAGCCGTTTTACAAGACTTTCTATATTTGCCATACCCTTTTCCTCACCCTTTACACATCCAGCTTCATCTGCACCGGCATCTCCGCCTGCATCTGCGCTGCCATGCTCTGGATATCCGGCCACGCAACGACGAGGTTATTATACGCATATCCTTCCTGCGCCCATTTCTTGCGCTCGCAGATGGTATACAGGCGATATGCCAGCGCCTTGGCATTTTCCGCGTTGGAACCGCGCAGCTCCACCGCAACCTGCGCACATTCCTTCACGCCGCCGCGCTCCATCGCGCGGGCCAGCTGCTGGGTCAGCAGCCAGATGCATTCCTCGTGGCTATCGACCTTCTCCGGAATTTCCTCGCGGGTCAGCAGGCGAACCTCGCCCTTCGCCGCCATCATCACGCCGCGCTCCGCCAGCGCCTGAACGCTGGTGTTTTTCGCGCGCGCCAACACATCCGCATCGCCAAACTTGAGGTTATTAAACGCATATTGGCTGAACATATCGACGCAGAAACGGCTCTCGCGGTCGAGTTCGCCTTCCTGCTCGTTGTAATAGGCGTCCAACTCCTGGTTGATGATTTGCAGCGCCGCTCGGACGGTCATCGGCTTGCCGTCGCTTTCCAGCACGCTCTTATAGCGGCTGAACACGCCAATGCCGGGACCAATCGCGGATTGCGCCAAGTCAACAGGCGCAATATTCGCAGACTGGAGTTTTTCAAGTGCCGGGCGCATTTCGCGGTGCAGCGCGTTGATGAAGTCGCGGCGGGTGCAGCTCATGGCGGTTTCCGGGCGCTTGCGGCAGACGAGGACGATGCTGGATGCGAGAGCGTTAGCACCGCTCGCAATCGAGCGGTTTGCCATTTCGGTGCGCATCGGCCATGTGCCTGTTATTGCAAAGCCGGAACGAATGATAGCGGACAGCATGGTTTCCCAACCCGTAGACGCGGTTTTTTCCCCACTCTTTTCGTCGCTCTCGCTTTCGCTCTGCTTAAACGCATAATAAATCGTGACAGGCACATCTTCTCTCGCGTAAGTGCGAATTTGGCAGCAGGTTTTATACATGCCATCTTCAAAAAAGTTTCTCGCTTTTTCCACGCTGCCATCATGTCGGTATGGTGTCGCAATTAACTCTTCATTTTTGGGAACCAACATGGTTCTAAACAATTTGGGATATGTGTTTTTCAGCGATTGACGCATCCAGACATAGAAATAATCCGACAGATCCGCATAGCTGATGTTGTCATAGTACGGTGGATCTGTGGATACCATGATAGTTCTTAAACCACAATCGCTTTGAGCATCAAACTGACGGGCATCCGAAAAAAGCGCATCATTCGGAAATTGAATAATCGCTTTATTAACCCATTCAATCATATTGTCCCAACATCCCGACGATGAACTAAACGGATTTGCTTCCGTATAATCCCAAGCCATCGCAATAGCTTGTCGACCAAATGTATTTCTTAAACCTTCCCTTAATAAAAGCCACGAGCAAACTGAAGAATTATAATCTGCCAGCTTATCAAGAACAAATGACAGATATATTCCCACTGCTTCGCCATACGCTCTCGCGCCAATCCCGCCTTCGGCAAGCGCGATATGATCGTTGTTCATGCCAGCCGCAACCGCATCCGCTTCGGCTTTCTGCTGGGCTTCGCCGACCAATTCGGAGAAGGTCGTCAAAGCGGTTAATTGGCGATTGGTAAACAAATCCGTGATTTCATTAAAACCATATAACGAAACATTTACCCTCGTTTTACCTGACAAAACACCGTCAGGGTACTCACTCGGCTTTTCTACCCGTGCCGCATTGACCTGCATTTGATCTGGTGTGATGTATATTCTTCCTTTTTTTCCTTCCCCAACAACTGCCATCAAACTAGAATGTATCCGTTTATTTTGCCCCTCGGTGCGAATATACTCAAACGGAACTGATGTGTTACATGCCAAACACCTGGCACCGGCTCTCGCAACAGTACCTTCATCGTCGTTCTTTTTTCCCTGACAAACAGTATAATGAAACTCTGTTCCATCAAAAATTGGTTTGATATACGCTTCTTTTCCTTTTTTAGTCGAAAGAATAAACGACTTTACCAACGGCATTTCACATCCACACGCCGGATTCGGACACTTCACCGTTCTCGCCCAAATCCACGCGATTACCGTCGCTTCCCCACCGCCCTGCTCTTTCGGCACCTTGACCTTCGGATAGAGATGCCCGATGCGCTTATAGGCTTCCTGCTTCATCCATTCGCCGTAATAGCGCACGTCCTCCGCCAGCCCTGCCGCGCCTTTCCAACCGGCGTTGGCAGAGCCCTGCTGCCCTGCGTTCGGGTTTACCGGGCGCATACCCGCAAACTTCGGCGGAATTTCAATCATCGCCTTGTTAATCATAACCGCGACAGGGTTCAGGTCATGCGCATGGGCTTCCAGTCCCAGTCTTTGCGCCTCCAGCGGAATCGCGCCGCCGCCCGCGAAGGGATCGAGCAGCGCAGGCGGATTGCCATCGGTAGATTTGAGGATTTCAGCCTTTGCTTCCGCCAGAATCTCCTCGTCATTGCTGTTTTCCCACTTGACCAGCCTGGTCAGGATGTCAAACAAGCGCTCGCGTTCCTGCCGCTGCGCCTCTTCGGTCGGAAACTTTTCGGGATGGCTGGATGGATCATCCACCAGCGACGACCAGATCACCGCACGGGCGGTTGCGAGCGGACGACGCGCCCACCAAAGGTGGAGCGTGCTGGGATGCCCGTGACGGATGGATTTCTCGCGGGCAGATTCTGCATTGATAGCTTCCAGCGGAAGAGCCACTTCGATAAGTTTTTTCTTCGGGGGCATGGGGAACGCACTCCTTATACAGGACAAAACCTGGTTTTCACTGTTTCTGCCCTAAAATTTGATACAAACATAATTTGCCCATCCATGTACAGAAAAAATGGGGTTTCCACTCAGGAAACCCCACCAACTGACTGACCGCTATCTCTTGCCCGCAGTCAGGGTAAACTCTTGGTATGGAACCCCAAGCGGTTGCAGGCGTCAGTTTATGACCTGCTGCAAATTTGTTTGCTTATATGTACACCTATCCGTATTATACAGAGTTTCACCCGCTGTGTCAAACAAAATTGTCTCTCTCAACATGATTTTACAAAATAACGCCATTTCGAATCAATTCGGCAATCTCATAGTTCACGCTGCACGCGCCGACGTCCGGTGCATGAACAAACGGCCTTTGCAGATAAATCGTATGCGTCGTATTTCCATCCACTTCGACAATCGCCAGAATGTATTCTTCCGGCTTGTTGAGTGCCGTCAGAATTTCGTTTCGCGTGACGGTCACGGTGGTCGAGCCTTTTTGCCTGCCCTTGACCTCGATAAACCGCAGGCATGGTCCGCGCCCCCGTTGTTCCTCCGGAATGACCGATTCGATATCATAGCCCACGTTTTGCGCACTGACGTCTCGCGGCAGGAATCCTCCATCCGCCTCGCGCTCCATAACCGCTTTCATCGCCGCCATTTCAATGGCCTTTCGGTCTTTTCCGAACAATCCGCCTACGTTGCCCATGCCCATCAGTCGGTTCAGCAGCCCTTGAGGAATCACCAGTGCGCCACCGGCAATAACCGGCGGACACGGCGAAATACGCTTCTCCTGCTCCAATTCGGCAAGGCGTTTCTGCATTCGTGCCTGCAATTCATCCGCACGGCGCTGGGCATTGGCGCTGTTCAGCTTATCGCTGCCCTTCCCCGCCGCTTCCTTCTCTTTCAGATCAATCGCACGCATATCCCAATATTGAATTTCACAGGTCAGGCGTTCTTTTACCGCCTTGGCGATTTTATTCGCCATCTGCTGTCTGTGCGTTTTGACTGCCTGATAATGTTCCGGAATGATGTTGGCAATCGCGTACTGCATCGCACGTTCTTCCACACCGTCGCACAGCCACGCCTGCTGACGTGCAAAAGCCAAAATCTTTTCCGTTTCCTGTTCATCCGCTGCGCGATAATCCAGATACGGCGCATAACCGCCGCTTCTGGCTTCGCCCTGCTCATTTAACTCAATAAATTGCAGCTCTTTATTGATGATTCTTCGGGAACCGTTCGGCAGCACATGCCCATCCTGCACGGAATCTTCGATATAAAACAGTAAACGTGCCCGATCATCAGGATCGTTTTCGTCAATCAACACGCTGCCTCGCTTAAGTACATCCGCGTTTTGCTCACGAATCAGGTCAATCACGGCTTCCATCAGCGGATGACCGGGGCAAATCTGGTCAGCTACCGGTGTGCCCTGCACATTGCAATATTGTTTATCAAAACACACCCTCTCGTATCGCTGGGCAACTCCCACACCAAAACCGATGATCTGATCGCGCGCACGAACTTTGTAAGGAACATTGGTAATCTCGTATCTTCCCGGCTCCCGTTTGCGAATTGAACCGCCCAGCGAACGGAATGCTTCGATGAAAAAAGCTTCGATGAAGTGCGGCTGGAGCTTATGCGCCTCGATGCGCTCCATTTCTTCGCGAATTGCCATCACCTTGTGGACATCCATCGTGTCCTCGGTCAACGCACGTTCTTCCAGCAATTTTCCAAGCGCATCGCTGTTGATGGAGCGATCCACCACCTGATAGAGTTTGGCACGCGTTTCCGGCGAATTGCCGTAGCGAATCGCTTCAATGAGCAGTTCACGCAGGCTTCGATTGTCAAATGTCACCTTGCCCAAAATATCGAATACCTTACCGCCAAGCGCATTTCTTTCTTCTTCCAGCTTTTCAAACAATCGTTGATATACTGCGCCTTCTCTTGTTTCCTTGGAAACCAGATTCCAGAGATAACAAACCTCCGTCTGTCCAATTCGATGGATACGGCCAAAACGTTGCTCAAGCCGGTTCGGGTTCCAAGGCAAATCATAATTGACCATCAAATGCGCACGTTGCAGGTTGATGCCTTCGCCTGCCGCATCGGTCGCAATCAAGATGCGTACATCCTTGTCCTGCTTAAATAATGTTTCGATTTTACGCCGCTCATCACGCAGCATACCGCCATGAATCGTAACCACCATGTCGTCGCGTCCGAAAAGCATCCGAATTTTGCCTGCCAGATAATTGAGCGTATCTCGATGCTCAGTAAAAATGATGAGCTTTTCTCTATTACCGTTTGCATCCTTCATCAACTCGTTATCTTGAAGAATAGAGGAAAGCTCGTCCCATTTCCGATCCGTTCCACTCATGCGAACCTGATTTGCCATGCTTTCCAGCATCTTGAGCTTTGCAATTTCCATTTCGAGTTCGGAAATTGTTGTCGCAGCAGATGCTTGGTCTGCAACCGTGTCCTCCTTCGCTTCCAGTTCGTCCGGCGGCAGATCGTCCAAATCATCCTGATCGTCCGGCAAATCAAACTGCCATGCTGTTTCCGCTGCTCGTTTTCCCAGTTTTTCCGCTGCAAGACGGGTTTCAAGCCTCTGTCTGCGGCGATAAAGCGATTGATAAATTGCCTCCGGCGAAGAAGCCAAGCGTCTTTGCAGAATCGTCAAAGCGAATCCGACCGATGAACGCCTTGTTCCGTCCAAGTGATCCGCTCGATTAAACTCGCCCTGAACATACTCCGTAACAGCAGCATATAGTCTGGCTTCCATCGGGGACAAGTCGTAATTGACCGTATAGGCAATCCGTTCCGGAAAAAGCGGCGTCCCGTCAAATTTAAGCAAGTCTTCCTTGACCAGTCTACGCATGACATCGGAAACATCAATGCTCTGGTTGCTCGTCCTACATGCACCTTCGAAACGGTCCGGATCGACCAATGACATAAAAAGCTGAAAATCTTCTTCTTTACCATTGTGTGGTGTAGCCGTCAGCAGCAAAAAATGGCGGGCAATGCCAGAAAGCATCTTGCCGAGCTGATATCGTTTGGTATAACGCACCTCGCCGCCCCACATCGTTGCCGACATCTTATGCGCTTCATCGCAAACAATCAAATCCCAGTCCGTCATTTTCAGTTTATCCTGAAGTTCCTGATTGCGTGCCAGCTTATCCAATCTGGCAATGCAAAGATTCACTTCTGTGAAAATGTTGCCTGTTACCGATGATTCCAACCGTTCATTCGTCAAAATTTCAAAGCGTAAATGAAATTTTGTAAATAGTTCATCCTGCCACTGTTCTGCCAAATTGCCCGGAGAAACAATCAGGCAGCGCTTCACATCTCCGCGAATCATCAGTTCTTTGAGCAGCAAGCCTGTCATAATCGTTTTGCCTGCACCCGGATCATCCGCCAGAACATATCGCAACGGCAATCTTGGCAGCATTTCTTCATAAACAGCAGAAATCTGGTGTGGAAGCGGCTCTATCGCAGAAGTGTGCACAGCCAAATATGGATCAAATAAATGTGCCAGATGAATACGATAAGCCTCGGATACCAATTTTAATTGATTTCCATCCACATCGAAACTCCATGGAAGACTCTTCTCAAGCACATGGAGAGATTCTTCATCTTCCCTGTACAAAAGCTGTGTACCGGTCATTCCTTGATGTGTCTTGTAAAACACCTCCACCGTCGCCGTTCCATACCACTTCGTTGAAACAACCGTCACCGGTTCATTTGGATAAATTCCAGTCACAACGCTTCCAGAAACCAGTTCTTCCAATCTTGACATCTTTCGTCCCGCCTTTTCATCGATCCAATTTAACTTTTTCAGTATATCACCCCTCATTTAGATCATCAAGATTCATCCGTAAACAAAACCCATTTTCGCTATTCTTTTAAAGGTGCTTAAACCTCTTGATCTAAATACTGCGCCAAGATATATGCAATTTCTTCCGTATTGAGCCTGATTTAACTTGTTGACGTGAATATTTAATTCACACTGCCGTTGATGCTTCCCCGTGCCTAAAAAGTTATCCCATAACTTTCCGCATTGATTTTTCTTCTTCTTTTCGAAAAGCAGGAATACCTCTGCCTCTTTTCCGTCATTCTTCCAATCACAATGTCGCTTTCTCAATGACCTTTTCTATGCGACGAGAAGCTATTCCGACAATTCCGCCCCACCTGATCTTCGATGCTGCCATTGATCCGATTGATGCGAAAGGCATAAAACTGCCGGACTTTGAATAATATATAGAAGATATGGCGAATAACAACTTTGAAGAACCATTGGGGAAAAACAAGGAGGAATGATAATGGACGCTGTCGGAAGAAAAACATTTTGGGACACATTATGTTCTCTGCATACCTACGATTATGAAAGCGCAAATAAACTAGTTGCAGCATCATCGTTTTCTCAAGAGCTATGCCGTTTTCGTGCTGTAAGCGAGCAATCCCTATTACAGTTGCAGAATAATGAGCAGTTCTTTTCGACAGCCGATTATTACGACGATCCATTTGATACTTTCTTCTATATCAACTTTAAGGCATTGAAGGATAGTTATGACACCGTAAGAATCATGCTTGATCAGAATAATACGAGTCCGATCAGGGACTTATTAACCCGTTATGGATTTGGAAATCATCTTGATGCAATTATTCAAGTCCTTAAAATGACTCATTGTGATGTTGACCGCTTGAAGATTTCCTTGAAAGATATCCGAAATCTCGTTCAAAAACAAATTTACTCCATTTGTTTCTGTGAGGATTCCTTGAACGAAACAATGTGGTTGAAATACGCAAATCAACACAGAGGTTTCGTTCAGGTTTACGATTTCAGTGATCCCGATACAAAGCTCTGTGGGAAAGAACCAAACTGTACAGCATGTAGCGTAGCAAAGTATCCTCCCATGCTCTTTCCGGTTTACTACAGCAGTGAAATGTACGACGCAACTGCGTATGCCCTAGCCATCCTCGCACGCGAAATTCTAAAGGAAAATCTGTCGCTTCTTCCTCCGGAAACTCTCAGTGCTTTCGTCCATGCAGTATCATGGGCGAATGAAAAAATTTCTCTAATAAAGAAAGAATGTCATCAATATGACCAAGAATGGCGAATGCTTTTGCCAACACCATATACAGATCGTCCTCGCATAAAACTAAAACCAAAAAGCGTACTGATCGGTTTGCGCACATCCGAACATCACAAACAGCTTATTATTTCTGCTGTGCACATTGCCGGAATACAAGAAATCTATCAGGTGGTTATCAACGATAATAACCTACTCGGCAAGGAGAAAATTACAAAGGAATAGGCTCCTATTCAACATAGGTGATTCATGGATAATCCGGGATTTTAAAAGCAGCTAAGCGTTCTATTTTTCAACCGATCTACAGCAAGGAAGAAAGGCTATATCAACCTCAGAAAAAATAAGAGTTTGAGAAGGATGATAGCTACTAAGTTTGCAGAAGAATTGTTATTGATAGCGACACAAACGCCGCCAACACACAGGGTAGCGCAACCGTATTCATCGAGTTCATGCTCGAAATGATTCTCGAAGCGCTGAAAAACGTCTATGTGAAGCAGCATATCAAATTGCCGGAGGATCAACTGCTCGTTCTGTTCAAGTCCGATCCGCGCATGTCCATTCCCGTCATGGCGGAGCATCTCGGTCTGAGCGATCGTCAAATTCGCCGTCTGATTGCATCTTTGAAGGCGCAAAACAGGCTTCATCGCGAGGGTTCCAACAAGACCGGACGCTGGGTCGTGTCCAAAAAGTCCCGATAAACGTCCGCATAAATGTCCGTATAGAAACTTTCGTTTCTTTCGTGACTCGTCATACGCGGTAACAACTTTTTCGCTTGTCCTTCATCTTTTGGCTTGACATTCGTGCTGTCTCCCGGTACAATGGACGCATAGAGACTCCCTCAAATTGCCCCCATTTTCGAGGTCAATTTGACACGCTACTTTTCCGCTACCAAAACAATTTCATTTTCAGGATAAACGAGCCGATTTTCCACAAAAATCGGTCGAAATCCGCTGATTTTCTAAACAAATATGTTTAGAAAATAGTTCCCTTTGCCGAGTGGGAATAAATATTTAGTGTTTTCTTAATCCCGAAAAGCGTTGGTAATACAGCATTTTTCAGGATTTTTCTTTTTTGCTGGCTACAAATTGGCTACATTTGCGACGATTTTTGTAGCCAGCGGCTCACGGCATGATGCCGTCAAGCTGTCTGGCTACCTCCACCTGCTTGTTGGGGTACAGGTGACTGTACGTGTCCATCGTTGTCTGTACCTTTTCATGTCCGAGCCGCTCCGCGATCAGCAGCGGAGAGAAGCCCATCTCCACCAGCAGGCTGGCGTGGCTGTGTCGAATATCATGCACCCGTATCCGCTTCACGCTCGAAGCCTTGCAA
>UMCH01070108.1_pt1 | contig 16188 bp, 13 predicted proteins | sample 1964201 | NCBI WGS metagenome assembly UMCH01 (sample SAMEA4835965, study PRJEB28245) | human gut metagenome | biome: gut microbiome; material: fecal sample | place: Denmark | collected 2008 | reverse complement strand
CCCAGTGGCTACGCAGGCCGTTCCCGTACACAGTGACTGCATCGTTCCGGATTCGCACCGGATTCTCTATTCTCCGCCTCGCGGCGGCACCTCTGCGATACAATTTTACATTTTTTCAGACATAGCAGATTATAGCATTCCCCGTCGAATTGTCAATGAGGAAAGCGCGGCGTCCCTTTTACCTTTTGTGTTGATGGTAAAAACTCCGTCGATTTCACCAAAAGCGTGCCCCAGATACCTAATTTCCGAGAGGATACCTAATTTTTAGGGTATCCTCTTTCCTTTGCCTGCTGTCTTAAAACCGTAAGCGTCAAACCACCCCGCGCATGGACAGGCATGAGACAATAGTATCGTCAGCATCGAAAAAATAACAGTAGCTTTGTGCGGTGAGTTGTGGTATGTGTTGTGGCTGCAAAGGGAGGGATACCATGTACGACTACATGAAAGCCTTGCAGGAACGGTTTGACAAGAAGCCGCCGGAGCAGCTCGTCCGCGCTGTCCAATCCGCCCGCAAAGAGGTACGTGAGGGAATGGATGATGAGAAGCGCAAGAAGCTGCTCCGTCTGCTGGACGCACAGAATATGTTACTGGATGAGGCCACGCTGCTGAGCTTTACGGCGGGCTTCAAGCTGGCATGTGGCATGGCAAGGGATCTGGAAACAGATGGACTCTATGCTCCTACGCCTATTATTCACAATAATAGGTGAAAATCAACCTACGTTATTGAGCTCGGGTAGCTCGGTCGTCGCGGCTTTAGACCGCCTCGAGTGTATTTACGGCGCGGTGTTCTATGAGATTTTCAAAACGATAATCGTAGACAACGGCTCCGAGTTCGCGGACGCTGACGGCATCGAGCGGAGCGCCCGGCACAAGGATGCAAAGCGGACGACGGTCTATTACTGCCATGCGTATAGCTCTTGCGAGCGCGGCACGAACGAGAATATTAACCGCATGATATGGCGGCAGTTCCCGAAAGGGACAGACTTCGACAAGGTGACGGCAGCGGAGGTTAAGTGCGTCGAGACGTGGCTCAATGATTACCCGAGAGAAATCCTCAGCTTTATGTCCTCGGCGGAGGCTTTCAAGATAGCGTTTGACCGGGCGGCGTGAACGCTCTAAAAATTTATTCTATCTTTTTCGCACAAAATACTTGACATTTACGGAGCTCAGGTAGTTCTCCGCTGCAAGCAGGCGGATGAGCAGCGGCGAAAACGCGATGATACCGCCCGCGCAGAGGTAGATTGCGTCCGGAGGTTTATGCTTCGTTCGTCTCTGAAAAGGTGAAGAAAATGCCTGCTGTCAAGAATGGTTTCAAAATTGAGATTTTTAATGTGCCGACATCGTGATCGTGGAGATGCAGCCCTATTACTTTGCTTTTCAGCTTTCTGTTTGGAATTGCTTTTTAGCCTTCTGCCTGATATAATAATGGTAGCATAACGCGAGAAGCTTATCGATAGGATCGGGTGTATTTATGTGAACGCCAAGACCTGATCGGACAAAGAAAGGGTGGGGAGAATGTTATGTCAGAGATAATGTGGCACATCTGCATTTCGAGCATCTACACCCGTGACCGAGTTAGAATGCTTTCTACGTTTAATTGCAATTGTGGTCGGAATTCATTGATACTGTTATCTTTTTGAGCTTTGCTTATGGCTGGATACAAATGTTAAGGGAGATATTGATATGGCATTTTTAAATGAAAACGAATGGATACGCCTCAATGAGATCGCATACAATATTTCATTTATCTATACAGTAGAGGAAATGCAGCATGAAATTCTCAACCGATGGCTTCCTTTTTTGATTTCGTATGATAGCGCAATTTTTGCCCGAATCTCTACTGCGGAGAATGGATCCTATCAGTTTCAGGCCCCAGCGGCTTTTCATCTGCCTCAGCAGGCTGTCGATGTCTGGATGCAGGAAAGCCTGAATTCAGATGCTTTTCGCTGGGCGCTGTATACCTGTAAAGGCGGTGCTTTTCGGGAATCTATGGCATCTTCGGATGAACAGGTGAATAGCAGCGGAATCTACCAGAACTTCTATCTGCCCAATCACTTGGCATATTCCGTCGGCCTTTCCATCTCCTTTCGAGAAGAACCGGTCGGCTTATTGAAATTGTACCGGCAAGCTGATAAGCCTCCGTTTAGCGAACGGGATATGTTTGTATTGGAGCAGTTGCACAAGCACTTTGCATACCGTTTAGTATATGAAGCAAAAAAGGGCGACACCCGCTATTTTTACGCAAAAGGATATCATGAAAAGTTGTGCAGCCAGTACGGCTTGACCAGTCGAGAAGGGGAAATGTTAGATTTGGCCGTACACGGGCTGTCCAATGAAGATATCGCTCAAAAAATGAATATCAGTATCCATACGGTAAAAAAACATTTCCACAGCATATATACCAAAATGAATGTGCGTAACCGGATACAGATGATCCAGAGTCTTCCTGTATCGACCAACAAGATCGATTTTGATGCGCTATAAATAAAACTCGGGAAAAATGTACCGCCCGCATTGGCTAAACTGCATTATCCTTTGGTAGTATATAAAGATTCGTTGGTCTTACATCGGGACACAGAAGGCTTGTCCAAATAATATACAGACTACATAAAATGGAACTGGCGCTGAATTTTAACGCCGGTTCCATTTTGCTATATTTGGGGTACAAAAGTTAGGGGATGCATATGAAACGAAGCGATATTTGGTGGGCAGTTGCTTATGGGTTGTTGGCTGTGTTTACGGTACTCTTTTGCGTCACAGGAGGCTTTGCCAAGGTCAATATAGCGTATCCTTATCTGGCAGGTTTTGCGCAATTCGCTGTCTATGCTACGGCGGGTGAGTTGCTCTCCGGACGTATGTTGGAGGGAACTTGGCAGATCAACCGGGCGACTTGGTTCAAAAGCCTGAGTTGGGGAATAGGAGGCGTCCTTGTCACGCTGGCCTTTACCGTGTTCAGCCAAGGTACCCGGCAAGCCATGGCAGCAGGTCTTCTTCCGGGATATGGAAATGCTCTGGCACAGGCCTTTTTTACCAGCGTTACCAATAATCTGTTTTTTGCTCCTATTCATTCCGCTCTGATGCGAGTATGTGGAAATTATGCTGAAATCCGCTTTTTGGCGGGGCAGCATATCACTCCACGCCAAGCGGTGGACTCTGTAGATTGGGGAGAATTGATCGATTTTACTCTATTTAAAACGATTCCTCTCTTCTGGATCCCCGTCAATACCGTGGGATTTCTTCTTCCGCAAGAATATCGTATCGTATTTGCAGCGGTGCTTTCCTTGGCATTTGGAATATTGATGACTGTTCTCAAATTAAGGGAACGGAAGAATCAGAGTAGAAAGGAGTCACCTATATGATTCAAATTTCAGATAACACTCAGCAGATCCAACCCTCCAAGATTCGAAAAATGTTCAATAAGGCGCTGGAGTACGATCATGTAATTAGTTTTACACTGGGAGAGCCGGATTTTACTGCCTCGCCGAACGTAGTGGAGGCTGGGTGCAGGGCCATTCGGGAAGGAAAGACCAAGTATTCAGAAAATGCAGGGCTGCTGGCTCTGCGCCAGGCGATTGCAGAGTATCTCCATCGCACAGAGGGACTCTCTTACGATCCTGCAAGCCAAATTGTGGTGACGCCTGGAGCCATGGGAGCCTTGTTTTTGGCGCTGAAAGTGCTGCTGAATCCTGGGGATGAGGTTATCGTCAACGAACCCTGCTGGACTAATTATGTCCAACAGATTCGGATGTGCGGCGGCGTGCCGGTGTCGGTGAAAACCAACGCACAACGGGGATTTGATTTGGATGTATCCGCTATTGCCGAGGCTGTTACCGATAAGACAAAGGCCATTATTCTAAACAGCCCATGCAACCCCACAGGAGCTGTAGCCAGCACTGAAACGCTGCTCCAACTGGCCGAATTGGCCCAGAAGCAGGACTTGGTGATCTTGGCTGATGAGGTGTATAAGCACATCCTCTTTGATGGAAGGACTTATACAAGCTTTGCTGCTCTGCCTGGAATGAAAGAACGGACCCTGGTTATTGATAGCCTTTCCAAAACCTATGCGATGACCGGTTGGCGTATCGGTTATGCTGCCGGACCGGAAAATGTGATCCGGAATATGGTCAAGCTGCAGGAAAATGTCAGTGCTTGTGCGGCCACTCCCTGCCAGGTCGCGGCTATTGAAGCTTTGGAAGGTCCACAAGACCACTTGAAGTATATGGTGGAGCAGTATCGCCTGCGCCGTGACTATGTGATGAGGCGGATATCTGAGATCCCTGGTTTGTCCTGCCATGCTCCGGCTGGGACTTTCTATGCATTTATTGACATCAGTCAACTGGGTATGCCTTGTGAAGAATTTGCCATGAAGCTGCTGGAAGAACGACAGGTGGTAGTGGTACCCGGTACGGCCTTTGGCGAATTTGGCGAGGGATATATCCGTCTGTCCTATGCGACATCCATGCAGTGCCTGGAGCAGGGGCTGCAGGAGCTGGAGGAGTTTGTCAGATCCCATGAGACTAAGGGGGACCCCGCATGAGTATGATCAACGGTACCCGCTTATATGATCATTTGACCCGACTTGGGCGAATCGGTTTTGTGCCGAAAGAAGGAACCACACGATTGCCGTATACCCCTGCCTATGACGAAGGACGAATCTATGTTCAACAGTGCATGGAACAGGCAGGACTTCAGACATCCGTCGATCCTGTAGGGAATCTGATCGGTACGCTTCCCGGTCAGGGAGAGATCATTTGCATTGGATCCCACATCGATACGGTGCCGGGGGGCGGGATTTACGACGGAACCTATGGTGTGTTGTCCGGAATCGAGTGTGTGCAGCGCCTTAAGGAGTTGGGATATCAAAATCGGCATCCCATCCAGGTGATTGCATTTACCGAGGAGGAGGGCAATGTCATTGGCGGAACTTTTGGAAGTAAGGCATTTACCGGCGGAGAGATTGATGAAGCTATGCGGCCAAATCTGGCCCTCCACGGACTTACAATGGAGCAGGTCGGCGCCTGCCGAAGAGATCTGACCCAATATCAGTGTTACTTGGAGTTACATATTGAGCAGGGCGGGTTATTAGAAGCTGAAAGAATGCAAATAGGCGTGGTTGATGGTATTGTGGGCATCGTGCGCTATCGCATGACGGTTTCCGGCTGTGCCAATCATGCAGGCAGCACACCCATGCATCTGCGGGATGACGCGCTGGTGAAAGCCTGCCGGATCATTACCCAGCTTATGGAACGGACTGAGGCCGCTTCGCCGGATATGGTCTGCACTGTAGGAACCCTTCAGGTGTTCCCAGGAGCGGTCAATGTGATTCCGGGCAAGGTGGAGTTTATTGTGGAACTGCGCAACCCAACGATGGAGCCCATGGATCAGGTCATTGACTCCGTGCTGAAAGAGCACCCGGAGCTGGTAGGCGAAGAATATATTCGCCAGTCGCCTACCCAGTGCAGCTCTAAGCTGATAAAGCTGAGCGAGACACTGTGCCGCAACAGCGGTATCCGTTTTCGCAGAATGTTCAGCGGTGCAGGACACGATCTGATGAATTGGGGAAAAGCGGTTCCCTCCATGCTTCTGTTCATTCCCAGCAAAGACGGGATTAGCCACTCTATCCGAGAATACAGCGCTCCTGAGGACTTGTACCAGGGAGCTGAGCTGCTGATGAAGATGGTTCAGGCTTTGGACCAAGAGGAGGGAAAATTGTGAAGATCAAAATCATCAATCCCAATACGACGCAATCCATGACTGAAAGTATAGAAAATTTAGCACGTCGAGTGGCACGCAGCGACACTCAGGTTTGGGCGGTTACTCCGGCATCCGGGCCGGACAGCATCGAATGTTATGTGGATGAGTATTTGGCTGTTCCGGGGGTCCTGAAAGAAGTGATCCGGGGAGACCGAGAGGAAGGCGCCGATGCATTCATCATCGCCTGCTTTGGTGACCCTGGGCTTCAGGCAGCCAGAGAGGTCACCTCCAAGCCTGTGCTGGGTATCTGTGAGTCGGCCATTGCTGCTGCCAAATTTATAGCGCCGTACTTTTCTATCGTATCGGTCTTGGATCGGTCTCGCAAGGTTACAGAGGATGTGGTGTCCAACTATGGAGCGGAAAAGTTTTGCCGTTCTATCCGATCCACAGGTTTGAGCGTGCTGGAATTTGGCAGGGACCCCAAGAAGGGATTGGAAGCGTTAGCCTATCAGGGAAAGTTAGCCGTGCAGCAGGACGGCGCCGAATGTATTTTGCTGGGGTGCGCTGGTTTCGTGGACTTTGTTGAGGACCTGTCCGCCCAGCTGGGCGTTCCCGTGTTGGATGGGGTAATGCCAGCAGTTAAATTTGCGGAAGCCATGGTAGATATGGGGCTGCGTACCAGCAAGGTGTCTACTTGGGGCTTCCCAGAGCAGAAGAATATCGTAGGCTTTCCCATGTTTACCAAACAAGAATTGATATTTTAGGAGATGACAGTATGCGTACCTTGATTAAAGGAGGCACAATCGTAACCGCAGAACAAGAGTATGTGGGGGATATCCTGGTGGAGGGCGATGTGATCCGCGCAATGGGGACACATTTGGACGAAGCTGCAGATCGTGTGATAGACGCCAAAGGTAAATATGTGTTTCCGGGAGGCGTAGACCAGCACACCCACTTTTCCGCCCTGTGCAATGTCGGCAACCGTGACACCGCCGGATATGAGACGACCGACTCTGCTATTGTAGGCGGCACGACCACCATTGTGGACTTTGCTCCGCAGGATCCGGATCGCGGACTGCTGGATTCCATTGATTATCGAATCAATGTGCGGGCGAAGGATAAGTCTTGTGTTGATTTTGCACTGCATTCCATGGTAACATATATTATGGACAGTATCTTTGATGAGATCGAAGAATTTCCTCGGAGAGGCATTTCCAGCATCAAGATTTTTATGGCCTACAACGGCTCTCCGCTTCATGTAGATGACGGTACTTTCTTCCGTATTCTGGAGAAGAGCAGACAGGTTGGCGCTACGGTATTTGTGCACGCAGAGAATGGAGAGATCCTGAATTTCCTCCGCAGTGAGTGTGTAAAGAAGGGCCAACTGACGCCGCATTACCATTATGTTTCCCGTCCGCCTTTTACTGAGGCGGAGGCGGTGCGCCGGGCTATTTATCTGGCTGGTCAGACCGATACGCCTCTTTATATTGCTCATATGACCTGTCGGGAGGCCATTGCCGAATTACAAAAGGCCAAGGGAACTGGCCAGCGGGTTTCCGGCGAGACTTGCACTCACTATCTGACCACCACTAAGGAAGTTCTGGATAATCCGGATTTCAATGAAGCGGCTAAGTTCGTTTGCTCCCCCGCTTTGCGGGATCGTGAGGACTGCGAGGCTCTTTGGCAGGCATTATCCGACGGACTGCTGACGGCGGTCTCATCCGACCACTGCGGTATAGATGTGGCAGAGCTCAAGCAGGCCGGCAGAAATGATTTTACTCAGATTCCAAACGGTTCCCCCGGCGCCGGCGATCGACTGCATATGGTGTGGACCGAAGGTGTATGCACGGGAAAGCTGACCCGCCAGAAATTTGTAGATGTTATTGCCACTCAGCCGGCAAAAATCAACGGTATCTATCCGAGAAAGGGAACGCTGGCGGTAGGTTCTGACGCAGATGTTGTCATTTTCGATCCCAATTATGAGGGGACAGTTCATCTGGCAGATAACCCTAACGGCGTGGACTACAACCTCTATGAGGGCCGTCGTCAGTCTGGTCGGGTGGAGACGGTTCTGCTGCGAGGCCAGGTTGTAGTGGAGAACGCCAAGTTTGTGGGCCGCTACGGCCAGGGAAAATTCATCCCTGCAAATATGTACGCATCCGGTTACGAAAACCGAAATTAACCAAGTGTGATCCGTAGTTACTCGCGCTGCCAAAACCGAAGATGTTGGGAGCGGTGGGAGGCTGGAAACCGGAGTGCGCAAAACGTTTGGTCTGTTCATGAAAATATACGGTATATAGTATGATCAGTCTCGTTCAAAGCTGATATGCCGTGTCTTGATTTTGCAAGACTTACGTTTTGCGCATCCCTGGACCGAGAAAGTGAGGAGGTGTGATTTGCAGATTCGGATAGGGCCTGTAGTTGCGGAAGCAGAGATTCCATGAAAAAAAACCATAGATAATTTATAACAGGAGGCTTGTTATATGGATACTACATATGGAGTGTTGTGTCTCATTCCCCCCATCGTGGCAATCGGATTGGCCCTGTGGACCAAACAGACGATTTTCTCTTTATTCATCGCGGTTTGGTTGGGGTCCACAATGATGAACGGCTTTAACCCTTTGGTTGGTTTTGTCAAAATTATCTCGGACTATATGATCCCCTCTCTCAGCGGAAATGCATCTTTGATTATTTTGGTTACACTCTCCGGCGGTATGATCGCCATGCTCCGTAACACTGGTGCTGCAGAGGCCTTTGCTACCAAGGTGACAAAGGTTATCAATACTGCCAAGAAGGGGCAGATCGTCACTTGCCTAAGCGCCTTCATTTTCAGCTATACGGAGCCCTGCCTCATGCTTGGTACTATCATGCGGCCCGTTACTGACATGGTGCGCATCTCTCGAGCAAAATTGGCTTATATCCTGGATTCCATGGGATGCAATTTAGCTGCGCTTTCTCCCATTAGCAGCTATGGTCCCTTTATCACGGGACTGATTGCCGCAGAGCTGTTGGCAAGCGGCGTTGAGGGCAACGAATGGGGCATCTGGTTGAATATGCTTCCGTTCAATCTGTATGGCGTATTTGCCATGATTTCTGTTTTGATCGTTGCTGCTTTCGGCTTGAACTTTGGCCCTATGTACAAGGAAGAAAAGCGGGCCAGAGAGACCGGAAAGCTGCTGGACGACGGGGTTCAGCCCTTGGTTCCAGAGGTGAAAAATGAACTGCCCGCAGATTATAAGCTTACTATGTGGAACTTTATTATCCCTATTGTTTGCCTGTTTGGTTCTCTCTTTGCCACCATTTTCTGGTCCGGCGATCTGGTTAACAACGGGTTGGTGGGATGCTTCCGCAGTGCCAACATTACACTTGCTATTTGCATCGCCTTTATGGGTGGCGCGCTGGGTGCGGGCATCATGGGTGTAAGCACCAAGCTCTTCAGCGTGACCAAGGCGTTCGATACCTTTGTCAACGGTATGGCCGAACTGATCTCGGTTCCCTTTATTCTGGTGTGCGCATGGTCCTTGGGCTCTATCGTCAAAGGTATGGGGACCAGCGAGTTTCTGATCCATATTGTGGAGCAGTACCTGACTCCCGGCATGGTTCCGGCTTTGGTATTCCTGTTTGGCGCACTCATTTCGTTCTCGACCGGTTCCTCTTGGGGCGTGTGGTCTATTATGATGCCCATTGCTTTCCCGATGGCCATCGCCTTTGATATTTCCATTCCGTTTGTTGTTGGCGCCGTGATTGGCGGTGGTCTGTTCGGCGACCAGTGCTCCCCTATCTCCGATACGACTGTGCTCTCTTCTACCGGTGCTTCCTGCAACCATATCGTCCATGTTATGACGCAGCTGCCCTACGGAATTACGGTTGGTATTTCGGCTTTCGTGGGATTCCTTTTTGGCGGACTGACCGGACAGTATGTCTTGAGTATTGCGGTTACTGCTGCTATTCTGACAGTGAGCCTGATTACTCTGACTCAGCTTACCAAACGGCGTTACCCTGAGAAGGTACACTAACTGCTTTGCCGTTGGAATAGGAGACATTTATGAAAAAGATTGATACCATTGTGGTGGCCCCGCATTTCTATACGATGGAGGGAGCCGGCGTGGGCTATCATAGTGATGCCGCTATGGCTGTAGACGGAGGCAAAATCTTGAAGGTGGGCAACCGGCCTGAGATTTTAGCGGAATATACAGCTGAGGAAATGATCACCTTGGATCATCATATGGTGCTGCCTGGTTTTATCGACGGCCATATGCATACTGCATGCAATATTATGCGCGGATTGGCCCAAGACACCAACAGTTGGATGATGTTCGGCCTCCAGCCCTTTGACAACGCGGTCAATGACGAGGAACGAGATGTGGGCAGCCGAGTGGCCATTCTGGAGGCCGTCCGGGCAGGCACTACCACACTGGGCGACTACGAATCCAAAATGGAAAATGTGTGTGCTTTCATCGATAAGGTGGGCGCCCGAGGGAATATTGCACAGACGATTCGAGCGGCTAAACGACGGGTTTATCAACCGGGCGAACTCTATGAGTTTGATGATGCCATGGGAGAGGAAAGCCTGAATCGAAACATTGATCTGTATAATAAATGGAACAACAAGGCCGGGGGACGGATTAAGATCCTGTTTGGCCCGCAAGGCGCTGACTTTGTCAGCCCGGAGATGCTGTTGCGTATCCAAAAGGCGGTCAAGGAGCGGGGTACCAAAATCCATATGCATGTGCAGCAAGGAGATCGAGAGACCTATCAGATCGTCCAGCGCTATGGCAAGCGTCCTACAGCTTTTCTGGATGAGTTGGGCTATCTGGATGAATCTCTTATTGCAGTCCATCTTACTGACTGTACAGATGAGGAAGCTGCCCTTATTGCCAAACGAGGTGCCTCAATGATCGTTAATCCGGGTTCGATCGGCATCATTGATGGCATTGTCTGCCCAAGTGTTGTTTTCCAGCAGGCGGGCGGTGTGGTGGCCTTGGGTTCCGATCAGGCTCCGGGCAACAACTGCCATAACATCATCAATGAGATGAAAAATGTTTGCCTCTTCAACAAGATCAAGTATCAGAATCCGGAAGTTATGCCCGCCTGGAAGGCCCTGCGTATGGCCACCATTGAGGGTGCCCAAGCGATTGGCTTGGGCGATACCGTAGGCTCTCTTGAGCCTGGAAAATGCGCGGACTATATTGCTATAGATCTCAATTGTCCCTCCATGTTACCGGTGTACACTTACCCAATGCGCAACATGGTACCTAATCTGGTTTACAGTGCCAGGGGATCCGAGGTTTCGCTGGTTGCAGTGGACGGCAAGGTCATAATGCGAGACGGCGCGTTTACCTATGTAGATGAAAAAGAGTACTTAAATGAGATATCTAAGTACCCAGATGACATCGGTCGGCGTGCAGCAGATGAGTTCTTCTCCATTGATGGGACCAATGCTCATTTTATGCGTGAGGATAAGCTGTAAGCGCCTGTTTTGGGGCCTGGGGAAGACCTCCTCAGGCCCTTTTTATCAAGGTGGAAAGCTGTATGGCGGTCGGATATTGCGCGGTTGAATGGTCGTAACTGATTGCTGCATTTCCACAAAACGGTAATGAAGCAGCCTATAATGCTAAGTATTTTCAAATTTCTGCGGTTATGAAACGCCGTCTTCCGGGTATCTTGGTACAGGTTTCCTCTTTTGGAATCAATTGGACTCGATGCTCTGACCCGATATCAGAAGAACAGACTGCTAAGAGCTGCCCCATGATCATTGTATTGCAATTTACAATAGGACTTTATTTTTGAAAACCTAAAAAGGTGTTTGTTAAGTATGAATCAGATTTTAGAACAAATATATAAAATTGGAATCATTCCTGTGATTGCTATTGACGACCCAGACAAGGCTGTCCCTTTAGCCAAGGCATTGGCAAAAGGTGGCCTGCCTGCCGCCGAAATTACGTTTCGGACCCCAGCGGCAGAGGCGTCGATCCGTGCTATCTGCAAAGAGGTTCCGGAGATGCTGGTCGGTGCTGGTACGGTTACGACCAGCGAGCAGCTGGACTGTGCGCTGGCAGCGGGAGCAAAATTTATCGTCAGCCCTGGCTTCAATCCGGATATGGTCAAATACGGCCTCTCCAAGGGGGCTTTGATGCTTCCCGGCACCGCCACCGGCGGTGAGATGGAGCAGGCAATGAGCTTGGGCTTGGATGCGGTGAAGTTTTTCCCTGCCGAGCAAAACGGCGGTATTGCCAAGCTCAAAGCACTGGCCGGTCCTTACCGCACATTAAAGTGGATGCCGACTGGAGGCATAAATGCCAAAAATCTGATGGATTACCTCTCTTTCGACCAGATCCTCGCCTGCGGCGGAACGTGGATGGTCAAAAAGGACATGATCGAAAACGAGCGGTGGGACGAGATCATCCGACTGTGCCGGGAGGCGGTCAAAACCATGCTGGGCATTGAGCTTGCGCACGTCGGCGTAAACTGCGGAAGTGCTGAAGAAGCGGAGTCGCTGGCCCGCGCAGTCAGCGTACTGCTGGGACTGGATGTGCGTCAGACGAGCAAATCGTGGTTCGCAGGAAGCGCGGTTGAGTACATGAATAAGCCCGGTCCGGGGGTAAAGGGACACATCGGCTTCCGAACGAACAGCGTGAAGCGCGCGATGTATCATCTTGGCCGTGCGGGCGTTGTATTCGATGAGGATACGCTTCAGTATAATGACAAGGGCGAGCCAAAATTCGTTTACATCAAGGGTGACTTTGGCGGCTTTGCCATTCACCTTCTGAATCGATAGGAGGAAAGAGTATGCCGAAAGTAGTAACCTTTGGAGAATTGATGGTTCGTCTCCAGCCATACAATTACGAGCGCTTTGTTCAGGCGGACCACTTGGAGTTTTCTTTCGGTGGCGGGGAAGCTAACGTAGCTGTTTCGCTGGCTAACTACGGCCTTGACGCCGTCTACGTCACCAAACTGCCCGCGCATGCCATCGGACAGGCTGCGGTCAACTCTCTGCGCCGCTACGGCGTGGATACCTCTATGATCGTGCGCGGAGGCGACCGTATCGGTATCTACTATAATGAGAAAGGCGCGTCTCAGCGCGGTTCCGTTTGCATTTATGACCGGGCGCATTCTGCCATTCAGGAGTCCACTCCCTCCGACTTCGACTGGGATGTGATTTTTGAAGGCGCGGACTGGTTCCACTTTACCGGCATCACGCCTGCGCTTGGCCCCAACATGGTGGATGCCTGCCGTGACGCCTGCAAGGCGGCGAAGGCACACGGGCTCAAGATTAGCTGTGATCTCAACTACCGCGGCAAGCTGTGGAGCCGTCAGCAGGCACGCGAGGCCATGACTGATCTGTGTCAGTACGTGGATGTATGCATTTCCAACGAGGAGGATGCCAAGGATGTGTTCGGCATTGAGGCGGAGGCGACCGATATCTATGCCGGCGAGATCAACCGCGAGGGCTACAAGTCCGTTGCAAGACAGCTTGCTGATCGGTTTGGCTTTGAAAAGGTCGCTATCACGCTGCGCGAGTCCCGCTCGGCGTCCGACAACGGTTGGAGCGCCATGCTGTTTGACGCTGTCGGCGATGAATACCATTTCTCCAAAAAATATGACTTGCATATCGTTGACCGCGTGGGTGGCGGCGACAGCTTCGGCGGCGGTCTGATTTACGCACTGCTCGCCGGTAAGGGCAATCAGCGGGCTGTGGAATTTGCCGTGGCGGCCTCCGCGCTCAAGCATACCGTCGAGGGCGATTATAACATGGTTACAGCGGCCGAGGTGGAAAAGTTGGCCGACGGCGATGGTTCCGGCCGCATCCAGCGCTGAATTGATTTTTAAAATATTCCCTGAATTTATAAAGTGACATTGTAAGCTGCTGATCACTTCAAGATAGGGACTCTTGCGATTCTTCACCTTTCTTTCCTGAATACGGCATTGTTCGTTGGTGAAAGGGACTGATACCCTGCCAAAGCGACGAACAATGCCAAGGGAGCGCAATGTTGGCAGACGAATAATAAGGCCACGCAGCCCAGCGGGGCCGCGGTGCCAGAGGAAGCGGACGCACGCCAGAGGCGTGCATTCGCTTCCTCTGGCTTTTCTTTGCCCAAATGTGAGAGAGAAGTGAGATGCGCCAGGTAGCAGCAAGAGTGAAGCACCCATGCTTCGGCGTTCGAGTCGCATCAGTTCATAAAATCAACCGGCTGCATCTCGAAAATGTCGCCTGTCGCGGGGAAAAACTGCTTTTTGAAAAAACTGTTTTTAAAACTTTTTGCGGCGAAAAAAATGATAAATATGTGAAAACACCGCGCAAAAGCGCGGTGTTTTCTGTGCTGCATCTTTCATCAACACATTTTGGTATGCCCGACTGGATTCGAACCAGCGGCCTTCAGAGTCGGAGTCTGACGCTCTATCCAACTGAGCTACGGGCACATATTGAATTGGGACGCAGGGGTTAACAAAGTAAGTATAGCAACTTTTCCCACTTCTGTAAAGCTAAAATTTTCGTCAAAGATCGTTAAAAAAATTGACAACTTCTTCTCTCGCTCGTATAATTGCAGTATCCTAAAACAAAGGATCGTTCCTTATGAAAAAACGCAAAATTTCCGACGCTGTCGTCCGGCGTCTTCCCCGTTACTACCGCTATCTCGACGATCTGCACTCCAAGGGCATCGTGCGCATTTCGTCGAGCTTGCTCGGCGAGCGCATGGGCATCACCGCTTCACAAATCCGTCAGGACTTGAGCTGCTTCGGCGAGTTCGGCCAGCAGGGCTACGGCTACAACATTTTGGAGCTGCGCACCGAGATCGGTCACATTCTCGGCGTGGACGAGCAGCACCGCCTCGTCGTCGTCGGCGCCGGCCACCTGGGCCACGCGCTGCTGCGCAACTTTGACTTCATGCAGACCGGTTTTCTGCTTGACACCGCGTTCGACGTCTCCCCCACGCTCATCGGCACGCGCGTCAACAACGTGCTTATCCGCTCGTTCGACGAGATCGGCGACTATTTCGCCGTGTGCCATCCCGATGTTGCGGTACTGACCGTGCCCAAGCACATCGCGCAGGAGGTCGCCGAGCAGCTCGTTGCGCTTGGCGTGCGCGGGATCTGGAATTTCACCAATACGGAGCTGCACGTCGGCAGCGAGGTCTTCACCGAGGATGTCCACTTTGCCGACAGTCTGCTCACGCTGAGCTACCGTATCTCCAAGACCTCCGCCGAGGCGGAGGAGGAAGGAGCCAAACCGTGAAAAGGCCCATTGCCCTGCTCGCATCGCTCCTCGCAGTGACGGTGCTCGCCACCGCGGCCATGGCCGCAGGGGGAGACAGCAGCGACCCGCTGATCTCGCTCAACTATCTGCAAACGACCTTCACCACCAAGGCGAATTCATCCATCGACGCCGCCCTCGACAAGTCCGATCAGGCGGCGTATGCAAAGGCTGAGGCCGCGCTCCGCTCGACCATCGCCGCGGCCGAGGCCAACGTGGGCGCGCAGCGCGCCGACGTCTTCACCGAGTCGCGCCTCAAGCAGGGCGACATTCTCTCCGGCACGACCGGTCTTCAGGTCATCGTGCTGGCGGGCAGCGTCAATGTGCAGTTTTCCTCCGGCGCGGTCGTCGACGTGACGACCGGCAGCGAGGTCAGAAGCGGCGCGGCGCTCGCGGAAAATCACCGCTATCTCGTCGCCGAGGACACGACGGCGCTTTTCACCGTCACCGGCAAGACCGCGGTCGTGAATTACTGCGGCTTCTATTCCATCGCAAGCTCTTCCTCGGTCGACTATCCGGCCATGGCCGCCTCGCTCAAAACGCTCACGCTCTTCCGCGGGTCGGACACGGGCTACGGCGAGGGCTTTGACCTCGAAAAGGCCCCCACGCGCATGGAGGCGCTCATTATGCTCATTCGTCTTCTCGGCGAGGAGAGCGAGGCGCTGACCTGCACGGCCTACCAGCCCTTTACCGACGTGCCCGACTGGGCGCTGCCCTACGCTGCCTACGCCTTCTCCAAAGGCTACACCAACGGCGTCGGCCCAACGACATTCGGCACAACGATGAGTGCATCGGCGGAGATGTACACAGAATTTCTGCTGCGCGCACTGCGCTACAGCTCCACCGCGCAGTCTGATATCTCCAACGCGCCCGAGCGCGCGTACTTTGCGGGCGTCCTGACCGCGGGCGAGGTGAGCGCTTTGCGCGCCTCCGCATTCCTGCGCGCCGACGTCGTATACCTCTCTTACTACGCACTCGAAACGAACGTCAGCGGCGGCAGCAAGCTGAGCGACACGCTCATCGCGCGTGGTGTCTTCTCCGACGCGGCCTACCGCGCTTCCCGCGCGATGGTAAATTCTGCGCGCATCGGCTGACACCTTTTTCCGTTCCCACCATACTATGGATTGAGACCGCCGCGCGGGCGGTTTCAATCTTCATAGGGGGTTCGTTTTATGTGCAATAATAACTGTGGTTTTGGCGGCGGCTGCTGCCTGTGGATCCTGATCCTCATCATCCTGATC
>UMCH01044221.1_pt1 | contig 16347 bp, 13 predicted proteins | sample 1964201 | NCBI WGS metagenome assembly UMCH01 (sample SAMEA4835965, study PRJEB28245) | human gut metagenome | biome: gut microbiome; material: fecal sample | place: Denmark | collected 2008 | reverse complement strand
ACTCCCTGCCGTTTGGCACGCCGCTGTGCCAAACCTATGCAGAGGTATACAAGGAAGAAACCGGCCTGGATCTGAAGCCGGTGGGCGTTCACTACGGCAATGAAATCGGCCTGTTCCGGGAGAAGATCCCCGATCTGGACGTCATCGTGCTGGTGGCTACGCATTTTGCGGCGCACACGCCGGATGAAAAGCTGGACATTGCGTCTTTTGACCGCAATTACACCATTCTCAAAAAGGTCCTGGAGCGTTCCTAACATCCCTGTTCCCATCACACAACATTTCTAGGAGGGTACTATTATGGCAGAAGCGAAAGCAAAGAAGGTCAAAACCATAAATACCATCGTATTATCCATGGCGATCGCGATCATCGTGGCGCTGTGCTCCTACGTGGTCCCCGCAGGCGAGTTCACAAGAGAGACGGTTAACGGGCAGACCCTGGTGGTTGCAGGAACCTACCAGACGATCGAAAATACCCCCATTGGTCTTTGGCAGTTTTTCCAGCAGGTCCCCAAGCCCTGACGTCTAACGCGTCCTCCATCTGGATGATCTTCATCATCAGCGGCATGGTGGCCGTCCTTGATGCAACAGGCGCGCTCCAGACCGTGCTGAAGAAGGTGCTCATCAGAGCCCGCGGCAAGGAAGAGCTGGTCATCATCGGTCTGAGCATTTTCTTTACCCTCCTGGGTGGTACCGGTACATTTTTGACTCCCATCATCGCCGTTTTGCCCATTGGCGTCATGGTGGCCAAGGGCATGGGCTATGACGGTGTCGTGGGTCTGATGATCACCTACGGCGCGTGCGCCGCCGGCTTCAACGCCGGCTGGGCAAACATCTACTCCACGGTGGTGGGCCAGGAAATTGCAGAATTGCCCATCCTCTCCGGTATTGGCTGGAGAATTCTTGAAAACGTCCTGTTTCTTGCCATCATTCTGTTCGTGACCATTCGCTATGCCCGCAAGGTAAAGGCAGATCCCAGCAAGAGCCTGTGCACGGATTTTGTCCCCGAGGCCATTGACGTATCCGCCCAGGTGCAGGAAGAAAAGCTCAACGGCAAGCAGGTCCTGGCGCTGCTGATCACGGTTGCCGGTTTTGCATTTATGGTGTACGCCTCCCTGCAGCTCAAGTGGGGCACGGATGATCTGACCTCCCTGTTTTTCGTGATGGCTGTCCTGATCGGACTGTTCGGCGGACTCGGCCCCAACAAAACGGCCAGCGAGTTCTGCAAGGGCCTGGCCGGAACCGCGAACATCTGCATCGTGATCGGCTTGGCCAGACTGATTTCCCTGACCATGGAAAACGCCAAGATCATCGACACCATCGTCTACTACGCTTCCATGCCTATTACCGCCATGGGGCCGATCCTGGGCATTCTGGGCATGTTCATCTTCAACCTGCTCTTCAACTGCGCAGTGCCCGGCGCCACCAGCCAGTGCTACATCGTAATGCCCATTATGGTCCCCATGGCCGATCTGGCCGGAATTTCCCGTCAGGTGGCCATCGAGGCTTACAAGCTGGGCGACGGTATTTCCAACATGCTCTGGCCCACCGTGCCCACCTTTATGGCATGCCTGTCTTTGATCAAGGTCCCTTATACCAAGTGGGTCAAGTGGGCGCTGCCCTGGCTGGGCGCCATTTGTGCGGCCGGATATGTGATCATGGTAATCATGCAGCTCGTCGGCGCATAACCCCCCAACGCGGATCCTCTCCATCGATATACGCCGTCCGGCTCTGCCGCGGTGTCTTCCCCCTCCCCCTCACGAAAAAGGAAGCCCGTCCCTTATGGGACGGGCTTCCTTTTTCACCGTACATGCCTCTTGCGCTCTCGCCTGCCGGATGCGCATGCAGGGCAGGCGCCAGGCCGTCTATTCAGAGATACAGCTCGCATTCCCTGCGCTCCGAGCAGACCTTTTGGAGCATCTCTCCCACCGCTGCCAGTCTGGCCGGGTCCAGCCGGCGGGCCCCGCGGGGACAGACCGCGATGCAGCGCATGCAGGAAATGCACCGGCCGGCGTCGGTGGTCCGGGGATCCGCCGCCGGGATCGCCTGTACCGGGCAGAGCCGGGCGCACCGGCCGCAGAGGTCGCAGTCCCCGCTGACGCCAGGCACCATTCCTCCGCCGCCTGCTTTTTTATAGGGGCGGTTCCCGGGGATCTGCGGCATGTCAGCAGCCCCTTCCTCCAGCTTTTTCCGGATGCGGGCGGCAAAATCGCGCAGCGTCTTTGCATCCTCCGCGTCCGGTCGGCCGGACGCAAACTGCCGGGCAATGGAGTGTTCGGCCACAGCCGCTGCCGCCGCAATTACCCGGAAGCCCGCCTGCCGGGCCGTATCTGCCAGCTCCACCAGCGTGTCCTCATAGGCGCGGTTTCCGTATACGCACACCAAGACCGCCCTGGCTCCGTTTCCGCGGCACGTTTCCAGACGGCGGGCCGCGGTCTCCGGTACGCGTCCTCCGTAAGAGGGCACCGCGATCAAGGCCACGTCCTCCGGCCGGAACGGTACTGCTGCAAAGTCGGCCCCCGCGTCGGTGAGATCCACCGTCACGGCCTCATCCGATAACCCCTGTGCAAGCAGGTCCGCCGCCCTTTGGGTCCCGCCCGTAGGACTGAAACAAATTTTGTACAGCTTCATAGGATCGTTCTCCTCCTTTTCCGGTCCACCGGCCTGTCAATCTTTGCAGAAAAAGCTGTTTGGTCTCAGCGGCGCGCTGAATTTCTCCACACATTTGGCCCGGAACTCGCGCAGCTCCGGAATGTCCAGCGCTTTCTCCGGGCAGGCCGCAATGCAGGCACAGCAGTTCAGGCACAGCTCCGGCTGCACGGTCCGCCCGCAGTTGTCGATGGCCCCGGTGGGGCAGGCCTGTGCGCAGCGGCCGCACTGCGTGCAGCTGCCCACCAGCTGCGGGCCGGTGCCGGGCAGCAAGCCCAAACTGGTGCGCCCCCGGCGGCGGGGATAGGCGATCAGGTCCTCTTCCCGGTTTATGGATTTCTTGGCCGGAAAGTCTGCCGTGGTCAGCGCCATTGCCCGGGCCCCCCGCGCAGAGAGCTTCTCCCCCACGCGCTTTGCAAATCCAGCCGCCTCGGCCAGATCCGTGGGGCACGGCCGCGCGGCGTTGATGGCGGGCGCCATGCAGTGTCGGGAGGAAAAGGCCGCCGCGCCCACAGGGATAAATCCCTTCTCGCTCACAATGCGGCACAGCTGCTCCAGGCTCTTGCCGTAGTCCCGGTTGCCGAACGCGGCAATGAGCATGCAGGGTGTGTCCTGCCCTGAAACGGTCTGCAGATATTGATATACCATGGAAGGGATGTAGCTGATATACACCGGCACGCCGATGACCACCAGATCATCCGCCGTGTAAGCGCCGCCCGTCAGCTTGTCCCGGGCGGCATAGGTGATATCCACCGGATCCACCGGCAGATCAAGCGCCCGGCCAAGCCCCTGCGCAGCCGCCAGCGTCCATTGGCGGGTCGTGCCGTTGGGACTGAAGAACAGGGCGTGGATCTTCTTTTGCATGAGAACCTCCTTTGCAGGTCTGTATTTTCCCGTTGCCATAATGGAAGCCGCCGGCCAGCAAACATGCATTTTGCGCCGCCTGTGGGGTGCGGCTCTGCAAGGCACTGACCGGCGGCATGCTTCCTGTGCGCTTGCGCGCATGCCCAGATAGTTATGCTTTGTACTCTTCCTTGGCCTGAATGGTCACATGACCGAAGCGGTCCACCAGGAAGCCATACACGAAGATGCCCACCGTCACCAGGATCATGGCGATCTTCAGATCATTGGAAATGAAGTAGAACACGCCCAGCACGACGGAAGCCACAGAGGAGATCACCAGCAGCAGCTTGAAAACAGCGGGAGACATGGTCATGCCGCTTTCCTTCCAGGTCTTGGAGAAGCGAGTGGGTACGGAGAGGGAGAACACATTGACCAGCAATTTCGTAATTGCTCCGGGGAACAGGCAGATGGTGGCCACGTCGCCCATATCCATCCCCAGCAGGATGGGCGCAGCGCCAATGATATACAGCAGCGCCAGGGCGTAGGGCACGCCCTTTTTGGTCTTTTTGGCGCAGACCGCGGGCAGCCATCCGTCTACCGAGCAGGCAATCAGCGGGCGGTATCCGGAGATAATGGCGCCTACCAAAGAGGTGATCAGCGCCAGCAGAGCGCCGCCGATGATAAAGAACAGGTACAGGCTGTGCGGCATGATCGTTTCGGCAATGGCACCCAAATTCATAGAGGAAATATTGGCGTAGGAATCGGTGTGGGTGGCGGCAAAGCCGATGACGGCATAGATGGCCGCGCCCACCAGCGCAGAAAGGCAGAAGGCCAGAGGGATATTCCGCCGGGGATTCTTCGCGGATTTGCCCATGTTGACCACATACTGGAAGCCGTTGCAGGTGTAGGACATGAGCGCAATGGCCATGATCAGGCCGTTCACTCCGTTGGGCAGCATCGGCTCGCCCTCATAGGCGGCAGGGTCCATATTCATCAGACCATAGACCACAAAAAGGGCCAGTGCAATGTACATCAGGATGCACATGACGTTTTGAATTTTGGCGGCAAATTTATCGCCAAACACCACGATCAAAAAGCAGATGGTCAGCACCGCAAGGGAGACGAGCCGATCCGCGCCCGCCAGCGCCGGGGACAGCATTTCCAGGTACTCGGTGATGGCAATGGCGGTCACCGCCAGAGAGCCGGCCCGGTAAATCAGATCGCGGCCCACCGCAAAGCCCGCGCACATCCGGGGCATGACCAGGGAGTTGATGGCGTACTCGCCGCCATCGAGCTCAAACACACTGGTCAGCAGAGGAAGACCGATCGCCTGGATCACCACCAGGGCCATGGCCAGGAACAGCGCCAGCGTGATGCCCCGGCCGGAATAGGAGATACCCACGCCCATCAGGGCAAAGATGCCGGAGCCGATGATGCAGCCCACGCCGATGGAGACGAGGTCAAATAGATTCAGCTTTTTTTCTTCCATAATAGCACCCTCTTGTTGTTTTTTATTCACATGTTCGGTCACGCCAGGCGGAGCGGTTCTTCGGGTGGCTTACAATGCTCCTCCGCGCGCCGGACAGCGGCCTGAAATTACCGGTTTTCCTGCAGTGCGGCAGCGATCTGCTCCAGCGCCTGGAGCACCACGGCCCGCGGGGCACCTATGTTGAACCGGAAGAAGTTTTCCCCGCCTGTGCCGAATCGGCTGCCCCGGTTCATGATGACCTTGGCTTTCTTGGTCAAAATGGGATAGAGCTCGTCCTCCGTCAAATTGGTGCCGTGGAAATCAAGCCAGGTAAGATAGCTGCTCTCCGGGTGAACGAGGCGCACCTGAGGCAGATTCTTTGCCAGGAAGTCCTCGGCTGTGCGCACATTTTCTTCCAGATACTCCAAAAGGCTCTCCAGCCAGGCTTCGCCCTCGGGGGTATAGGCCGCCCGCAGCATGGCTTCACCAAAGGTGTTGTCCATATCATGCATTGCCAGTGCCCGGCATTGCGCGCAGAACCGCTCCCGCAGCTGCGGATCTTCAATGATGATGTTGGCACACTTGATTCCCTGAACATTGAACGTCTTGCTGGGGGATGTGCATACGATGGCTTTTCTGGCCGCTTCGCAGGGAACGGTGCCGAATGCGATGTGCTTGTGTCCCTTGTAGATGATGTCGCTGTGGATCTCATCGGAAATGATGTGCACGTTGTTTTCCTCGCAGATCCGGCAGAGCTCTTTCAGCTCCTCCATGGTCCACACCCGCCCCACAGGGTTATGGGGGTTGCACAGGATCAGCGCCTTGACGTCCGGTGCGGCAGCCACCCGGCGCAATCCGTCATAGTCCATGTGATAGGTGCCGTCTTGAAACACCAGCGGGTTCTCCACTACACGGCGCCCGGTGGCCTGGACGGTTTCGGCAAAATTCATGTAGACCGGGGTCTGCACAATCACGCCGTCTCCCTCCTCGGTCAGGCAGCGAATGGCGCAATTGATGGCGGGCATCACCCCTGCCATGGATAGGATCCAGCTTTTGTCCACATCCCATCCGTTGCGTTCCTTCTGCCACCACTGTACAGCCTCGTAGTAGGGCGTTGTGGGACCCACATAGCCGTACACGCCGAACGCAGCCTTTTCCTGCAAGGCTTTCACCACGCACGGAGCTGAGCGGAAATCCATATCGGCAATCCACATCGGCAGTGTATTTTCATCGCTCTCAATGCGGAGGAAGTGCTTGATCCCCTCGGGATTCCACTTCACATCCGCTGTACTTCGCCGGTCAATCCGCTCATCAAATTCGCTCATTTCCGGTTCTCCCCTTTCTGTTCTCTGGTTCATCGCTTGGAAGCCGCCTCGCCATTTAGTTTAGCGGTAAACTTTAGTGCTAAACTAAATATAGTCTTCCCGTCTCACCCTGTCAATCGTTTTATATTTTTCTTGACGGTTTTCCACATTGTGCACAAAAACGACGTTTTAAATTTGTTTACAGCCCTTTTGGCACGGCGGAGCAGCCCACAGGAAACCCAGCAGGCCGCATCTTCCCGCCAAGAATACAAAAACCGCTCCGGATCAGGTCAATGGACCTGATCCGGAGCGGTTCCTCAGCATAACCTGCATGGGTCGCTCAGGTATCCGTCTCCAACTGAATCGACATGCTGTAAAGTGCCTCCATGGACTGTAAAAAGCGGTCACAGACATCCAGATCCCGCTCAGTGAAATCCTCCATGATGCCAAAGAGCACACCGTAATTTCTCTTGTCCAGCCGGATGTGATAGTTCCGGATGGGCTTGGCCGCATCCGTCAGATGGCAAATCGACTTGCGCCCATCCACAGGATCTCGTTCTCGGGTAACGTATCCTTTTTTCTCCAACTTGGCCGCCGTCTGGGAAACTGCGCCCCGGGTAACCGCCAGCCGCTCGGCAATGACGCCCATTTCTGTGCCCGAATCATCCACCGCACTGATAAAGTGGACCTCATTCATCAGCAGTTTATCCGTAGTCCCATACGTATGCGGACTCTTTTGATATTTTTCAATCACGTGTGTCAAGCGGGAAAGTCTTCGAATCTGCCCCAGCACACGATCCTGCCGGTGTTTATCCATAGTATCCTCCCTTGTGGCCGCAGAAGGCCCCAACTTGTTTTATCGTATCACCAGCAGGCTGGAAAAGCAAGACAGAACAGGTTCCCCCGCTCGCTCTGAACACGCTGTAATTTCCAAAATGATTTCAAAGCTCGCAATCTGCATACGGCGCCGGCTGTTTTTCTTTTCCGCTCTCTGCCGCAGGGAGGATAAGCCACCCCCAGACGCAGACTCCATTCCGGGACTCCCCGCCCCAGAGCATCCGGTTTCTCCGCACAAGCTCCGCCCTTTTATATACAATTTGTTATTTAATGGAGAAAAAATACGAATTGTGTAGTTTGGGTGCAGGGTTTTCGCCTGTTCCACGCCCGCCTGTGGCCGGTTGCGTCGTCAGCGCAAGGCCTGCTTGGAAAGCTGATCCCGCAATGATTTTTTATTGGTGTTCTGCAGAAACGGCCGCCCAATGCTCTTTTTTATTTCCGGCAAATCGTTCCCCTAAGAGATTCCCTGAAAAAAACAGCAAACAGTCTTACTGTCCGAACGGCACTTTCCGTAAGCTGCTTGCTGTTTCTTATGAAAATGTAATTTTAATAGAACTTTTTCTTCACACGAACAAAGGCCCGCTCGATGCCGTAGGCCACCAGGAACACCAGCAGGATCGCCACACCGGCGGTGCCGTAGTCGTAGCCCTGAAGACTGTTGGAGATGACATAGCCTACACCGCCGGCACCTACCATACCCAAGATGGCGCACTCGGAGAAGTTGGTCTCCAGGCGCATTCCGGCCCAGGCTACGATCTGGGACAGCGCGGCAGGCAGCACCGCATTGACAAAGATGGATAAGCGGCCGGCACCGGTGACCTCCAAGGCCTCGATGGTTTCATCCGGTATGCTCTCGAAGCTCTGGGCAAAGGATTTGGTGAAAAAAGCGGTGGTATGAACGCACAGGCCTGCCACACCAGCCTCCGGTCCCATACCCAGGCACACCAGCATCAGCAGCACCCACACAGGCGTGGGTACCGCCCGCAGGAAGGTAAAGAAGGACTGGGTCAGCACCGACAGCCAGGGCAGGCGGAAAATATTCCGGGCCGCCAGCATCCCGAACAGGATCCCCAGCACCAGGCTGTACAGCAAAGAGAGCACCGCAATGGAGACGGTCTCCACCAGGGACGAGAAAATCAGGTCCATATTGGTGAAGTCCAGGTGGAAAAGGTCCCAGAATACCAGCCCGATGTCCGGCACCCGGGAAGCCATTTTGCCCCAGTCAATGTCCAGATACAGCAGACTGAGGATGGACAGCGCCGCCGTCCCCACCAGAAAGGCCGGGATAAACCGGTTGCGCCGGCTGCACTTTACCGGAATTTTCGTCCGCGCGCTCCGTACCGGCCGAGCCGCGGTGCCGGAGGCGTATTTCACCATTTCTGCGTTCATTTCAACAGCTCCTTCCGCAGTTTCCCGGTGATCTGGTCCACCACGATGACCATAGCGGCAATGAGCAGGATGATCGAGAGGGCAACATCGTAGTGGAAGCTCTTGATATAGGAGAAGAGGGTCAGGCCCACACCCCCGCCGCCTACCATTCCCACGATGGTAGAGGCCCGAATATTGACCTCCACACAGTAGAGAAACCAGGAGAGAAAGCCGCTCAGGCAGGAGGGCAGGATCGCCTGGGCCACCCGCTGGGGGAAGGTAGCCCCCACCGCCTGCAAACTCTCCACGCAGTCCTGGGACACGTCTTCCATGGTCTCCACAAAGGCCCGCACCATAAAGGCAAAGCTGGTGATGCACAGGGCCACGAAGCCCACACCGGTGCCGATGCCCAGAGAGGAGAACAGGATAAAGGCCCACACCAAGGCGGGGATATTGCGCAGGAAGGTGGCAAAGCCCCGTACCACCTTGGCAAAGCGGGGGAAGGGGGAGACCTTTTCGCTGCCGAACAGGGCCACGAAGAAGGCCAGGATGGCTGCCACCGTGGTGGCGGACATGGCCAGAGCCAGGGTCACCAGCACACTGGAAAAGATGCCGGGAATCCGGCTGGCCGGGGGCAGCGCCGGGGGCAGGAAATCCTCTGTGATGAATTCCCAGAAAGCGTCCCCATTGGCCGCCAGCACCATGGGATTGAACTCCGTCAGATAACTGCAAAGCAGAAACAGCACCACGGCTGCCAGCAAAAATCCGGTGTAGAGCCGCTTCAAGTCACGCGCAATGAGCGGGATCCGCTTGGTCATCGCCCTGTCCTCCGATCATCAGATTTTTCCGGGAGGTCCCGTAGATGCGCTCGATGGTGGCGTCGTCCAGTTCCTCCGGTCTTCCGTCAAACACGATTTGTCCCTTGGAAAGGCCGATGATCCGGGTGGAATACTTCAAGGCCACATCCAGCTGGTGGAGGTTGACGATGCAGGCGATGTTCCGCTTCTGGGTCATACTCTTGAGCAGGTCCATGATGGTCTTGGCACTGGAAGGGTCCAGGGAGGCGATGGGTTCGTCGCACAGCAGCAGTTTGGGCTGCTGCATGATGGCCCGGGCGATGCCCACCCGCTGCTTCTGCCCGCCCGAGAGGTCGCTGGCCCGGTTATAGGCAAACTCCTCCAGTCCCAGCTCCTTCAGTAGATCCAGCCCCTCCTGCTTGTCCGCTTCGCTGTAAAGGCCGAACACGCCCTTGAGTCCGCCCATATAGCCCAGCCGTCCGTGGAGGACGTTTTGCAGCACCGACAGGCTGTAAACCAGGTTATAGTTCTGAAAAATCATGCCCACCTTGCGCCGCAGCTGCCGCAGCGCTGTCCCCCGCTGGGCGGAGACCGCCTGGCCGTCCAGCCAGACGGTGCCGCCGTTGATGGAGATCAGGCGGTTAATGGCGCGCAGGAGGGTGGATTTTCCCGACCCGGAGGGGCCGATGACGGAGATGAACTCCCCTTCGGCCACCTCAAAGGACACGCCTTTGAGTGCGTGCACACCGTTGGGATAGTGCTTGGATACATTTTCAAATCGTAGGATCGGTTCCATATCGTTCCTCCTGTGCGTCTTGCTGCTTAAAACTCGTTGATGATCTTGTTGAGCTCGATGATGGCTTCGTAGTCGCTCATATCGCACTCAATGAACCGGGCACCGGGAACCTTGATCACATCGGTGAAGTAGTCCTCGTTTTCATAGCTGGTCAGGAACTCCGTGAGCTTGTCCCGGGTCTCCTGGTCCACATGCTCGGCCACCACCATGGCCTCGGCGGGGATGGCACCGGACTCGTGGATGATCTTCACATCGCTCTCGGAGGCGTTGCCGTTGGCAATCTCGGAAGCCAGGATCTGGTCGGAGATGGGAGCCACATCCACATCGCCCTTCACCACCGCCTGGAGGCCGGCCTGATGGGAGCCGGAGAAGCTCACCGCCTCAAAGAAGTCCCCGTTGGTGTGAAGCATATCCGAGTTCAGTTCATCCTCCGGGAAGGCCTTGATGATCTCAGCGGTGGGCACCAGGTTGCCGGACGTGGAATCGGGGTCCACGAAGGCCATGGTGCGGCCTTTGATGTCCGCGATGGAGTTGATATCATCGTTGGCGCTGTTGGTGATGAGCACGGAGTGGTAGATCGCCTTGTCGGGGTCGCCGTCCTCCGCCTTCATGACGATGGGCTCCAGATCAGTGCGCTCCACGCCCAGGGCCAGAGCCTGGGAGCCCATGTAGGCCATGTCGGCGCTGCCGGTGCGCAGAGCCTCGATGATGGCGTTGTAGTCGCTGGCCTGGATCTCTTCCACTTCGCAGCCCAGGAACTCGCCCAGGTCTTCGGCAAGGCCGTTGCGAGCATCGGCACTCTCGGCGGTGGACTCGTTGGGGGCATAGGCGATGGTGAACACGCCGTCCTCGCCGCCGGGGTTGGAGCCCTGGCTGCCGGCAGCATCGGGCGTATCGGTACTGCCGGAGGCGCCGCAGCCGGCCAGCAGGGAGACCGCCATCACGGCGGACAGGGTCATGGACAAAACCTTCTTATTGATGTTCATGTGATGCAAGCTCCTTTTTGATTTTGTTCTGGTTGGATGTTCTTTCAATATATCTGCTCCAAAATGGAGAGGATCGTCTCCACATCAATGGGGACCGGATTGTTGTCCGCTCTTCCCTTGGTAATGCCCAGCTGCGCCAAATGAGGCAGGTCTTCCCGCCGTGCGCCCCACGCCGACAGCGTGGCCGGCTGGCCGGAACGGCCCAGAATATCCCGGATCTTCTTCTCCAGCTCCTCCGGGCTCGAAACGCCCAGGGCATCCAGCAGAGGGCCGGGCTGGGCAATGGCCGGGACATTGAGCCGGAATACCGGCCCCAGCAGCATGCTCACCGCCGCTCCATGGGGGATACCGCAGTGCATGGTCAACGGGTAGGAGATGGAGTGGCAGGCGGTGGTCTTGGTATTGCTGAAGGCCAGCCCCGCCATCATACTGCCCCGGGCCATGGCGTCGTGGGCCTCCATGGTCCCAGCCAGCAGGCCGTCCATGCCGCCCATGATCGTGCGGATCGCTTCCACCGCCAACCCCCGGGACACGGCGTTGCTCCCGTTGGCCCAGTAGCTTTCAATGGCGTGGGCCGCTGCGTCCAGGGCGGAGGACACTGCCAGCGGCAGCGGCATTCCCGCTGCCAGCTCCGGGTCCACCAGGGCGGCAAAGGCATAATTTTCACGGCATTCCACCGAGCGCTTGGCGTCCTTTTCCGGGTCCCAAATGGTGGCCCAACAGGTGACCTCGCTGCCCGTACCCGCCGTGGTAGGCACGCCGATCCACCGGGCGGAGGGCCGGCCGTAGTCCTTTTCCTCAATCAGCCGCCGCAGGGCATCTGCGTCGGGCAGTTCTTTTCCGTACAGGCAGCACAGGGACTTTCCCACATCCATGATGCTGCCGCCGCCCACAGCCACCACCGCCTCCGGGGCGAAGTCCCTGGTGGCCTGGTAGGTTTCAAAGAGCTGTTCCACCGTGGGATTGGAGGCCCGAAACACCTGCGTGCGAACGGTGAAGCCGGCGTTGGACAATCCGGCGAAGGCGGGCAGGTCCAGCACCGCCTCGCTCCACACCAGCACGAGCACATTCCGCCCCGCCAGCCCCATGCTTTCCAGCAGCCCCGTCAGCTCCGCCGCACAGCCGGCGCCCTCGATGGTCCGGACGGGATTGTAATATCGGTTCAACGTGCTGCCTCCTGTTCTGCCATGCGGCGCTCCAGCTCCGCCAGCGCGGCGGGCAGATCCCGGATGGAGTCAATGATCAGATCGGCTCCCGCCTCGGTGTAGCGCTCCGACGCCTGTTGCTTACGCTGCGCCAACTCCTCCGGATCCATGGCCTCGTACTCGGCCCGGGTCAGCCCCAGCAGGTTGGAGCCGGTGAGAATGCCGATGCTCCAGGCTCCGGCGTTCTTCCCTTCCAGGATGTCCACCACCGTGTCGCCCACCTTTACCACAGCCCGGGGCGGATACACGTTCAGCCGGCGCATGCACTCATAGAGCATGAACGGAGTGGGACGGCTGGCTCCGGTCACGTCAGGGGTCACCACGCAGTCGGCCTCATAGCCCAGCTCCGCGGCCCGGGGCAGCACCTGCCCCATCATCTGGGAGGTATAGCCCGTGGTGGAACCGATCTTCAGCCCATCCTCCCGCAGCTGGCGGACGGTCTCCACCACGCCGGGGATGGGAACGCTGTACTCAGCCACCATTTCGTAGAGGATCCCTTCAAACTTTTCATACAGCCGCTCCACATCTTCCTCCGTCCAGCTTGCGCCGTACCGCTCTTTCCACTGCCGGTCCCCGGAGGGGCAGGAAAGCAGCGCCCGGATGTGGGCTTTTTTCTCCATGCCCATGGGGGCGTTGATCTCCTCCTTGGTCAGGAAGATCCCTTCCTCCCGGAATACCCGGTCAAATACCATACTGGGCGCCACACCGCCGTAGTCCGTGGTAGTTCCGGCCCAGTCAAACACAACCATCTGAATACGGTTCATTTTTGCCATATCCAACACTCCTCGCTTTTATCTGCTGTTTTATGCTGTTATTTGCGTTTACAATCAAATTATAGGCGGCACAACGCCGCAAAATCAAGCGTGTCCGGGTCAAATATGTGTAAAAAACAGCGCAAAAAACCGCAGGCAAAAAGCCTGCGGTTTTTACATATCTACATTTTCACTGCATTTCGATCCCTTTGCTCCGATATTTTTCCTTCACTTCAGGGGGAACATGGTCATCCATCAGCAGCAGATCCACCTGCTCCGGGGAAAGTGCCATGCACTTGGAACACTGCCCCAGCTTGCTGGAGTCCATCACCGCCACCACCTTGCGGGAGTTTTGCGCCAGGAGCCGGATCACGCCGATCTCATCCAAACGGAAATCCGTATAGCCATCCTGGTAGTTGACGGCGTTGATGGAGAGAAAGGCCAGATCCGGGCGATAGGCGGCAAACTCCGTTTCGCACACTGTTCCATAGGTGGAGCGCTCCAGAGGATCCACCGTGCCGCCCACGGCAACCAGCCGGATGGCAGGGTTTTGCATCAGGACACTGAGTGCTGCGTAATTGTTGGTCACCACGGTAAATTTGAGATTCAGGCCGACCAGCTCCTGTGCCAGTACCGTGTTGGTCGTCCCGGAGTTGAGAGCAACCACATCTCCTTCGCTGATCAATGCCGTGGCCTTTCGGGCGGCCTCCCGCTTCAGCTCGCTATGAATGATTTCCCGACCGGTAAAGTTGGAAAAAGAATTTCTGTCTTCCGGCAGGCAAGCACCGCCTCGGATGTATTTGATCCGGCCTTCCTGTTCCATGTTTTTCAGATCGCGGCGAACCGTATCCACCGAAACCTGCAAAAGCTGGCTCAGTTCCGCTACCTTTACCGTGGACTGAAGTTGGAGCTGCTGCAAAATCAGTTCAGCACGTTCGTTATACAGCATGGTGGGACCGTTCTCCTTTTTGCGGTATTTGCCTCAGTATACCGCAAATTGCAGCAGCCTGCAATAAAAAGGTTCCCTTGTGCAAATGGAGGCGGAGGTTGTCATGGAAAAAAGCGGCTGCGGCACGCCTCCGCCACGCCGCTCACCAGCGCCCATCAGGATGGCAAGGCGGTCTCCGCCCGGCCGGTCCATGCTCATACCTCCACCGCCATGGATACTGGCTCCCACGCTCAGGCGGCAGATGCTCCGGAGCCGCTGTCAGACAGGGAGATAGGAATAAACCGGAGACACCGCGGTGTCTCCGGTTTATCTTTTGCTTTCAGGTCGTATCCGTCTTGCCGAAATCCGTCCTCACGCCCGATCCCGATACAGGAAGGTGACGATCTGGGCACGGGTGCAGGCCTGCGCAGGTGAGAACGTCTCCGGGGTGGTCCCGGAAGTAATCCCCTGATCTGCGGCCCAAGCCACGGCATCTGCGTAGTAGGCATCTGCCGCCACATCCGCAAAGCCGCTGCCGGAAACCGCCGGAGAGCCCGCCGCCCGGTACAGGAACGTCACCGTCTGGGCACGGGTGAGCGTGGCATTGGGGCTGAAGGTCCCGGCACCGGTACCGCCGGTAATGCCCTGCTCCGCGGCCCACAGCACCGCGTCATAATAATACGCACCCTCCGCTACATCCTTGAAGGGATTCTCCGCGGCTATGGGCGCCGGGGAACCGGCCGCCCGCCACAGGAAGGTCACCATCTGGGCACGGGTGCAGGTTTGACCGGGACCAAACATCGTCTCCGTGAGGCCGGCAGTGATGCCGTTTTCCACCGCCCACAGCACTGCGTCGTGATAATAGGCGTCCTCCGCCACATCCGCAAAGGGATTGTTCTGGGCCGCCTGTCCGCCGGAAGTTTCGTCTTCAGAACCGCTGTTTCCGGAGCTGCTGCCCGCGCCTCCGGAACCGCCGCCGGAGGATGTCTTTTTCCAGCCGGCATAGAGGGTCAAATCCGATGTAACAGGCATGTCGGCAAAGTTCCAGGCCACCGTGCAGGCCGCGTCCTGATACCAGCCGGTAAACCGATACCCGCTCCGGGTCGGCTGCTCCGGCTGCGTGAGCAGAGAGCCGGCCGTGATCTTCTGCGTGGTCACCGCGGAGCCGCCCTGGCTGTCAAAGGTGACTGTGACGGTGTACTGAAGCTTGCCGTCCGGCTGGAGAAGTCCGCCGCCGGACGGGATGGACACGGTCTGATCCCCGGTCTGCACCGTGGAGCCGGCAGGCAGTGTGACACTGCCGTCGTCATGCGGCGTCAGCACCCCGCCGCCTTGCGGCACGGTCACCGTGGTATTGCCCTGGCTGCCCGCTATGACAGCGCAGCCATTGCCGGGCAGGGTCACTTCGCCCGAAGGGGTAACGGCTGCTCCTTCCCCGCTTACCGTAATTGCCGGGCCATTGCCGGTCTGAATGCTGGAGCCATCGGGAACGGTCACGCCATTGCTTTCATTGGGGGCGATGCTGCCGCCCTCAGCCGGGACCGTTATGGCCGTGGTATTGCCCTGGCCGTCCTTTATACTGACGGTCCCACCGCCGGGCAAGGTCACCTCGCCCGAAGGCGTGACGGTCGTCCCTTCCCCATTTACCGTGATCACCGGACCGTCTCCGGTCTGCACCGCAGAGCCTGCAGGAATGGCGACGCTGCCGCTGCCGTCCGGTACAACGCTGCCGCCGCCAGCGGGCATGGTCACCGTGGTGGTATGCTTTTCATCGTCTCCCATGCTGACAGAGCCGCCATCCGGCAAGACGACGGTCTGGCCGGACGAAACCACTCCGCCGCCGGCTCCCACTTCAATTGCCGGGCCGTCTCCGATTTGAACGCCCGCTCCGCTTTCCAGCGCCATATCCCCTGTGACGCTGCCCTGAATGGTAACTGTGACGCCGTCGGGGATGGTCACGGTCTGGCCCTCTCCGATGGTCAGGCCGGAATCTGCCGGAATCGTAAAGTCTTCACTGGGTGTGATAGCAGTTCCATAAATTTTTCCATCAGCGGTTCCTTCAAAGAAGATCCCGCTCCAGGAATCCTTTCCGGCCTGATCGCTGATGGCAGTGGCGCTGATCACCGCGTTGCCGTTCTCGCCCGTGGAGAAGGTGCCGCTGTCCGCCCCCGGCGTTCCGCCGCCGATGCCAACATCTTCCCGGCCACTGACCGCCGTCACGGTTCCCCCGCTGATGGCAATGGTTCCGCCGGAAGCACCGACACTGAAATCACTTCCGCCGATGCCGCCGCCGATGCCGGCGCCCTTTTCGCTGGAGGCTTGCACGGCACCGCCGGTAATGGTGATCACACCGCCTGCTCCGCAGAGGTCCGCAGCGGGAGAGTTCGTGGTGTTTCCGCCGCCGCCGATGCCCGCGC
>UMCH01006738.1_pt1 | contig 16361 bp, 13 predicted proteins | sample 1964201 | NCBI WGS metagenome assembly UMCH01 (sample SAMEA4835965, study PRJEB28245) | human gut metagenome | biome: gut microbiome; material: fecal sample | place: Denmark | collected 2008 | reverse complement strand
ACCTGACCCGCCGTTGCCAGAATTCGCAGCACGGCCTTTTCTCCGAACACGGTCGTCAGCAGCGATACACGGATGTTGACGTACTCGCTCTGTCCCACACGGATACGGAAATGACCGTCCTGCGGCAGACGGCGCTCGGCAATATCGAGGTTCGCCATGATCTTGATTCGCGCGATCAGCGGCTGGTGCACACTGCGCTGCAGCGTTACATAATCAACGATCGTGCCGTCGATACGCATGCGCACGCGCGTACTGCCCTCAAACGGCTCGATATGCACGTCGCTCGCGCCGGTGCTGATGGCACGGTCAAGCAGGCTGTTGAGCAGCTTGACGATCGGCGCTTCCGGATCGCCGCTTTCGCTCTCTTCGACCTGCAACATCTCCACATTGCGCTCTGCAAAGTCCTCGTTGGCGTTCTGTGCCGCCTGCTGTGCACCGACCTCGGCGTAATAGTAGCGGATTGCGCTCTGCAGCGGACCCATTTCGCTCAGGCGGATGACCACCTGACAGCCGGTCAGCTGGCGCACTTCCTCAAAGGCAAAGTAGTTGAGCGGATCGTTCGTCACGACCTCGAGGCTCTTGTCCGCAAAGCCGACCGCAAGCAGGTTCTGCTTTTCCGCCAGCTCGCGCGGAATCATGCGGACAGCGGTCAGATCGACCTGCATCTGTCCGATGCTCACGATCTCCAGTCCCAGACGGGCAGCCAGTGCCTCGAGCACCTGCGCCTCGGTGACAAAGCCCAGCTCGATCAGGATCTGACCGACTCGCTTTTCACGGTGCTCCTTCTGGTAGGCAAGCGCCTGCTCCATCTGCTCCTGCGTGATATAATTGCGCTCCATCAGCACTTCGCCGATACGCAAATTGGTTTTCATGCGTCTGCCTCCTTGTCGCTGACACACATGTAGATCTCCAGCGTGCCGGTGATCAGATTGGTGCTGACCGCCTGCGTGTTGTTTGCCACATAATCATAGTCTGCAATACTGAAATTGGTCACACGCAGACCCTTGTACCTGTGCTCCACCTCATCGAGAAAGTTCAGCCACTGGGTTACAGCGCCCTGCGCCTGTGCCGAAGTCAGCGCAGCCTCCACCCTGGCTTGGGTGCCGTCCACGTTATCGCCCTTCAAAGAACCATTGCTGTAACCACAGACTGCGCCGACACCCTTGAGCTTACCCGAGGCAATCTCCACCTGCGGATTGAGCAGACGCAGATTATAGATCGTGCCTGCGTTTTTCCGGAACAGACCAAGATACTCTGCGTCATCGGCAATCGAGGTCTCATCCAGCTTGAGATTACTGATGACATTCCCGCCGGTAAACACGCCGGCAATGCGATTCAGCAGACCGCCTGTGCCGTCCAGTGTCTGATTGCTGCGCAGCGCAGGGATACTCGGGAAGCCGATATCCTTGCCGGCGGAGACCGAAAGCGCGCCGCGGGCTGCCGTACCGTAAACCTTTACACTGTCGCTCGTCCAGTCCAGCGAACGTGCGGTAACGGCAAATGCCGCCGCCGTATCCATATAACGGATATTGGACAGATGACGGAAGGTTTCGATCTCGCACCGACCGTTATCCGACCGGGTGCCGTCACCGAAAAGCGTGTTCGCCTTATTGGATTCGATAGCGTCACTCTTTTGATACTCCTCACCGCCGGTGTTTTCTGCGTTCGGGTCCGGAAATACCTGCACAGCTGCGTAAACATTCAGCGGGTTTTTCAGTTTGCCGCCGAAGCGCGTGATGCTGGTATCGCTGCTCTGCCGGAAGGCTGCTTCGTTATCAGCGGACAGCTTATCCAGCCGGTCGTACAGCTTCGCATTCATCATACCGTCCAGCACAAGTGTTGCCCGCTTGTTGGTACGGTCGTATTCCACGGGGAAGGTATAATCCTTCGTCGCATTATCCTCGGTCGTAACCGCAACCGACTGCGAACCCGTTTTCAAATTCCTGCCCGGAATATTGATCGACAGGAGCTGCGCTTTGTCCTCACTGCTGTACAGCTTGACCTCGTAATAAACCTTATCCAGATCCTGATCCTTCACATTGCTCGACCAGTTCAGCGACAGGGTTTCACCGTTTACCAGATTGATCGAGGTGATCTTCAGCTTAGTCGCATCCAGACTGACAGCATTGACTGCATCCTGAACCGAGTAATAGCCCAGCCGTTCTTCCCGGCGCGTATCGCGGTCGCGCTTGCTGTAATCAATATCCAGCCAGCTGCCGGACATATCCGCCGGTTTGCTGTCCTCATTCGATCCGTAGTACAGTCCCTTGCAGTTTGTGCCGTAGAAAACCGAATAAACCTGACCGCTTTCCACATCGATTTCGATGCAGATTGCAGCATTCAGCACACTTTTATCGTAGGTATCCTGCGAAAGAAGCGCACCGACGAGCGCACCGTCACCCGACAGCTCACCTTCTGCGTATTCGCCTGCATCCAGACGAATGCCGTAAATACGACCGACCAGCTTTTTCCGGTCCTCATCCGACTCATCAAACGACTGATTCAGCACGCCTTCCTTCTTCACCTTGCTGCAGAATGACTCCCATTCACCGCCGGTACGAAGGTAGGTCAGCTCAGATTCTGCCGACAGATACATGGTCTTAGCGTACGATTCATTCTTTCGGAACTGCGACAGATGGATATACCCCAGAAGGCTCGGTACAGCGATGGCAAACAGAATGCTCAGAATGACCAGCGTAACCACCAGCTCTACAAGAGTAAAGCCGCCTTTTCCGCACTTTTTGCGCTGCTGTGTCATATTCGCTGCCTCCTTCCCTTTGGATACAAGATAAACGGGTATACTGCCCAAATTTAGTCGTTTTATATTTTACCAACTCCTACGTTTTCTGTCAAGTATCGACACCGTTCAACTGCAATCTCCGCTGTTTTCGCTTATTTTCTCTGATATTTACCATGATTTTCATGCCACAAAAAAGGCTGCCGAAGCGAGCTTCGGCAGCCTTCTGCAATCTTTACGATTTCTGAATTAGAGGAAGATATACTTGAGTACGAACAGTACTGCCAGAACGTACATCAGCGGAGCAATCTTCTTGCCCTTGCCGGCTGCAACATTCAGCAGAACGTAGGAGATAACGCCCATAGAGATACCCTCGGAGATGCTGTAGAACAGCGGCATAGCGATGATGGCGAGATAAGCCGGGATGGACTCGGTCAGGTTGTCCAGATCGAAGTTGATCTCGGTTACGGTGCCTACCATCAGGAAGCCGACCATGATCAGCGCCGGAGCGGTTGCAAAGGACGGGATGGCGGTGAAGATCGGTGCAAACAGCGTGGATACAAGGAACAGGATGCCGGTAACCAGAGCGGTCAGGCCGGTACGGCCGCCGACTGCAACGCCGGATGCGGACTCAACAAAGGTGGTGGTGGTGGAAGTACCCAGAATTGCACCTGCGGAGGTTGCAATCGAGTCTGCCAGCAGAGCGGGCTTGATGCCCGGCAGCTTGCCGTCCTTATCGAGCATCTTCGCCTTGGTGGCAACACCGATCAGCGTGCCCAGAGTATCGAAAATATCAACGAACAGGAACGAGAAGATGACAACGATGAAGTTTACGATGCCGACTGCGCTGAAATCCACGTTGAAGCACTGGCCGAAGGTCAGACCCAGCTTGGAGAAGTCGGTCATGCCCCAGCTCGGGAACAGGGAATAGAAGCCTGCGTCCGGCGTCGGAACGTAAAGGCCGGTCACCTGACAGAGCATGCCGAGGATCCAGGTCAGCAGAATGCCGTACAGGATGGCGCCCTTCATCTTGCGGGTGTAAAATACTGCGGTGAAGAACAGACCGATCAGCGTCAGCAGTGCGCAGATGCCTGCGGTGTGGAAATTCTCCGGGAAGCTGATGATGCCGACCAGCGTAGCGGAGTCTACGCACAGACCGGAGTTCTGCAGACCGATGAAGGCAATGAACAGACCGATACCAACCGAAACGCCCTTTTTGAGCGTCAGCGGAATGGCATTGAAGATGGCCTCACGCACATTGGTCAGCGACAGGACGATGAAGAGCAGGCCCTCAATGAATACGGCCAGCAGCGCAACCTGCCAACTGTAGCCATAGCCTGCAACAACGGTGTACGCCATGAAGGCGTTCAGACCCATGCCGGCAGAGAGCGCGAACGGCAGGTTTGCCATAAACGCCATGCACAGCGTGCCCAGGCAGGATGCCAGGGCGGTTGCCAGCAATACCGCGGTGGTATCCATACCGGTGGAGCCGAGTACGCTCGGGTTTACGGCAAGGATGTACGCCATGGTCATAAAGGTAGTAATACCGGCCATGACCTCGGTCTTGACTGTGGTTTTGTGTTCCGATAGCTTGAAAACACGTTCAAACATCGAATAACCCCCTTTTTAATTTTCAGGCTTTCGCCTTGATTACTGTGAAATGTCTTGGGCAACACCGCAAAATTTACTTGCAAATCACTCTTGTTCAATTATGCGGTATTGCCCTTGCTTACTTCCCCTCGTAAGCGACAACCGTCTCCGCCGGACAGGTTTTGATGCGGTCGCGTCCGTGCAGACCCTTGAGCTCCAGCAGGCAGACAACCTTGACGACCTTTGCGCCGAGCTGCTCCAACAGGTGGACAGCCGCCTCAAGCGTACCGCCGGTAGCGATCAGGTCATCGACAACGACGATCTTCATCCCCGGCTTGATGTCATCGCGGTGTACCTCGATGGTCTCCATGCCGTACTCCAGCTCGTAGGACATGCGGGACGTTGCACGCGGCAGCTTGCCCTGCTTGCGGATCGGAATGAATGCCTTATGCAGATTATACGCCATCGGTGCACCGAACAGGAATCCGCGGGATTCCAGACCGGCGATCGCGTCAAACTCTACGCCGTCCAGCAGCGCAGTCATCTCGTCCACCGCCAGATGGAAGCCGTCCGCGTCACCGAGCACGGTGGTAATATCGCGGAAGATGATGCCTTCCTTCGGAAAATCCGGAATGCTGGTGATATACTGCTCAACCTTACTCATGAAACCTCAATTTCCTCCTTATCCCTGCCGCCCGGCAGAGAATCAATTATGCTGTTTTGTCATTTGGCAAGCAAAACAGCAATACACTTATATATTATCAAATCGTGTCGTTTGTGACAAGAGATTGATTGTACGAAATGCAGATTTTTATCATGAAGATTATTGCAGCTATACAAATCCTCATCAAGTTGTTCACTATCGGATATGGAGCGGGTGCCGTCCGGACGACTGGGCGGTTCACCGCACCCGCGGCGGCGGGCAAGAGGGCAGACACCTGCGGTTTCTACCCTCTTAACTCCCGTTTCCCTTTGTTTCCGAATCCGGCGCAGACCAGAGACCGGCGACCGCTTCGAAAAGGAGAACGGCAGAGGATTCTTTCTACCGTAGGAGCGCACAATGTGCGCCCATTTCTCTATCTCTACGCAGTGTCAGATTTCGTTCTGCTACACAGGCGGGTTCATCTACGCAGGCGCGACATAACAGTGTCGCGCAACTCGTTGGTAGGTGGCTGCGGACGGCACCTGCAGGCTACAATTATCAATAAACTTTACCGTAGGGTGCGACGACCTCGGCGCACCGTATCTAACGATTGATACACGTTACCCCGTAGGGGAGCACATTGTGCTCCCGCGCAACGTCAAATCAAACGGTTCTTGAACGTTTCTTGCGCAGACTCCAGTCGCGCTGCGGGCGCACACTGTGCGCCCCTACGATTAAGCATGTGCAGATGGTTTACAAATGGTGCGCCGAGTCGTCGCACCCTACGGTTTACATTTATGATGAAATATAATGACATGAAGAAGGGTAAAACATTACGTTCTCTTCACGCTAATTTTCCATTCTCCATTCTCAATTTTCCATTTCTCTCCTCATCCAGCTCATCAGCATTCCAACGATATAGACCTGCAGCTCCGCCGAAAGCGGCACGCCCTGCGGAATGCCGTGCCACTTCTCCAGACAGCCCCGGCAACAGCAGGCGGTCGCGTGCTGCGCAATGAACACCGGATGCCCGCGCATGGGTGTCTGCTTGCCGTCGTTTTTCGGTTCGGCCGGTGCAAGCCGCTTGGAGACGAAGTCTGCCGCATGGTCGGCGATTGTATTCCATCCTTTCTCGCGGATGTACTGCTTGTCCTGCGCCTTCAAATGAAAGCGGCTGCGGAAATTCGAGCGCGAAAGCCGCACGAGCATCTGCGCATAGGTTTCCTGCCGCTGTTTGTCTGTCATTGTGCTCACCTCTTTTTATAGTATACTCCGATCGACTTTTTTACGCAATCCGGATAGAACATTTGTTTTCTTTTCCCGAATATGATATACTATCTCTGCATTTGATTTTCTGTATCTTCAAACGAAACGAGGAAACCTATGGAACCGACCAAATTTGATATGAAATATGCCGCTGTCCGGCGTGCGATCATCGAACAGCGCTTTTCCAAATTAAACGACAAGCAGCGCGAGGCTGTCTATCAGACCGAGGGTCCGCTGCTCATCCTGGCGGGTGCAGGCAGCGGCAAGACGACCGTGCTCATCAACCGCATCATCAACATTCTCAAGTTCGGCGATGGACTGGACAATCCCTATGCGCCCGACTGGGCGACCGAGGACGATCTTCTGTTCCTGACCGAATACCTGACCGATCCTAAACCGGAGAACCGTGCCCGCGCGGAGCACCTGTGCGCGATGAATCCCGCCCGCCCATGGCAGGTGATTGCGATCACGTTCACGAATAAGGCTGCGCGTGAGCTGCGCGAGCGTCTGGAATTTGCCCTCGGTGACGAGGAAGCCGCGTCCGCTGTCTGGGCGTACACCTTCCACACAGCCTGCCTGCGCATTCTGCGCAAGCATGTTGACCTGCTCGGCTTTGAGAGCGCGTTCACCATCTACGATGAGGACGACAAGAAGCGCGTCATTCTCAACGTAATGAAAAAGCTCGATCTTGATCCCAAGAATTTCGATCCGCGAACCGTGATGGGCATGATCTCCCGCGCGAAGGACAAGCTGATGACCCCGCGTCAGTTCAGCGCGGATGCTGCCGGTGACTACTTCCGTGAAAAGGTCGCAGACGTCTACCACGATTACGAAAAGGCCATGAAAAAGGCCTGTGCGCTGGATTTTGACGACATTATCATGAAAACCGTGCTGCTGCTGCAGAACAACCCCGAGGTGCTGGAATACTATCAGCGCCAGTTCCGCTATGTTCTCGTGGACGAGTATCAGGATACCAACTACGCGCAGTATGTGCTCACCAGCCTGCTGGCAGGTTATTACGAGAACATCTGCGTGGTCGGTGATGACGACCAGAGTATCTACAAGTTCCGCGGTGCAACCATCACGAATATTCTGGAGTTTGAAAAGCAGTTCAAGGACGCGAAAACCATCCGTCTGGAACAGAATTACCGCTCGACCGGCAACATTCTGAATGCCGCAAACGAGGTCATCCGCAACAACGTCGGCCGCAAGGGCAAGGAACTGTGGACCGACCACGGTGACGGTGCGAAAATCCGTCTGCATCGCTCGGACAGCCAGGAGGGCGAAGCCGCCTACATCGCGGACACCATCCGCGAGGGCGTGGAGCAGGGCCGAAAATGGGGAGATTTCGCCGTTCTGTACCGCAATAACGTCCTGTCGGATAACATTGCCGCCGCATTCATCCACGCGGGCATTCCGTACCGCGTGTACAAGGGCCGCGACTTCTTCTCGCGCGCCGAGGTCAAGGACATGTTCGCCTACCTGTGGGTGATCGAAAATCCGGCGGACGAGCTGCGTCTGCGCCGTATTATCAACACGCCTGCCCGCAAGATTGGCGATAAATCGGTCGAAACCGCCATGCAGCTTGCCGTCGAGTATGGCACGACGCTGTATAATGTGGTATGCCATGCCTCTCAGTACCCTGCCCTGTCGCGCGGCGCGGCTGCGATGGAGAAATTCGGCGAAATGATCGAAAATCTGCGCAAACTGCGGGAATTTGTCTCGCTTTCCGAGCTGTACGATGAACTCATGGACAAAAGCGGCTATATCCGCGCCCTCCAGCTCAAGGGCGGTGCAGAAGAGGAAAGCCGCATCGAACACATCGAGGAGCTCAAGTCCTACATCGTTGATTATGAGGATAAGACCGAAACACCGTCGCTCGGCGATTTTCTCGAGAACATGGCGCTGTACACGGATGCCGACCAGTCCGGCGAGGACGATGACGCGGTTATCATGATGACCATGCATGCCGCCAAGGGTCTGGAATTTCCGGTCGTGTTCCTCGCGGGCATGGAAGACGGGCTGTTCCCCGGCTTCCGTGCAATGGAGAAGGACGAGGACATGGAGGAGGAACGCCGCCTGTGCTACGTTGCCGTCACCCGCGCGAAGGAGCAGCTGTATCTCACCTGCGCCGAGCGCCGCCTGCTGTACGGCCGCACGCAGTATTCGCATCCGTCGCGCTTTGTTGATGAGATGCCGGAAGAGCTGCTTGAGAGCAATATCACCGAAAGCCGCCGGTTCTCGAACGCGACTGCACCTGATCCGACGCTTTCGCGTCCGCAGGTGGCTCGCGCGCGGTACGTTTCCGCTGCAAATACTGCGCCGAGCGCGTCGCTGGCCTCGGCAGCTAAAAGCAAGCCGCTGCCGAATTTTGCCGCAGGCGACCGCGTGTTCCATAAGGCCTTCGGCGATGGATTGATCGTGTCGGTAAAGCCGATGGGCGGCGATGCCCTGCTCGAAATTGCGTTTGATCAGAAGGGCACCAAGCGGCTGATGGCCAAGTCGGCCGGACAGTTTATGCATAAATTATGAGCAAACGACAGGAATTCTGCTTGGCGCTGCGCCATCTCGCGCTCACGTTTTTCGTGATATGTGCGCTCCCGCTGTGGTATCTCACGGGTATTTTATCCGATGTTCCACCGGATGTCAGTGCAGACGCGCTGCATGCAGGCCGCCGCCAGCTCACGATTCTGTTTGCGGTATTTACCGTTATTTTTCTTATCGGTATGATTGTATTCCGATCGGGGCGGCTGCCGCGCAGTAAATTTCAGATTGCGGCGCTGATCGTGCTGCTGATACTCGTCAGCTTTCCGTTTCTGCTGTACTGCTCGATTGCAGCTGAATTGCGGCTTGGCAGAGTGATACTTGCGCTTTATACTGCATATCTGGTTGAAATTTGTGTGATGATGGGACAAATTCTTCTGTCACCGCACAAATAAAAAGGAGTTCTCTCACGAGAACTCCTTTTTAGGCTGTCAATTAAGTTCGTTTTCGCGATGCTGATGCTGTCGCGCGGCAGCGCGTATGAAATAGCATTTGCAGCCCAAATGCATGAAAACCGGGGGCGTGTACCTCGGTTTTCATACTTTCAGAGGGAGAAAGTTTCCGCACGGGAACTTTCGGACGTCCGTGTTTTGCGAAGTCAAAACACAGATTGTCGGAAAAACGAAGTTTTTCGACAATCTCAACTCCTTTTTCACTCTCTCAGCATTTCCCTCAGCTTCTCTATGGCGCGTTTTTCGATGCGCGAGACCTGCACCTGCGACACGCCGACGATGCGGCTGACCTGCTGCTGCGTCAAATCACGCGAATAGCGCAGACTGAGCACCTGCCTGTCGCGGTCGGGCAAGTCCTGCAGTGCCTCGTGCAGCGACAGATGCAGGCAGGTTCTCTCCTCCATTCCCTCGTCACCGACCAGATCACCTACGCGTCCGCCGCCGGACAGCTCCCGCTCGAACGAGTCCACCGATACGTCCGCCTGCTCGCAGGCCGCTACTTCCTCGACCGTCAATCCGGCGGCCTGTGCCAGTTCTGATACAGTCGGTGACCGTCCGTTCCGGCTCTCCCAGTCGCTTTGCAGGCGGCGCACACGAACCGCGCGTTCCTTGACCGCCCGGCTGACCTTGACCGCACCGTCGTCCCGCAGAAACCGCCGAATCTCACCCGCGATTTTGGGCACCGCATAGGTAGAAAACTCGTTGCCGAGCGACACATCGAAACCGCGCACGGCCTTGATGAAGCCGACACACGCCAGCTGATACAGATCGTCCGGCTCGGTGCCGCGCCCGTAATACCGCCGCACGATCGACCAGATTAAACCGCTGTTGTCCTCGATCAGCCGCGCTTCCGCATCCCTGTCGCCCGAAGCCGCCTGCTCGAGCAGCGTGCGCATTTCTTTGGTCACGCCTGCCGCTCCTTCAGCACCTTGACCATCGCAACCAGCGTTCCCTTCCCCGGCGTGGAGCGCACGCGCATTTTGTCCGTGAATGTCTCCATGATAGTAAATCCCATGCCGCTGCGCGTGTCGTCGCCCGTGGTGAACATGGGCTGGCGCGCCTGCTCGACATTCTCAATGCCGCATCCGGCGTCCTTTACTTTCAGTTCCAGAGCGCGTCCCTCGAACAGCCGCACCGTGACCGTGATAAACCCGCATTTGTCCGCGTAACCGTGCACAATGGCGTTTGTCACCGCCTCGGAGACCACGGTTTTGATGTCGCCAAGCTCCTCCATCGTTGGGTCCAGCTGCGCAACAAATGCGCCGACCGCCTGCCGCGCAAACGCCTCGTTGACCGAATGGCTCTCGAATTTCAGGCTCATTTTGTTGATGACCGCCCGCATTATTCCTTCCCCCTTTCAAAAACCATCACCTGCGGCAGACCGGCCGCCTCAAACACCCGCATCGGCTGCGGCGGCGTGCCGCGCACCGCAAATTCGCGTCCGCTGCGGGCACAGGTGCGGTACAGGTGCAGGACGACCGCCAGACCGGAGCTGTCCATAAACGTCAGCTCGGACAGGTCGAGCACCAGCTTTTCACACGGAAACAGCACCAGCAGATCCTCGGTCTGCTCAATCGCCGCCCGTGCTGCATGATGGTCCAGCTCACCGGTGTACACCGCGATCAGCGTGCCCTCCTGCCTTCTCTGCGTGATTTGCAGCATATATGTCACCTCGAAATCAGCAAAATATTACCTCTTATTTCGCAGGGCACCCCGCCCTGCGATATACCAAACAATATACCTATTTAAAACAACTGACACAAAAATAAAAGGCTTGTACTTTCAAAGTACAAGCCTTATTTTACCTGTTTATTTCATTTTAATCTGTCGCTTTCGGTCGGCCGCGCAAAATCTTCTCGCACTCACCGATGAGGTACAGCGAACCGCAGATAAGAATGCAGTCGTTCATCTTCGCATGCTCCAGTGCAAGCTCGATGGCGTGCTCGGCGGATTCGCATTCGTATACGCGCTTGCACGACTGCCGCGCCAGCTCTGCAATCGTGTGTACATCCAGCGAACGCTCACCCGCATCCGGCACACAGGCGTAAAAGTCATCCGCGCGGCTGGCGACCTCGTGAACACAGGTTTCGTAGTCCTTGTCGCGCACCATGCCCATCACAACGTGCAGCCGCTTCATCTTGAGCAGCTCATCCACCGCGTGACACAGGGCATCCGCGCCTGCGGCATTGTGTGCGCCGTCGAGCAGGATGAGAGGCTGATCGACCACGCGTTCCAGCCGGCCTGCGATACGCGCCCGCGCCAGACCGCGCACGGCGGCTTCGGTCGGAATGTTCCAGCCGCGCTCGCGCAGTGCGTTCAGCGCCCGCAGAGCCGTCCGCGCATTCTGCAGCTGATGCCGTCCGGGCATGGCAATGGTGTAGCCCTGCGCCTCGTACACGAACGCCGAACCGCCGATGTCACACCGCAGTACGCGGCAGTCCTCCGCTCCGCCGAACCAGACAGCGCCCGCCGCGTCGCAGGCACGGCGCAGCACCCGCTGTACATCGTTCGGCTGACCGTCCGCGCAGACAACCGCCGTACCCGGCTTGAAAATACCTGCCTTCTCGGCCGCAATGACCGCCGTTGTGTTGCCCAGCACCGCCATATGGTCGAGCGAAATCGGCGTAATAACGCAGACCTCCGCATTTTTGATGACATTTGTCGCATCACAGCGGCCGCCCAGACCGGTTTCGAGAACCACAATGTCGCATTCCTGCTCAACAAAGCAGAGGAACGCCAGTGCGGTCGTAAACTCAAACTCGCCGATGGTCTCACCCTCGGGCAGTGTGAGCGATTCACACGCCACCGTTACCCGTTCGCACAGGCGCGTCAGATCGTCGTCCGAGATCATCACACCGTCCACGCGGATGCGCTCGTAAAACTGCACCAGATACGGCGAGGTATACAATCCGGTGCGCAGTCCGGCCGCCTGCAGTGCCGAGGCGATCATGCACGCGGTCGAGCCCTTGCCGTTCGTGCCCGCAAGATGAACAAACTTCAGCCTGTCCTGCGGGTTTCCCAGCGCCTCGCACAGCGCCTTGATGCGGTGCAGACCCGGCTTGCCGGAAAATCTGCCGAGAGAGTGTATGTATTCGATTGCCGTTTTCGGATTTTCGGTATCCATAATAGCTTCTTTCCTTATATATAATGATACATTTGATTATAACACAGTTTCATCAAATTGAGAATGGAGAATGGAAAATGGAGAATTACCTTTCCGCAAAAGGAGCGGCACTTACTTCATCTGAACATTCATTCTCCATCTTCAATTCTCCATTGGAAACATAAAAACCACCGAAAATCGGTGGTTTTTATGTTTTTACTTGATCTCCTCGACCGGAATCTGCTTGAGCAGCTCACTCAGGCCGCAGCCGGAGCACTTTGCACAGTCGTGCATGCATGCCATCGGATCGTCCGGATCTTCCTCACGACCGATCTCGAGGATGGTCGGGTCACCCTGCTTTTCACCGACAAGGAATTTCGCTACGGATTCCTCCGCCGGGCCTTCACAGCCGGGCACGAGCAGCACGCCGAGCATCTCGAGTGCGTTGCGCGTTGCCAGACCGAGTGAACCGCAGATGAGCACGTCGATCTGCTCCAGACCGGCGAACTTGATCAGATCGGTCGCGGACGTGCCGGCAATCCCGGCAATGCGCTTGCCGACCGGTTCCCGGCCCTCAGTGGTGATAATGAGCACCTCACGGCAGTCGCCCAGATTCTTGGCAATCCGGCCGTTTTCATATGCTACGCCAATGTTCATAACAGACCCTCCACGGTCTTAAGCGCACCGGAAAGCTCGTCCGGCAGCTTTGCATCCTCGATCTTGCCTGCGTCAACCGCCGCAGCCAGCTTCGGGTCGATCGGCAGCTTGGCCAGAACCGGCAGCTCGTAGTGCGCGGCTACCTCGTCAATGTGGCTCTCGCCGAATACCGAAATGTGCTTGCCGCAGTCCGGGCATGCCAGATAGCTGTAGTTCTCCACGATGCCGAGCACCGGAATGTTCATCATCTTCGCCATCTTAACCGCCTTGCCGACGATCATGGAGACCAGATCCTGCGGCGAGGTAACAACGATGATGCCGTCCACCGGCAGGGACTGGAACACGGTCAGCGGTACGTCGCCCGTTCCGGGAGGCATATCGACAAACAGGAAGTCCACGTCGTCCCATACAACGTCAGACCAGAACTGCTTGACGGTCTCCGCGATGATCGGACCGCGGTAAATAACCGGATCGTCCTCATGCGGCAGTACCAGATTGATCGAGATCATCTGTACACCGCCTTCGCTGCGTGCCGGAAGAATGCCTTCCTCGCAGCCCTCGAGCTGACCGTGTACGCCGAAGGTCTTGGGGATAGACGGACCGGTGATGTCGGCATCCAGCACACCGCAGGAATAACCCTTGCGCGTCATGCCGACCGCCATCATCGAGGTGAGCAGGCTCTTGCCTACGCCGCCCTTACCGGAAACAACGCCGATGACTTTTTTAACAGAGGCCGCCGGATTGGCTGCAACCTTGAGGCTCTTTTCGCCGCCGCAGTTAGACGAGCAGCTATCGCAATTATGCGAGCAACCCATAAAAAACAACTCCTTACCTATATATCTTGCATAGAATACAGTATACCCTAAAAAGAAACTTTCCGCAAGCATCGCACCGGCTTATTTATTGACAAATGCCAAAAACGGGAAAGCACCGCTGTTTCGCGGGGGAACGAAACAACGGTGCTTTCGGTTAATAACACAAATTGAAAAAAGGGAAAAAAGAGAAATGAAAAAATCGGATGACGTCAATGCGGGATTTGCGGCTCTCCCTCACTGACAAGTACAGTATACTGTTTTTTTATGCCGAATGTGTGAACAAAATTTGAATATGCTGTGAAGGATCTGCAAAGAAAACGGCTTATCGTCCAAACTGTAGTTTGGCGATAAATCAAGAGAAACGCCCTGTTTCCCGGGGGAAGGAAACAGGGCGTTCTCGTTGATGCAAATGAAAAGAGTTTAAGAAAAGGTGATAAAATCAAAGAAAAGAGGTTGTCAGCTTGAGAAAAGGGGTAACTCTTACTGGCACCTATAGTATATCGCGCAGGCGCCCTTTAATTGTGAACAAATCATGAACAGACCTTGAAATATTTTTTACAATGTAAACAAGTACCCTGCTTAACCATTTCAAAGATACTCCGAGACAGGAAAACACCCCGGCTCCGTGGGGGAAACGGAACCGAGGTGTTTTCGATCATTTCACAAAATAAAGGGGGTAAAAGAGAAATAAAAGATTGTAGATGACTATCGATTCGGGATTGCGGCTTCCCTTATCGACAATGTTAGTATACCGCATTTTGCTTCAAAATGTGTGAACGAATTTTGAACAGAATTTGAAAGGTTTGTGTACTGCCGAAAACCCGGTTTCGTACAGGAAAATACCCTGCCTCCGAGGGGGAACGGAAACAGGGTGTTTTCGGTCATTTCACAAAATAAAGGGGGTAAAAGAGAAATAAAAAAATCAGTAGGCTGTGTCGTTCGGGATTGCGGCTTCCCTCATCGACAATGTTAGTATACCCCACTTTGCCGCAAAATGTGTGAACGAATTTTGAACATAATTTGAAAGGTTTGTTTCTAAGGCAACACCGCATAATTGAACAAGAGCGATTTGCGAGTAAATTTTCCGTGTTACAGCTGTGCGACCATGGTTTTCAGGGCATCCGGGTTCATGGCAGGCGTATCCTTCAGCGGAAATTCCAGACCGAGCCGTTCATATTTTTCCATGCACAGCTTGTGGAACGGCAGAAACTCCAGCTTTTCAAAGTTGGGATAGCTTTCCGCCTTGGCTTTGACGCGGCGCAAATGGTCCATACCATCGGTCAGACCGGGCACAACCACATGCCGAATCCACAGCGGCACGTTTTTCATCGCGGTCAGCTGCAGGAAACGCTCAATCTGGTCGAAATCCGCGCGGCAGTTCTTGAGATAATCCGCTTTGGTGAGGAATTTCAGGTCGCACAGAACCAAATCCGTGTGCGCGAGCACCTTTTCCGCTTTGGAGAGATTGCCCACGCCGGAGGTATCGAGCGCGGTGTGTACGCCGTGCTCATGCAGTTTGGCGAAGAATTCCTCAACGAATTCGGCCTGCAGAAGCGGTTCGCCGCCGGTGACGGTTACGCCGCCGCCGTTTTTCCAGTACGGACGAAACCGGAGAGCCTTTCGGACCAACTCGTCCACGTCGGTCGGTGTGCCGCCTTCGGTCAGCCAGGTATCGGGATTATGGCAATAGACGCACCGCAGCGGGCAGCCCTGCATAAATACGACGTATCGCACGCCGGGGCCGTCCACCGCGCCGAGAGATTGGATGGAATGAATGTTTCCGGTCATATTGCCACTTTCCTTTCATTGCTGAATTTATCAATCCGTTTGGGTAAACGGGGAACGTGCGGTACCCACCGCTGGGGGCAAAGAGTTGTGCGGCACTGTCATGCCGCACCCTGCGGAAAGAAAACCACCTGTGTAGCAGTACGGTATCTGATACTGCGAATATGCGGATACATGAGCGGTCGCAGGCCGTCTCTGCGGAAGAAAAAATCCTCTGCCGTTCCCTTTTCAGAACGGTCACATGTCGGCAATCTGCGCCAGACTATCCCAAAGGAAACGGGGAGAAAATCAGAGGGTGGAAACCTTGGTGTCCATCCCTCTTGTGCGCCCACGCGGCGTCAGCGCAGTTCTGTTCGCTTCACAAGCGAAAACTCAGATCGCCTCGTGGAAGGTACGCGAAATAACCTCACGCTGCTGCTCGCGGCTCAGCTTGTAGAAGTTCACCGCGTAGCCGGAAACACGGATGGTCAGGTTCGGGTACTGCTCCGGATGCTCGTAAGCCGCCATCAGAGTTTCGCGGTTGAGCACATTTACGTTCAGGTGATGCGCGTTCTGCGCGAAGTATCCGCCCATGATGGCAACCAGATTGTTCACCTGCTCCTCATCGGTCTTGCCGAGCGCACCCGGCGTGATGGAGAACGTGTTGGAGATACCATCGCGGCAGTAGGTATAGCTCAGCTTTGCAACCGAGTTGAGGGAAGCCAGCGCACCGGAAACGTCGCGGCCGCTCATCGGGTTTGCGCCCGGTGCCAGCGGTTCGCCGTGACGG
>UMCH01098315.1_pt1 | contig 16393 bp, 17 predicted proteins | sample 1964201 | NCBI WGS metagenome assembly UMCH01 (sample SAMEA4835965, study PRJEB28245) | human gut metagenome | biome: gut microbiome; material: fecal sample | place: Denmark | collected 2008 | reverse complement strand
CTTTGTAAATATCATTTGTTATTGTAGTTTCTATTTTATCATCAGTTACATAATAGAATTTACCAATTGTTGGTTTTTCAGTAGTTCCAAAAACAGATTCAATAATTTGATTATATGTTTTTGTTGAAGGTGTAGCTGTTGCTTCACCATTTGAAATACCAGTAAGCATTATATAAACATTATCTGTAACTTTTGAAAGTGATTGTAATTCAGCTTTTGTTTTTGCAATAACATCATCTGAATAGTAATTTTTGTCATAATTAATAGCAACGTTTGGAACACCATCTGATAAAACTATAATATATTTATGAGAATTATCAGTTTTGTCGGAAAAAGATTCTTTAGCTAAATTAACACCTGCTTGTAAGTCTGTTCTTGGTCCATCATATTGAATATTTGAAATTGATTTTATTAATTTGCTTGAATCATTTGTTAATGCAGAAACTAATTTTGCATCTTCAATTGTTCCTTCTTTAGAAATATCTGTATTTGTTGAAAAACTTACAGCTCCTATTTTTAATTTAGTATTATCTTTTAATAGATTTGTAATTAAAGTTTTTGCAGAATCTATAACTAAATCTTCTCTGGTTTTTCCATTTGATGTAGTATCTATCATACTTTTTGAGTTATCAATAACAAGCATTACTTCACCAGTTGGTTTTGATGATTCTTCATTGTTTGTTACTTTTAATTGTAATGTTATTTCTTTGTTTTTTAAATCTTTTGAAATAACACTTCTTTCTACTGTTGATTTTGTCCCAAAGTTAATTGTAGCTGTTGGCTCTTCCACAACAGTCATTGTTACATCATTATATGCAGCACTTGAAATTGTTGCAATTAATGTGATTAGTAAAAATAAAGTTAGTAAAATTTTTGATTTTTTCATTTGAACATTTCTCCTTTTTATATATTTGTAAATATATTTTAATACAAATATATGCAAAAAACAATGATTTTTTTGAAATTTTATAAATAAAAAGCTAAGGCAATTATTGTAAAATGTCTTAGTTTTTAAGATTAGTGTTTGTAAAAATAAAATATTAGAACATAATTTTACTAGAAATTTATTAAAAATTGTGCTATTATATATATTACATAAAAAAACAAAAAGTAGGAGAGACAAAAATGTTAGAAAAAATAAATTCACCAGAAGATGTAAAAAAACTGAAAATAGAAGAAAAAAAGAAATTAGCAGAAGAAATAAGAAAATATATATTAGAAACAGTATCAGAAAATGGAGGGCACTTAGCATCAAACCTAGGAGTGGTAGAATTAACACTGGCGTTACATAGTGTATTTAATACTCCAAAAGACAAAATAGTATGGGATGTTGGACATCAAGCATATACACATAAAATAATAACAGGAAGAAGAGAACAATTTAAAACGTTGAGGCAAAAAGATGGACTTGCAGGTTTTCCAAAAACAAGTGAATCAGAATATGACTGCTTTAATACAGGACATAGTAGCACATCAATATCAGCAGCACTAGGAATGGCAAGAGCAAGAGATTTAAAAGGTGAAAATAATCAAGTAATAGCAGTAATTGGTGATGGAGCATTAACAGGTGGAATGGCATTAGAAGCATTGAACGATGCAGGCTTTAGCAAAACACATATGACAGTTATATTAAATGATAATGAAATGAGTATATCTAAAAATATTGGTGGATTAAATATGTTTTTAAGCAAATTAAGAACAAAAAAATTATATACAAAATCAAACATATCGGGTAAAAAAGTAATTAGTAAAGTACCAATTATTGGAAAATCAATAGTAAGAATAGTTCAAAAAATTAAAAGAAGCATAAAACAATTAATAATACCAAAAATGTTTTTTGAAGATATAGGTTTTACATATTTAGGACCAGTTGATGGACATGATATTGAACAATTAGAAAATATAATGAGACTTAGTAAACAAGTAACAGGACCAGTGTTAATACATGTATTAACAAAAAAAGGAAAAGGATATAAAATAGCAGAAGAAAATCCAGACAAATTCCATGCAACAGCACCATTTGATATTGAAACAGGAAAAACAAAAAAAGAAAAAAAGGAAGATTATTCAAAAATATTTGGAGAAAAATTAGTAAAATTGGCTGAAAATGATAAAAGAATTGTAGCTGTTACAGCATCTATGAAAGATGGTACAGGACTTACAAAATTTGCAAAAGAATTTCCAACAAGATTTTTTGACATAGGAATTGCAGAACAACATGCATTAACAATGGCAGCAGGAATGGCAAAGGAAGGAATGATACCATTTGTGCCAATATATTCATCATTTTATCAAAGAGCATATGATCAAGTAATACATGACATTGCAATGCAAAATTTACCAGTAATAATGTGTGTAGATAGAGCAGGACTTGTAGGTGCGGATGGAGAAACACATCAAGGTACACTAGATATGGCATTTTTTAGATTAATACCAAATTTAACAATAATGGCACCAAAAGATTTTAAAGAATTAGAAGATATGATGGAATTTGCAGTTAAATTAAATAAACCAGTTGTTATAAGATATCCAAGAGGTGGACAAGATGAAAATGTAAAATTTGAAGAACATCAAGAAATAGAATTAGGAAAATCAGAAATTTTAAAAGAAGGAAAAGACATTAGTATTATAGCAATTGGAAAAAGAGTAGCAGATGCAATGAAAATGGCTGAAAAATATAAAAAAGAAGATGGAATTGAAGCAGAAGTTGTAAATGCAAGATTTTTAAAACCATTAGATGTGGGAACTATAAAAAAATCAATTGAAAAAACAAAAAATGTAATAACAATAGAAGATGGCACAAAAATTAATGGATTAGGAACAGCTATTGAAGAATTAATAGCGGAAAATAATTTACAAAATATTAAATTTGAAAAACAAGCATGGCCGGATGAATTTTTAAAGCAAGGGACCACTTGGGACGTTTCTGATGGGACAAAAATGTTCCAAAGGAACCGAGGTTGAATAAAATTTATAACTAAAAATGTCCAAAAAGAACCGTCCCTTTTGGACATATTGGGCAAGAAGGAGGAAAAATGGATAAACAAAAAATTTTAAGTGACTATAAAAAACAAGAAGATAAAATACTGTTAGCACAAATATTAGATAAAATTGAATTCTCAAAACAAAGAGAAAAATTAGAATATACAGACTTTTTAGATATGTACCAAGTAGCATTAGTAAAAACATTTATGAAAAAAATAGAGTTTTTAAATTATGTTTTATATGGTGGATTTGAAAATGCAGAAAGAAATATACTTATAATATATCCTGAAAAATATAACATGAGTATGGTAGAAAAAAACTATTCAAAAATAATTAAAGTTATTAGAGTTTCATTAGGTGATGAAGAAAAAGGAAAATATACTCATAGAAATTATTTAGGTGGAATTATTAAATTAGGAATGAAAAGGGAAAAAGTAGGAGATATATTGGTTTCAGAAGATGGAGCGGATATTTTAGTAAAAGAAGAAACTGTTGAAACATTGAAACAGGAATTAGGAACTTTAACAAGATTTGAAAATGCAAAAATAGAAATTGTAGAATTACAAGAATTAAGAGAACAAGAAATAAAAGTAGAAGAAATGAATATAATTGTTCCATCTTTGAGACTTGATAATTTTGTTTCAGATTTAGCAAGGACTTCTAGAAGCAAGGCTGTTCAAATTATTGATAGTGAAAGAGTTTTTATTAACGGTCAGAATGAAACAAAGGCTTCAAAACAAGTGAAATTAGGTGATGTTATAACAATTAGAGGAAAGGGAAGATTTGTTGTTAAAGAATTTGGTGGAAATACTAGAAGTGGCAGAACAGTTGTAAAAATAGAAAAATATGTGTAAATATGTTGGATATAAGTTATAAAAAATATGAAAATTTTAAGATTAGTAAGGAGTAAAAATATGATAATAGGAATAGATATAGATGACACATTAACAGATATAAGAGATGAAGTTGGAGCAGAAGCGTTAAAATATGCTAAAAGTTTGAATAAGGAAATTGATGAAAAAAAAGTAGTTTGGGATAAAAATAATAATGGTAGTAGTTTTAAAGAAAGATATAATTTGAATTATGATGAACTACTATACTTTTTCGGAAATATCCAAGAAAAAATAACAAAAAAAGCTAAACCAAGAGAAGATGTTGTGGAAGTATTGAAAAATTTAAGAAAAGATGGACATAAAATATATATTGTAACTGCTAGAGACAGTGAGTTTCACCATGATCCATATGGATTAAGTAAAACATGGCTTGACAAAAATAATATAGAATATGATAAATTAATTGTTGATGCAAGAGATAAAGCAAAAGTATGTAAGGAACAAAATGTAGATTTATTTATAGATGATAAATTATCAAATTGTCAAGGCGTTTCAAATGAGGGGATTACAACAATTAGAATAACAAATTATACAGATCCACATCAAAATATAATAAATAAGAAAAATTGGAAAGAAATATATGAATATATAAAACAATTATAAAATAATAAAGTCCTTTTGAAAAATGACTATCAAAAGGACTTTAAAATGTTATATAAGTAAGTTCATAAGTTTAATTAATATCTATTTTATATTATGTTTACTCATTATAATGGCATCACTTTCACCATTATAATATTTTTTTCTAATACCTAATCTATCAAAAAAAAACTTATCATATAAACGAATAGCAGAAAGGTTATTTTCATTGACTTCCAAAGTAATAGTTTTTAAATTTAATTTTTTTGAATAATTAATTAAATCATCTAATAAAATAGAGCCAATACCATTATGTCTAAAATCTTTTTTTACAACAATATTCATAATATTTGCTTCATCTAAAATAACTTTTAAACCTGCAAAACCAACAATAATATTTTCACTATTTTTTGCAACTATTACATAAGAATTATCACATTCTAATTCATCCTCTAATACATCATAACTCCAAAAGTTATCAAAATTAGAAGATAGAATATCTTTAATACTTTTTAAATCTTCAATAGACATTTTACTAATTTCAAAATCCATAATTAATCTCCTAAATATTTGATTTTAATTTAGCCTCTAATTGAATTTGGGCTTGAGGCTTTTTTAAGTATAATGGCAAAATATTTTCACCAATTTTATTTTGTGCTATAAATTTTTTATATCCTGCAATTCCTAGATTTTCAACATTTAAATAGTTAAAAGTATCTATTGAATGGGAAGGAATTCCGTCTCCAACAAAAGAAATATTTTTATTTGGATATTTGTCATTTAATAATTCTAAAACTTCATTAACAGATTTTGAACAAGGTTCTTGTAAAACATTATAATTTTCAGATATTAGTTCATACAAGGCAAAATAGCAATTGTCATTTTTGCAATCAATAGTGCTACAAATAATTCCTTCTTTTTTAATGTTGTAAGCTAGAACATCTAAACTAGAAATTCCAATGCATGGAATATTTATGCTGTCAGAAAAAGCCTTGCAAGTAGCAACTCCAATTCTTATACCAGTAAAAGAACCAGGACCTATATCAGATACTAATAAATCAATATCTTTTAAACTTAAGTTACATTCTTTAAGTAGTTGTTGAACTAGAGGCATTAGTGTTTCAGAATGTGTAAGACCATTATCTAATTCTAATTTTTTTATTAAACTTGTATCTTCCAAAATTGCAACACTGCACAATTTACTAGAAGTATCAATAGCTAAAACTTTCAAAATTATTCTCCTTTCAAAGTATCAATAATATCATCATATTTTTTGCCAAGTGATTGAATATTTAAAATTCTTTCATTTTCATTTAATTCGTTTCTTGTAAAATTAATTTTAATGTATTCATTTGGAAGAGCATCTTGAATTAGTTCACCCCATTCAATCAGGCATATACCATTTTCAAAATATTCTTCTCCGCCAATTGCATAGAACTCAGAAGAGTCTTCTAATCTGTAAACATCAAAATGGTAAATGTTAATATCATTTTTTTTATATTCATTTACAATAGTAAAAGTAGGGCTTGAAATTTCGTTTTCTAGACCAAAATAAGATAAAAAGCCTTCAGTAAATTTTGTTTTTCCAGAGCCTAATTCACCACAAAGTACTATTAAATCACCTTTTTTTAGTTTTGAGGCTAGTACTTTTGCTATTTTTTTTGTATCATTTTCAGATTTTGAATTATATATATAATTTTTCATTTAAATCTCCTAAAAATTTTATATAAATTATTATAAATTGCAATTCATTTATATATTTTGTTGAAAAGGTTGTATATATAATATTTTAAATTGAGTTTGAACTGATTAATTTATTAATATTTATGTTTGTAGTGTGTATCTATGATTTGAATTTGTAGTATCTTAAACGCCTTGGAAAACGGAAATTTCAAATATTATATATACGACCTTTTATTTATGTAATTTTGATTGTAACTATTATAATATAAAAAAACAAAAAATTCAATGAAATCTATTGATAAATTTTATTAATTGTAATATAATCGTAACGAAAATGTAACAAAAGTGAAACAAATAAAAAAGGAAGGGAAGAAGTTACGTGTTAAAATTTGGATTTGGACAAGATGTTGGAATAGATTTAGGAACAGCAACAGTAATTGTATATATAAAAGGAAAAGGAATAGTATTAAGAGAACCATCAGTAGTAGCTGTAGATAGAAACTCAGGAGATGTATTAGCAGTTGGTGGGGAAGCAAGAAGAATGATAGGAAGAACACCAGGAAACATAATAGCAACAAGACCATTAAGAGACGGTGTAATTTCTGATTATACAGTAACAGAAAAAATGTTAAAACATTTTATAGGAAAAGTATGTGGAAAATCAATATTTGCACCAAGAATAATGATTTGTATACCATCACAAGTAACAGAAGTTGAAAAAAAGGCAGTAATAGATGCAGCAATTCAAGCAGGAGCAAGGAAAGTGTATCTAATAGAAGAGCCAATAGCAGCAGCAATAGGAGCTGGAATAGATATATCAAAACCATGTGGAAATATGGTAGTAGATATTGGTGGTGGAACAACAGACATAGCGGTAATCTCATTGGGAGGTTCAGTTGTAAGTACATCTTTAAAAGTTGCTGGAGATAAATTTGATGAATATATAGTAAAATATATTAAGAAAAAACATAATATAGCAATAGGTGAAAGAACAGCAGAAGACCTAAAAATCAATATAGGATGTGTATATCCAAAAATCCAAGACTCAGAAATGGATATAAGAGGAAGAGACTTAACAACAGGATTACCAAAAACAATAACTGTACATTCAAGCGAAATGTTAGAAGCATTAATAGAACCAGCAATGATGATTGTTGATGCAGTTCATAGTGTATTAGAAAGAACACCACCAGAATTAGCAGCAGACATAAGTGACAAAGGAATATATATGACAGGTGGAGGTTGCTTAATAGATGGACTTGATAAGTTATTACAAGAAAAAACAGGTATAAATGTAATGATTGCTCAAGACTCAATTTCATGTGTAGCATTAGGAACAGGAAAAGCATTAGATAACTTAGATACATTAGATGGAAAATCAAAATAAAAATAAGTGTCCTTTTGGGACGGTTCTTTTTGGACATCGTCTTTTAAAAGGACATTTTTAAATATGGATTTATAGTTGTTTTAAAAGAACACAAATGGAAGGAAAAATAAAATGAGTAAAGTAGTAAGATTTGTAACATTAGGATGTAAAGTAAATCAATATGAGACAAATGCAATGGCACAAAAATTTCTAGAAAAAGGATATAAAATAATAGAAGAAATAACACCAGAAAATGAGCATATAAATCCTGATATATGTATAATAAATACATGTACTGTAACAAATATGTCAGACAGAAAATCAAGACAAATGCTAAGAAGAATGAAAGAAAAAAATCAAAATACAATAGTAGTTGCAGTTGGATGTTATGCACAAGTTGCAAAAGAGGAATTAGCAAAAATTCCGGAAATTGATTTAGTTCTAGGAAATAATGAAAAAGTAGAAATTGTAAAATATGTAGAAGAGTACCTAAATAATCATATAGATAATATAAAACTTGATGATGTAATGTATTCAAAAGAATTTTCTGATTTTGGAGATGTAACATATACAGAAAAGACTAGAGCAGTTATTAAAATTCAAGATGGATGTGATAGATTTTGTTCATATTGCATAATACCATATGCTAGAGGAAGAGTAAGAAGTAGGAAACCAGAAAGTATATTGTCAGAAATAACACAAATAGCATCAAAAGGAATAAAAGAAGTTGTAATAACAGGGATTCACATAGCGTCATATGGAAAAGACTTTGCAATGAGCAAAGATTCAAAATTAGAAAATTATAGATTAATAGATTTATTAGAAGAAATAAATGAAATCAAAGGAATAGAAAGAATACGATTAGGTTCAATAGAACCATTACTTATAACAGAAGAATTTGTAGGAAGACTAAAAAAATTAGAAAAAATATGTCATCATTTCCATTTATCATTACAAAGTGGATGTGATGAAACTTTAAAAAGAATGAATAGAAGATATACTACTGGACAATTTAAAGAAATTGTAAAAATATTACGAAAAACATATGATGATGTTAATTTAACAACAGATATAATAGTAGGATTTCCAGGCGAAACAGAAGAAGAATTTAACAAAACATATCAATTTTTGGAAGAAATCAAATTTTATAAAATGCATGTATTTAAATATTCACCACGAAAAGGGACAAAAGCTGCAGTGATGCCAAATCAAATAGTTGGGAATATAAAAGAAGAAAGAAGTAAAAGATTAATAGAACTATCAGATAAAAATGAAATGGAGTATAATGAATCATATATTGGAAAGAAAGTAGAAGTATTATTTGAAGAAGAAAAATCAGAAACATATAAAGGACATACACAAAATTATATAATGGTACACTGCAAATCTGATAAAAATCTTGATAATAAAATAGTTAAGGTAATATGCAAAAAAGCAGAAAAAGAACATATTGAAAGTGAAGTTTTATAAAATAGAAAAATGTAACAAAAATGTAATATTTATGTAATAAAAACTTAATACAAAAAAAGTTTAAAACCCTTGATAAATATTTTTAAATGTAGTATAAAATATGTAGAGATAATTAATACAAAGGAGGAACTACAGATGGCAGAAATAAATCAAGAAAACGGTGTATTTGGCGGAGTTTCATTTGGAAATGAAGTAAATGAAAATGCTGTTGTTGAAAATGCAGGAACAATTAGAAATGAAGCATTACCAGCAAAAGTAGGATTTTGGCAAAAATTCAAATCTTTCTGGTTACAAGATATTGATTGGAATAAAGAAATAAAAGTTGAATTAACACCAGGTCAACAAAAAGTTGAAGATGAAATAAATGAATTTTTACATCAAGAAATCACTTGGGAAAAAGTACATGATTTCTTATTCCAAGATATTTCTTTTGGAAAGAAAAAATAATTTAGGCTAATTGTGTCCAAAAGGGACGGTTCTTTTTGGACATTTTATTATTTATAAGTAATATAAATAATGTGAATTTTTTGTAAAAATTAAAAAAAGTATAGCACATCAATAAAAAATGTGTTATACTTTTTTTGTTTAATTGCTATTTTTTGGGGAAAATAGAAAATATTTAAAATAAAAATTAAAGGAGTGATTTTTTGCCTAGAATAGCGAGAATGTATAGTGAGTTAAAGGTTTATCATATAATAATACGAGGAATTGATAAACAAGACATATTTTTAGATACATATGATAAAGATAAATTTTTAAAGATAATACGTGATACAAAAGAAAAATATAATTATGAAGTTTATGCATATTGTTTAATGGATAATCATGTTCATTTGATAATCTATGATAAGGATGAAAAGATTTCAAAAATAATGCAAAGTATAGAAATAAGATATGTATCATATTTTAATCTTAAATATGATAGAGTGGGACATTTATTTCAAGATAGATTTCATAGTAAAAGAATAGGAGATAGAGAATACTTAAAGTTGGCTTGTAGATATATTCATCAAAATCCGGCAAAAGCAGGCATAGCAAAGACAGAAGAATATAAGTGGAGTAGTTATAAAGAATATATTAAAACTCCTGAAATAATAAATAATAAACTTCTGTTATTAGTTTTTTCTAAAGATGAAAATGTTGCAAAACAAGAATTTATAAGGTTTCATAATGTAAATGCTAATGAAGATAAGAAAACAGAAATTACAAACATATTGGAATATGAATTAAATGTAAAATTTACAGATGATGAAATTAGAAAATATATTTGTGATTTACTAGAAATAAAAAATGTTTATGATATTTCCAAATATAATGCTAAAATAAGAAAAGAGCAGTTATTAAAAATAAAATGTTTGAAGAAAGTTTCTATAAGTCAATTAGCAAGGGTACTAGGAATTAATAGAAAAATAATAGAAAGAACGTTAAAAAATGTCCAAAAAGAACCGTCCCTTTTGGACATGGACACAAAAAGGAGGTAGAACGTGGCAAAGAATAAGACAGTTTTTGTATGTAATGAATGTGGATATGAATCAGGAAAATGGCTAGGAAAATGCCCTGCGTGTGGTAGTTGGAATACTTTTTTTGAACAAAAAATAGTAGAAAGTAAAAATAGTTCATTAAAAGCTGAAAAAAATACAAATAATATACCACAAAGACTTGATTCATATGAAGCTAAAGAGACAATAAGGACATCAACAGGTTTTGATGAATTAGATAGAGTTTTGGGTGGTGGACTTGTAAAGGGTTCATTAATTTTACTAGGAGGAGAGCCTGGAATTGGTAAATCTACTTTAATATTACAGTTATGTGATAAAGTAAAAGGAGAAGGACAAGTATTATATGTTTCAGGAGAAGAGTCAGCAGAACAAATAAAATTAAGAGCTGATAGATTGCGGAATTCATAATGAGGATATATTATTTTTAGGTGAGACTGATATTGATATTGTAAACCAAAATATAATAAATTTAAATCCAAAATTAGTAATAATAGATTCAATTCAAACAATGTATTCAGAAGAAATTTCGGCAGCAGCTGGAAGCGTAAGCCAAGTAAGAGAAATAACATCACAGATAATGAGAGTGTGCAAATCTAGAAATATAACAACAATAATTATAGGACATGTAACAAAAGATGGAAACATAGCAGGACCAAGAGTTTTGGAACATATGGTAGATACAGTTTTATATTTAGAAGGAGAAAGATATTTTTCTTATAGAATATTAAGAGGAGTAAAAAATAGATTTGGTTCTACAAATGAAATAGGTATGTTTGAAATGAAAGGAGAGGGAATGTGCGAAATAACTAATCCTTCAGATGTATTAATTTCAGAAAGAGAAGATAATCCACCAGGTTCATGTATTGTGTCTTGTATGGAAGGTACTAGGTCAATGCTAGTAGAATTGCAAGCATTAACAACGCAAAGTGTATTTGGTTTTCCTAAAAGGACTGCAAATGGTATAGATTATAATAGATTAGCGTTATTGATTGCAGTTTTGGAAAAAAGAGCTGGTATGAATTTAGGAAGTCAAGATGTTTATTTAAATGTTGTTGGTGGATTAAAAATAAATGAACCTTCTATAGATTTAGGAATTATAATGGTAACCGCATCAAGCTATAAAAATATTCCAATTGAAAAAAACGTTGCTATAATGGGAGAAGTTGGTCTTACAGGTGAAGTTAGAAGAATTAATATGATAGAAAAAAGATTAAAAGAAGCGGAAAAATTAGGATTTAAAAAATGCATAATTCCAGAAAGTAATAAAAAAGGCTTGAAAGAAAATTTTAAATTAGATATAATAGGTGTCAAAGATGTAAATGAGGCAATGAAAAAATTGGGACTAAAGTAATTAAGGACAAAATACCAAAATGTTAAAACTGTTAAAAGTATTAAAAGTATCAGAAGTGTCCAAAAAGAACCGTCCCTTTTGGACATGCCCCGAAGGGAGGAATAGATTTTGACAGCAGATTTGCTTAAATTAATAGCACCTGGAACTCCAATAAGAGATGGGCTTGAAAATATACTAAGAGCAAAGACAGGGGCTTTATTACTTATAACAGATAATAATGATGTAATAAAGGAAATTGTTGATGGCGGATTTTATATAAATGAAGAATATACATCTTCAAAATTATATGAATTAGCTAAAATGGATGGAGCAATTGTTTTAAGTGGTGATTTAAAAAGAATTTTATTTGCAAATGCACAACTTATACCTTCAAGGGAGATTGAAACAAGAGAAACTGGAACTAGACATAGAACAGCTGAAAGAACTGCAAAACAAACTGGTGAATTGGTAATAAGTATATCTCAAAGAAGAAATATAATAACAATTTTTAAAGGAGATTTTAGATATATATTAGAGGACACAAATGCTGTTTTAAACAAGGCAAACCAAGGTATTCAAACACTTGAAAGATATAAAAAAGTATTTGATAATAAACTTGCAATATTAAACGAATATGAATTTAATGATATAGTTACATTAAAAAATGTAATTGATGTAATACAAAGAGCAGAAATGGTAAGAAGAATTTCTTATGAAATCAAAAATCAAATATATGAACTTGGTGAGGATGGAAGACTTGTAAATATGCAATTACAAGAATTAATGGGAGGCTTAGAAAAAGAGGAAGCCTTAATTATAAAAGATTATATAGTTGTAAAGAAATCAACTAAGAATAAAAAAACACCCGAAAAAGTAATAGAAGAATTATCAAAAATGCAATATGAGGAGATGACAAGAGAAACTACAATAGCTAAATTGTTAGGATATGATACATTTGATAATTATGATGAAGTTGGTGTATACACAAGAGGTTATAGAATTATAAATAAAATACCAAGAATGCCATCAAATATTGTAGAAAATTTAGTAATGTCATTTAAATCATTTCAACATATTTTGGCAGCTGATATAGAAAGTTTAGATGAAGTTGATGGAATTGGTGAAGTTAGAGCAAGAACAATTAGACAATCTTTAAGAAGGATGCAAGAGCAATTTATATTTGAGTAATATTTAAATAAGCAAATATTTTAAAACAAAAATAAGGAGGAACTAAAAGAAAAATGAAAAAAGTTGGAAAAATAATTTGGATAGTAGCGTTAATAGCTATAATAGTATTAATAGGAGTTGTAGGATTTGGATATTATAAAAAAGCAACATTTACAAGCCAAAATCCTGTAGCAACAATGGAAGTTGAAAACTTTGGAACAATCAAAATGGAATTATATCCAGACCAAGCACCAGAAGCGGTTGCAAACTTTATAGCATTAGCAAATAATGGATTTTATGATGGAACAACATTCCATAGAATTGTAAAAGATTTTATGATTCAAACAGGTTCAAAAGATGGTGATGGTAAAACAGGGGCAAAATTGAGTAATTTAAAAGATGGCGGAGAAAATAAAGATTATTCAATAAAAGGTGAGTTTTTAGCAAATGGAGTAACAAATACTATAAAATTTGAAGAAGGAATTGTTGCAATGGCTAGAGCTGATTATACACAGTATTCTTCAAACCTAAAAGAAAAATCATATAATTCAGCATGTTCACAATTTTTTATAATGACTAAAGAAAATACAAATTTAAATGGATATTATGCAGCATTTGGAAAAGTAATAGAAGGAATGGATATTGTACACAATATAGAAAATGTTGAAGTTAAAGCGACAGAAGGACAAGAAAATACAGAAAATGCGGAAGTGAGTACACCAGTAAATGCTCCAAAAGTTACATCAATAAGAGTTGAAACATTTGGAATTGATTATGGTATGCCAAATACATTAACACCATTTGATTATACATCTTGGTTATATAAACAATATGGAATAGGTCAATAAAATTTCTGTCAATAGGGACGCTCCTTTTTGACATTTTTGACAGAAAATTAGCTACAGTTCAGTAAAAATTAATGTCAAGTAAAACAATTAGAAAAACACTTGCCAAATAAAAAGGCAAGTGTTAAAATAATAATAGATTAAAAAAAAACCGCATTTGCCGGAAAAATTTTTTTAATCTTTTTTTATTTTTTAAAAACAAGGCAAAAATGATTTTTTATTTTTTAGAAGGAGGAAGAAATGAACACAAAATACATATTTGTAACAGGTGGAGTAGTGTCAGGATTAGGAAAGGGCATAACAGCTGCATCACTAGGTAGATTATTAAAAAATAGAGGTTACAAAGTAACAATACAAAAATTTGATCCATATATAAATGTAGATCCAGGAACAATGAATCCATATGAACATGGAGAAGTTTTTGTTACAGATGATGGAGCTGAAACAGATTTAGATTTAGGACATTATGAAAGATTTATAAATGAAAACTTAACCAAAAATTCTAGTATAACAATGGGAAAAATATATTCAGAAGTAATAGAAAAAGAAAGAAGAGGAGATTACTTAGGAAAAACAGTACAAGTAATTCCACATATTACAAATCAAATAAAAGAAAAAATATATGGATTTGAAAATACGGACACAGATATAGTAATTTCAGAAGTTGGTGGAACAGTTGGAGATATAGAGGGATTATCAATAATAGAAGCTATTAGACAAGTAGGACTAGAAAAAAATCCAGAAGATGTATGTTTTATACATGTAACACTATTGCCATATATATTTGGTTCAAACGAAATAAAATCAAAACCAACCCAACATTCTGTAAAAGAATTACAAAGTTATGGAATTATACCAGATATTTTAGTGTGTAGAACAGAACAAGATATTCCAGATAATATAAGAGAGAAGTTAGCATTGTTCTGCAATGTTAGAAAAACAAGTGTAATTCAAAATAAAACAGCAGATTGCTTATATGCAGTACCATTAATGCTTGAAGAAGAAGGCTTAGCAAGAGAAGTATGTAATCATTTAAAATTAGATAGATATATTCCAGATAATAGAAAATGGGAAGAAATGATAGAAAAAATAAGAAAAATAGATAAAAGCAATAAAGTAAAAATTGCAATAGTTGGAAAATATATCAAACTTGAAGACTCATATATATCAGTAATAGAGAGTGTAAAACATGCAGGTTTTGCAAATGATGTTGAAACAGAAATAAAATTGATAGATGCAGAAAAAATAACAAAAGATACTGCTGATGAAATGTTAAAAGAATTTCAAGGTATTATAGTTCCAGGTGGATTTGGAAATAGAGGAATCGAAGGAAAAATTGAAACAATCAAATATGCAAGAGAAAACAAAATACCATTTTTAGGAATTTGCCTTGGTATGCAAATGGCAGTTGTTGAATATGCAAGAGATGTTTTAGGCCTAAAAGATGCCAATTCACAAGAATTTGATGAAAAATCAAAAAATCAAGTAATTCACATTATGGAAAATCAAAAATCAGTTAATAAAAAAGGTGGAACTATGAGACTTGGAAGTTATCCTTGTATTATAAAAGAAGGAACTTTAGCTGAAAAAGTTTATGGTACAAGAGAGATTGCAGAAAGACATAGACATCGTTTTGAATATAATAATGACTACAAAGAAAGACTTGAGAATGCAGGCTTAATATGCTCAGGAACTTCTCCAGATGGTGAATTAGTTGAAATTGTAGAACTTTCTCAAAAAGAACATCCATTTTTCATTGCAGGTCAATTCCATCCAGAATTAAAATCTAGACCTAATAAACCAGCACCTTTATTTGTAGAATTGGTAAAGGTTGCAAAAACTAAATAATTGTAGTATAATAATTTGTAGGTAACATAAAAATGTTTTACACAAGGAGGAAAAATATGAAATTTAAGGAACTTTATTCAGAAAGAGGAGAAAAACGGCCATATGTGTTAGGAGAGGATGGACAGTAATATTTCTTTTATCAGGATAGAACAGGTTATACTATTCGTGAAATGTCTTTAGATGATATACATGAATGGTATAAAATGATGAAAAATGATGGAAGAAACTTATCACCAATACAAAGAGCATGTGATTTGGCAGCTATTTCTGTAAAAGTAGAAGAAATGGTTAAGGAAGGATCTAAAATAAAATCTATGATTATTTTTAATCCAGCAGGAAAAATGATAGGAGGAGTAGATTTTTTTGAAGATGAAAAAAGCAAAGCAGAAATAAAAGTATATCTTCGGGACCAACAACTTATTGATTGGAAAGGAAAAAAGATTATTCCTGTAATTAAGAGACTTGAAGAGGAAACACTAATCTATGATGAATTATGGGCTATAGACCAGGAAGGTGAATTGACTAAAATATCCTAACTTTTGTTTCATATTAAACGAGTTCTTATATTAAAGAACTCGTTTTTTTATAATATAGAGAAGTTCTTCGAAATTCCTATAATATAAAATACATATTTTCACAAATGTATTACTTGATTTGTGAAATTAAAGACATAAAAAAAATACAAAAGAATATAATATAACGTCAAATGTGAATTCTATGTGAATTTT
>UMCH01066377.1_pt1 | contig 16658 bp, 21 predicted proteins | sample 1964201 | NCBI WGS metagenome assembly UMCH01 (sample SAMEA4835965, study PRJEB28245) | human gut metagenome | biome: gut microbiome; material: fecal sample | place: Denmark | collected 2008 | reverse complement strand
GACGTTTCATGCCGCCGGATAACTTGGATATTTTTTTGTTCTTAACGTCGGAAAGTGTGAGGATTTCCAGCAAGTGATTGATTTTCTTGGTTGTTTCTCTTGCGGGAACATCTTTCAATGCCGCAATATATTCCAGATAGTCTTTTACTGTAAAATCACGGGAGTATCCGAAGTCCTGCGGTAAGAAGCCAAATAAATTCCGGTAAGCCTCGCCCATTTTGTGAATATCGGTGCCATCATAGAAGATTGCTCCGCTGGTTGGTGTCATAATATCTGCAATCATTCGCATGAGAGTTGTTTTTCCCGCACCATTGGCACCAAGTAATCCCCACACACCGGGGGTCAATGTCAAGCAGACATCATCAACAGCGGTTTTGTCCTTGAAGTGTTTGCTTAAATGTTCAATTTTTAGCTCCATTATCATCGCTCCTTTTGCCATATTAGAATTTTGCCGAGAGCAAAGGAAATGCCCTTGTTCAGTAATCATTGTACCGAACAAGGGCATTTCAATCTCAAAGTTTCAGCAGGAAAATCCCTAAGAAATTCCTAACATCATGCGTATATTTTCCTAAGCGGAAACGGGTAATATAACAGTGAAGCAGATTGTATCATTTTGGCTTGTAGCTGTAATTTCTCCGCCATGCAAATGTATGATTTCCTCTGCAATAGAAAGACCAAGGCCAGCCCCTCCTGTGTCTGACAATCGAGCCTCATCCAAACGGTTAAACTTTTCAAAAATATCTTTAAGCTGTTCCTGTGAGATGGTCTTTCCATGATTTTGAATGGTAATAACAATGTTTGTGTTTTGCTTATGGGCGGCAATAGAAATTTCAGTATTGGGATAGCTGTATGCGGCGGCATTTTTCAAGATATTATTAAAAACCCTCGCCAGCTTTTCCGGGTCAGCCATTACAAAAAGGTTTTCATCTGCATCAAGGACGGCTGTATTTCCTCTTGCCGATAATGTGGGATAAAATTCATCTATGAGCTGTACCAGCAAGCAATACAAATCTAAATTTTCCTTTTTTAACGGAACAGTTTTTGTGTGGTATCTGGTAATTTCAAATAATTCATTGATTAGTTTTTCAAGACGTTCCGCCTTTTCCAAAGCAATTTCCACATATTTTGCCTTCTGTACTGTTGGCATATCAGGAGCTTCGCTTAATAAACTTAAATATCCAATTACCGTTGTAAGTGGCGTTCTAATATCATGGGCTAAATACATGACCAACTCATTTTTCTTATCCTCAGCTTCTTTGGCCGCCTGTTTACTTAAAAGAACAGACATTTTGATTTGGTTCATTTGATTGGCTATATCTTGAAGCGGTTCAGACAAGGCAATCGTGTGATCGTTCTGCTCGTAGATTGTTTGCGTAGCTTCTACAATTTCATTCAAATATGCCCAAGGCTTTTTCCAGTAGTAATAAAAGATAACGGAAAAACCAATTATGAGATAAAAAATGAAAAGCGCATCAATACGCCAATACAGCCATGTTATAACAGGATTGTTGAATAGTGTAAAAATATATCCCAGCAATAATGTCAACACAAAACCGATGGCAACATACAAAATCAGCGTGATATAGAGTTTACAACGCAGCTTCTTTTCAATGGGATAGTCAATATTCTTCATGGGGCTTTACCTCCGTTAATTCGCAATAAGCAGAACAGCCAGTCCACCAGTAACAAGGACAGTTGCAATAAAGGCTATTACTGTAATGACTTTATTTGCACGTTTTTTGCTCCGAAAGAGTTTCGCAAATACACGGTAAATAATAATTCCAAGTATTCCGCCACAGGTGTTTGTAAGTACGTCGGTAATATCAGAGCGTCCGATTGCTAAAACATATTGGAGAACTTCCAGAGCCAAACTTGTCCCCAAAATAAGCGTTAGCTTAATAGAAAACCTTGGTTCATGTTTGAACATACACAGATAAATACCAAGCGGCGCAAAGATGGCGACATTCTCCAAAACTTCTGTCAGATGAAATCTTACGCCGATCTCATTGTCATAATGGAAAGGAATTAAATTGATGCTCCTGACAGTATCTAATTCACTAATTGAAAATTGCAGTTTGAATACAATAATCCACACTAAAAGTACCATGTAAATAATAAAAAGGAATGGTACAAGAAAATTTGCTCTTTCTTTCTTACTCATAAGAACACCTCGCTTAAAAGGTCTTGACTATATTTTATAGCCAACACCCCATATTGTTTTAATATACTTTGGCTTTTCTGCTGTGTCTTTCAGTTTTTCTCGTAAATGACGGATATGCACCGTAATCGTGCTACTATTCTTGCTGTAATATTCGTCTTTCCATACAGAGCAAAACAAATCCTCGACTGTCACAACAGTACCCTTATGCTCTAAAAGAATACGCAGGATAGAAAATTCGGTGGGTGTCAATGCAACATTCTCGCCATCTAATAGGCACTCATAGGTCTGCGTGTTTAACTGGAGCTTGTCATAAGTCAAGAGAACATTTGTCTTTCTTTCCTCTATGGGAGTAGGGGAATATTTTTTGTATCGCCGCAGTTGTGCTTTTACTCTGGCAATGAGTTCAAGAGGACGAAAAGGTTTTGTCACATAATCATCCGCACCCAAGGTCAACCCCGTAATTTTATCCGTTTCCTCGTCCTTCGCTGTCAACATGATAATGGGGTATGTGTGTTTTTCCCGGATTTTTTGGCAGAGGGAAAATCCGCTTATATCGGGAAGCATAATATCAAGAATTGCAAGATCAAACTCCTCTTGTTCGATGCAAGTCAGAGCGTCCTTTGCAGAGTAAAATTTATATACGATGTAGTTCTCGTTTTGCAGATAGACTTCAAGAAGATCTGCAATATCGTGTTCATCGTCAACAACAAGAATTTTGCAATTTGTCATTTTAACTCGTCCTTTCTTTAGGGTTTCAGATTATTATACCAAACGAGTGTGTAGTATGTGTTATTTTCTGCATGAGAAAATATTAAGAAATTCCTAATGCATTGATCATTATACATCTTGCAAGTCATTTAGGCGAAATAAAATACTACCAAAACATAAAATTTCACTTCGTTCAAATGTTCTCACCCGAAATATAAAATAATATAAGGGTGATATGAGAATGTACCAAGATGAACGAAAACTTGATTTTCACGCACTGGGCCGGGAAATCAAGCGCAAAAGAGAAGCCAAAGGCTGGACACAGGAATACCTCGCACAGCTTGTAGACCGCACACCGCGTTCTATCATGTATTTTGAAAATAGAGGACAACACCCCAGCCTCAATACTTTTTATCAGCTCGTCACCCTGTTGGATATTTCCGTAGATGATTTTTTCTATCCAGACAAGCAGAACGGCCAAAGCGACTGCCGAAAGCATATAAATCACTTGCTCAATGAAATGGACGAAAAAGAACTCACGATTATTGAAGCCACAGCAGAGGGGCTGAAAAAGGCCCGGAGAACGGAGGAAGCGTAAGAACAGCGTGACCTCCGTTTTTTGCGCCATTTTCGGGGTTGCACGGAACGGCAAGCAGGGCGAGTGTATAGACACTCGCTATTTTTGCGCCCCGAGGGGCTCGCAAAAATGCTTGTTGGGGAGCCTCCCCAAACCCGGCAGACTTCGGGACAAAGTGTCCCGAAGTGGCGGCGCGTTGCGCCTTTTGTCTGTGGCCCGGAGCTATCGCTCCTGCGCCTTATTTTCCCGCCCGCCTGTTGCGCCGAGCAGATGATCGATATTGGCCTTGATCGCCACGGCCTCCCGCATATCCTGCTGGGCCTTGCGGTATTCCGCATAAAGGGCCTTTTTCTTGTCTGCCAGTTCACGGCGGGATTTTTTGAGCGCATCCATCTTGGGGAGCTTGGCCCCGGCCAGAATATCATTCATCGCAGCCTTGGCCGCCCGGTAGCTGGCAAGCTCGGACTCATGCTCGGCAAGATATTTCTTGCTGTACCGTGCTGCCTTGTAGCCGTCGAACACAGGACGGGTCTTGGCATACTCTACCGTAGCAGCCATGAGCTCGGAAGTTTTGGCAAGGGCCGCCTCGGTTTCCCGCAGCTCCCCGGCCAGCGCATGAAAGCGATTCACGGCCCCGGAGGTCTTGGCGGCCAGCACATCATAGTCGCCCAGCTCATGCTCCCGGAGGTATTGCAGAGCGGCGGCCATCTGTTTGAGGTTGTAGACCTTGGCCCACCGTTCATAGGCCGGGCCCTTGCCTTGGCTCAACCGCTCTTGAATGTCGATAATAAGATTGATCCGCTGGGGCGGCGGGGCCTCGTCCGGGATCTCCGGGGCAGGCCGTTCCCTGGCAATCACCGCCCGGATGTCCTCGGGATCGTAGCCTTCCCCCAAGGTGGATGCCCGGAGCCGGGTGGGTTTCTTCTGCCCCGGCACAAGGAACGAGATCACGCCGCCCCGCCCATGCTTCACGGCATACCCGGCCCCCTCCACGAGCCGCAGGAACGCCTCGAAGTCGGTGGGCTTTTTTGCCAGCGCGTCCCCGATAGCAAGACGGAGCCTTTGCTGGGCAGACGGAGGACGCTCACCGATCCATTGGCCGTAGTGGAGGAAACGCCCCTTGCTATGCAGCTTGGGGTTGGTAATCACGGATAGGTCATTTTCCAGACATACCCGGTCAGAGAGCCGCCGCAGGGCGCTGGCCGATCTGAAAAAATCCCGGTATTTGTGGGCGCAGTCCAGCGCGGTTGAATTATAATAAATGTGGTTGTGGATATGGCGGCGGTCTGTATGGGTGGCAACGAAAAAAGCGTGTTTGCCCTTCGTCCATCGCATGGCTGTCTCATATCCCACACGGTTTGCCTCCTCGGGGGTGATCTCTCCGGGCTTGAATGACTGACGGATCTGATAGCACAGCACATCCGCATCCCGCCGCTGTTCCCGGCCCGTGATCGCTTTATACTTTGACTTGGAGAGCAGGAACTCCGCATCGGCTGTCATGTGGTCGCACTCATAGCAGGAGATCAGCTCCCCGCCCTCGGTCTTGTCCGGGTTCTGCCCGTATTCAAAACGGTCTTTCAACGATTGGGCGATGGTTTCCCCCTTGCTGATGTGGTGGGCCTTTAGGTAGGTTGTGGCCGTGGATATTCCCCCTTTCCAAGAGAAAAGCGGCGGCTGAGGTCAGCCACCGCCTCGCTGCTTCGGGACAAAGTGTCCCAAAGTGATCAGTCCGTGATAAAGCACTTCAAGGAGTAGTTGAGCCCGTCCAGCTTGCCGATCAGCCACTCGGCCACGGCGGGCAGGCCAAAGGGAGAAAGGAGAAAAGCCATCGCCAGCCAAGTGATCCCCCACGGGGTATGACTCTGAATGAACAGCTCAAACAACCCACCTACTGCGAAAACAAGGGACAGGACGCCAGTCACCCAAGACGCAACAGAAACACTAAAACTCAATACCGCTACGATGAGTGTGAGCGCCAGCATGAAAGGGGCGGCGATGATTTTCAGAATGATCCGCATAACTTGATACCTCCTTGAAAATTGAAAGTTTCTTCCTACATGATAATTATACCTCCGTCCGGATGGGACAACAAGGATGCCTTTGACAGCCTAAATTTTGAGGTGCAGCATCTCGAACTCTCCTTGCCGCCATATTGTGAAATGCTCAAAAATATGGTAGACTGATGCAACAAAGGGGGCGATTATCATGGAAAAGCAAATCGCATTCTCCAGCAAAATTGATATACAAAAGTATCATTATTTCAGTTTTACAATGGTTCCGATAGACAGGCAGAATTATGACATAGAGATTTCGGTCAACTATGGCCTTTCCCATGATGAGCCAGACACTATCGTCGCAGATGTGTGGGCAGGGATTGCAGACGATATGTTTAGGCGTTATCTCTATACGGCCCATATTTCCCAAACGGAACAGGCATTGGATGACTACGCTGGTATCGCAACAAAGATACACAACAGCCGTACTTTCCGCAAAGAGCTGAAAACCTTTCTGGAATGGGCCTATAAAGAACAGCGCAAATAATGCGGCTTTCTCCACCTCGGGACTCGTCGGCACAAACTACGCTTGTTCACTTCGGGACAAAGTGTCCCAAAGTTCACCCGCTCCGTTGCGTCTCCTCTCCCCACAAAACGATCTGTTTTGCGGGGGCCCCACGATCCCCGAAGTCGAGAAAACCGGGGGACGGCACAAGGCCATCCCCCGGACATTCAGAGCTCCGTCACAGCGGAGAGTTTTTTCAGCAAATCGGACAGCGGCTCCCACAGGGCCGCATAGTCCTTTTGAAGCTGGGCGATTTCCTCGGGATAGATGCCGCCGTAGGTGTTAGCCTGGATCGCCACTTGATTGAGATTATTTGCACACCGACGCTGTAAGGACACCAGCTCCCGGATGTCCGAGAGATCAACATGGAGTACATACCCATTGAGCGCCATCTTGCGGACATAGGCGCTCAGATTGCTGATCCCGGCCTCGGCCATGCGCTCTTGAATAGCCTCCATTTCATCGGGGCGTACCCATACATAGATCGGCATACAGCGGACGCGCTTTTTTGTCACCGCTCCTCGCGCTCCCGACTGCGGCGTTTGCTGGGCGGCTCCTTTACCTTGTCCAGTTCCTTCTCCCGTTCCGGGGGCAGGGCCGGGAGCTGGTTGTTCAGGACACCGTCGATCATGTTATAGTTGTGCTCGGCGGCGATTTCCGCGCTTTTCATGGGATTATACTTTTCTTCCATTTTCAATCCTCCTATCGGTCGCCCCGTTCGGGGGCTTTTTTCTTGGGGGCAGGATCGCCCCGGTTGGCCTCAGCCAGCGCCACAGCCTCCTTCATCTGCTGGGCAATCGGGCGAGGTCTGCCGCCTTCCCGCCGAAGCTCGGAAATGTTGGGGGCGGGCCGAAGCTCATAGTCTGACGCCTCCTTGGGGGTCAGCGGCTTGGTATAGGTCAGATGCCCCCACGCCACAAACGCGCCGCCTTCCACGGGGATGCGCTGATCGTAGTTGACGATCTCATCCGGGGCATTGTGGGGCGGCTTCGGGAATGTGCCGATGTCCACAGGCCGCTGGGTGGAATAATACTTGTAAAGGCCGGGGGCCTCGATCTGAACGACTTTGACCTTATAAAGCCGCTGGTAGTCCTGTACACGGTCTGCAAAGTCCTTTTCCATAGCGGTCAGATCGTTCCCGTAGTGCCCCCACTCATATTGATGCTGGCCGTTTTTGTCATCGTAACAGGCCCATGTGACATAGGGGGACGGAGCGGTGGGGTGTTCACCCAGCGCAAAGCCCCTGCCGTTTTCCAGCATGACGGCCTTTAAGATTGCATAGCCTTGGTTTTTATCCATCGTTCCTCCTTATCGTGATATATCTTTTTCCGCTTTCCGGGCAAAGGGCTGCAGCTGGTAGGGGCTCTGGCCGTCCTCGGGACGCAGGAAGTCCAGACGGGCCGCCGCCCGGATCGCGTTCTGATTGAGCTGCCGCTGCCATGCTCCTTGGCTGGGAGCCCACTTGAAGCCCTCGGACTTCAGCGCCCGCCGCCGATCCTCCGGGGGCTTTTCATCGAAAAGTAGTTGCAGGCGGTTTTCAGCCTCGTTGATCTTGGCCTCGCCGCCGGGGAAAGTCCAGCCCACAAACTCGCTGCGGTTTTTCAGATCGTCAATGCGCTGGCGCACCCGGCGGATATTGGCGTTGTTGTTTGTCAGCAGAAAAGAGGGGTACGGCACCGGGCCTTTGCGCCAGTCATTTGCCATAGAGGATTGCAGCTTGCCAATATCCTCGTCGGACAGGCCGGGACAGCCCTCCAAGGTCTTGTGCTTGCGGTAATAGGCGTTGACGCTTTTCATGGTGGCTTGCAGCTCCTCCAGCCCCGCCAGCTTCTTTTCCAGCTTTTCCACGGCAAGGTCATCATCGGCGCTGATCCCGCCCGTCCCCACAGACTTGATCTTATCCAGCAGCTTTTCAATTTCCATGTACTCGCCCATATTGCGGTCACGGGCGGCGTTCTGCTTTTCCTTTTTGCGTACCGGGAAATTACCGCCCCCGGCGATCAGAATAGACGGCACACGGCCATCAATGACATGGGACTCGTTGAGGTTGGCGGCCAGCTTTTTGGCGTAGCGGTCAACCAGCGCGTCGATCTTGTCATGGTACATGGGATCGACACGGGCCTTCTGGCGTTCCGCTATTGCATACGCCTCATCCACCATCTGGCGATAGGCGCTGGTAGCCGAGCCGGGCTTGTAGTCGGAAAAGCTGTTCATATCCTTTGCCCGCTTTGCCGCCGCCTCGTTGATTTCATAATACTTCGGCATGGTTCCTCCTTCCAAATTACCGTACTTCGGGACAAAGTGTCCCAAAGTACGGCGTAAAAATGTTGACAGCATCGGGGCCAAACAGGGGCGGGCAGTAAAAACATACGGCCCACCCCTAAAGCGGCTCCAAAAAGCCTTGAGATACCGGGCTTTTTTCGGGCCTAATTGTCAACAGACCAGCCCCGTTTTTTCTTCATGTGATCCCGCTGCTGGCGGCGGTGGGCTTTCTTGGCACAGGCTGGGGAACAGTAGCGCGTCCTGCCGTCCATGAGAAAGGCCCTGCCGCAAATCGGGCAGGGCCGGGTTTCCGGGGCGGGGCCTTCGGCGGTCAGCGCCGCCTCCAGCACAGGGTCAAGGGGCAGAACGGCATCCCGGAAGTAGCGGCAATAGCTCCCCGTCCAGCATTTCCCCAGCATATAGCACTCACTATCCAGCGGCAAGCACCCGCACTCCTTGTCATAGTTGGCACACCACTTTGTCACCAGCTTGCGAATCTTCGCCTTTTCCTCACGGGTCAGCTCACGGGCCACAGCATCACCTCCTGCCCGGCTTGCCCAAAAGCTCACGGTAACAGGACACACAGGCGATGCCCCGCCAGTAGGGACAGCCGTGACAGCGGGAGCCCTTGGGTGCCTTGGACGGGGGCGGGGTCTGAATGTGGGACGGCTTTTTCATCATGGCCTCATAGGGGCTTTTCGTAAAGTTCATGCCTCGTCCTCCTCTCCGGGTTCGGGATCGTCCTCGTCCCACGGAGGGCCGTCATCCTCAAAATCGTTGTAAGCGTCCATTTCTTCCTCGTAGTCATCCTCGGGCGCGGCGGCCTGCTGGTGCTGGGGGCGGTAAATCTTGAAGTACCACCCGGCCCCGCCGCCAACGGCGAAGATGGCAAGCACAAGGATCAGCGGCCCGGCCCCGTTCTTTTTCGCGGCCTCCTCGGGTTCGGGTTCCGTGGTAGGTTCAGGCTCGGGCTCCGGGGTCACGCCCGCACACTCGCCCATATTGACGGAGCAGACCGGGCAATCGGTGTTGATCGCGCCCACCACGCATTTCTCCTTACAGACACAGGCGGGCAGCTCAACGCCAGCGGACTCCATAGCAGCCAGCAGATCGGCCTCGTCCACAATGCTGAAAAAGTAGGTTTCGTACTGTTCGCCGTCCTCGTCGGTGGGCTTATCGTAGTCGATGACGATATAGAAAGTGTTGCCGCCGCTGGTCTGGACGGAAATAAACTGCTTGTTGGTGTGCTTGTCATAGAGCAGATCGCGGGTCACAAGATTGCCCTCCTCCGCAAAGCCCGCACCGGGTTCAATGGTGGGCGCGGGTTCGGGCTCCGTTGCGGGCTCGGTTTCCACCACGGGCTCAGTCTCATAGTCCATGTACTCGTCGCCGCCCCCGGCATAGGCCGTAACGGAAAAACCGCATAAAAAAACGACGGAGCAGAGCGCCGCCATCAGCATCCTAAATCCTCTTTTCATACAGTCTCCTCCTTGTCCTCAGACTTCGGGACACTCTGTCCCAAAGTAGCCCCGCCGCCGTTCTGAATGGACTGGAGCAACAGGGGCAGATCGGTGAGAGAAATACTCATGCCCCGCACGATGTCCACGATCTCGCTGTTTTCCGCCTCGTGCTTTTTCTGTTCCAGCTCCTTCAGACGGGCCTGCTGTTCCGCAATCTTGGCCTTGACCTTTTCGATCTCAGCCTCGATTTTTGCGCTTTTGCTGATTGCCATATTCAAAAATCCTCCTTGTCAATAAAGTTTGCCGTAGGCGTAGAAGTGGGACTGCCAATAGCTCGTGTTGAGATTGGAATAATGGATGGGGTCGCCGCAGTCGAGCATCCAGCCGTCGCCCACATAGATGCCTACATGAGAAACGCCCGGTGTGTCATAGGTTCCCTTGAAGAAAACCAGATCACCGGGCTTGGGGTTGTTGGTTGGGGTGGAAATGTTGTAGAGCCCCTGGGCTCCCAGCCGTCCGAAGTCCCAGCCGCATTGATTGTAAACATAGCTGACGAAGCCGGAGCAGTCAAAGGAAGTGTTGGGATTGGAGCCGCCCCACACATAGGGAAAGCCCAAATACTTCTCGGCCTCCTTCAGAATGGCGGCAAAGGTTTCGTCGGACAGATAGTCCTCCGGGACATCGTGCTTCGGGGGCGGGTTGGTGTACTTCGGCACATAGCCGGACTGCGGGAACAGGTCGGGGCGGTTGCCCAGCGTAGCCATATAGAGGGCATACCGGGAAAGCTGTTCCTCGGACATCATGTAGATCGGTACATGGGAAAGGTTGAAGTTTTCCAGCGTCACATAACAAATGTAGTAGTTGTACGGCACTTCCACATCGTAGTCGTTGCCCTCGCTGTCCGTCCGGGTTTCCGTCCGATACCGCACCTCCACCACCACATCCTCGGTGAGAATATACTGGCGGTCAAACAGGCTTTGAAGCGTACCCTGTACCTCGTCCACCGTCCACGCCCCCTCATGGAGCGCCGAGAGCATCGAGATCAGCACATAGGGGTCGTGCTCAATGTCATCGAGGTCAAAATGGTATTCGTCATAATCGTGGGTGGCTTCATAGGTGTCGAGGTACTCCAGCAGCTCGGCCTCCAATGCACAATAGGCGGCCTCGGCCCCCAGCATATCCCCATCCTCGGACGGATAGGTGCTGGCGGCCACCGCACCCACAAGGCCGTTCCCAACCGACGCCATAGAAGAAACGCAGGACTGGAGGGAGAAGATCAGCAGACAGCAGGCCAGCGCAATAATTACGCCCACGGGATGCCGCTTGACGAAGCCCCACGCCCGGACAGCCAGCCGCTCTGTGGTGACAGCCGTTTTCTCGGCGGCCTTGGCTCCGTGCTTGGCGGCCTCCCGCGCCTGTTTCGCATACTGCTTTTGGATGTGCCGCTTTTGCAGATACCGGGAGATCACGCCTTGATCCAGCTCGGGGTGTTCCAGAGCCGCCGCCCGGAACTGATAATCCGCCGTGGCCTTGATATGCCTGGCCTCGGCCTTGCGGACTGCTTTTGCCGGGTGTTCCCGGATGGCCTTTTTTACATGGCGCGTTCCATGCCGCAGAACGGACTCGCCCACCAGCTCGGAGCGGTGAGCACCCTCGGTGCCCACATTTTCATGCTCCACCTCATAGATTTTTCCATGCACAAAACCATACACACCGCCCAGCGCCGCCCGGCCCGCACGCTTCACGGGGCCGGGACGCTTGGGCGGTTTCTGTTTTGCCAGCTTGCCCCGGGCCTTATCCAGCTTTTCACCCCGCTTTTCCATACGGAGCTTGGATGCCGCCGCCTGTTCCTGCCGGCTCTTGTGTCGGAACTTGGACTTCGGGACACTTTGTCCCGAAGTGCCCTTACTCGTCTTTTCGCTCATGGGCCATATCCTCCGGGCGGGTCGTCAGTAGGTCATAAATCTCACCTCGAGGGAAACGATCCACAAAGGGAATGGTGGTGTTGCCATAGAACAGCAGGCCCTCGCCGGAATTGGAGTGGGTGATGTAGGAAAGCTGGTGCTCGGAAATGCCGAGCTGCTTCGCCAAAATTGCCCGGTCGCTCTGCGCCTGTGACAGCAGCACCATGAAATCGGTGTTGTCCAGAATGTTTGAGATCTCCGCGCTGGCCAGCAAGTCCTTCACATTTTGCGTCAAGGCCGACGGCACACAGCCTTTCTTTCTCAGCATTTTCCAGACGGCCACAAAGTAGCTGGCGGTCAACTGGTCACGAAGCAGAACATGGAACTCGTCAAAGTAGCACCAAGTCGCCACCCCCGCCCGGTAGTTTTCGTCCACCGCCTGGGTGACAAACTCATTGGTAATGTGCATGGCAATCTTGCGGAGGTTTTCACCCATGCCCTTCAGCACGATGCACACCACCCGGTTTGAGGTCTGCACATTGGTATGGTGGTTGAACAGGTTAAGGGAGCCTGTGCAGTAGAGCTCCAGCGCCGTCGCCACCCGTTTTGCCTCGGGCTCGGGCTGTTTCAGAAGCTCCTCATACAAATCTTGAAGCAGGGGCGTTTTCGCGTTTTCCAGTCCCAGCGCCATCTCCCGGTAGACCTGCCGCACACAACGGTCAATGACCGTCCGCTCGATGGGCTGTAAGCCCTCCTTGCCGCCCAAGATCAGCTCACACAGGGACAAGAGGAAATCCGCCTTCATGGACAGGGGGCTTTCGCCGCCGTTCATATTCAGTTGGATGTCCATCGGGTTTAGGTGGTTGGGACTGTCCGGGGCAATCTCGATCACCTGGGCTCCCAGCCTTCGGGCCAGCGGGACATATTCGCCCATCGGGTCAACGATCACGATGCGGTCATTGGTGGCGAGAAATACATTGAGCAATTCACGCTTGGCCGCAAAGCTCTTGCCACTACCCGTTGAGCCCAGATACATCCCGTTGGCAGACTTCAGCTTTTTGCGGTCAGCCATGATGACATTGTGAGAAAGGGCGTTCATGCCGTAATAGAGGGCCTGCCCACCCATGCGCAGCTCCCTTGTCATAAAGGGGATGAAAATGGCTGTGGAGCTGGTTGTCATGCCCCGCTGGATCTCCAGCTCGTTATAGCCGAGAGCCAGCGCGGAAACAAACGTCTGCTCCTGCTGCCAGTCCAGCCGCTTTAAGGCGCAGTTGTACTTCTGCGCGATGCCGCCCACGGTAAACACATCGTTTTCCAGCCGCTGGCGGTTGGGAGCCATGTTCACCACCGTAAAGGTCAGCAGAAACATTCTTTCATTCCGGGACTGGAGATCGGCCAGAAGCTCCGCCGCGTCCTTGCTGAAAGTAATGAGGTCGGGGGGTAAAATCTCCATGTCGTACCCTGCCCGGACAGCCTTTTTCTGTTCCTCGGCCTTCATGCGGCCAATGTCGGAGATTTTCCCCTTGATGGTCTTAATGGCCTTGAGCTGATCCACCGTCTGAATGTGCATGGTGACGGTCAGCTCCGCATCCAATTCCAAAATCTCGGCAAGGAGCTTGTCGGAGAGCTCCGACGCCAAAATCTGCAAATAGGACGCCGCGCCCCAATAGCGGCCCACCCGGAAAGTGCGGCTGTCCCGGAAGTCGAAGCTGTCCGGGGCGATGTAGTCCTTGGTGCCAAGGCCGTGCTTGGGAATGTCACTCCACGAAAAGCGGAACGGCTCCCAGCTGCCGGGGTGCATCTGGCTGTGGAGCAGGGCCAGACGATCCCGCCCGTCCAGCGGCTCCGACTGAACGCCCAGCCGATGGAGGTTGCCCATCACATCGGCCTCCACACGCTCCAGACGGGGACGGGCCTCGGCCACACCCTCGGCAGGCAGGCCAAAGGTGATATACTTTGTGCGCTCAATGCCGTTGTTGCTTTTGGCAATCTGATTTTTCAGCATGGAGGTGTACTCCACCCGGACGCTGTTGAACTCGTCCTCGGCGGGCGGGATATTCACCTTGTAGCGGCTACGGTCACGGGAGCGGCGGTTGATAAAGGAAAGCTGGAACGGCAGGGAGCTGTCGAAGTAATTGAGGAATGAGCTCCAGCCGCCAAAGATAGCCGTCTGATCCTCGGTGGATGCCACGGAATAGTTGATGTCCTCGTATTCCACGGTTTTTGTGTAGATGCCGCCGGGGAGCTGGCACACGCCGTCCGGGTGCAAAGCGATATAGGGGATGGTCTGCTGGGCGGAAAGTCCGGCCCGGCCTTTAGCGGCCCTTGCGGTGCCGCGCTTTTTGGGTTTGCTTTTTGTCTGCAATAGGCTCCTCCTTTCCCGCAAATGGAGCATAGATATTCTGCGTTTTGTACGGTCTGATGCCGGGCCGGGTGAACTTGGCCCGGAGGATGTTCCGCACCACCTTTTCAAAGGGCAGGCCGTCCCGCTCATACATCGCCAGCAGGAACGCCGGGAGCATCACCACCAGCATGACGAACATCGCCCCGGTGCTGCCAAAGGAGCTCCGGGAAAACAGATAGGCCGGGATGCCCACCAACGCCGCGCTGCCAAAGCAGATGAGCTGGCGCTTGGTGAGGTTAAAGGCAATCTTGGTTTTGATTTTGGATAGGTCATTGGGTACATTCACATACGGCATGGTCGGCCTCCTTTCTGCCGTCGTCCACCTTGGGACACTTTGTCTCGAAGTCCCGGATCGTGGGCTCCACCTCGTTCCCCCATACATCCCAGCCGGGCGGGGTCTGCCTTGCGAACAGCTCCACACGGGGCAGGTCACCCATGAGGGCAACGATCTTGTCGCGGGCCTCATCGGGCTTTTTGCTATGGGCCTCTATGGGGGAGATGATAAACTGGTGGACATTGGCCGCCTGCCGTTTGGGGTGGCCCCGTGTTGCCAGCAGGCAGATCTCAGCATTTCCCCGCGTCCAGAAGCCCAGCCCATAAAACCAGCTATCCGCCTTGCGGTTCTTTTTCAGCCAGACAAAGGCCACGCTTTTATAGGTAAAGCCCCACGCCTCTATGAGCCGCAGGGCCTCCGGGAGTTGGGGAAAAGTCGCCCACAAAAAAAGTGCGCTGTCCGGGGCCGCAAGCTCGGCCACAGGCAACGCGCACAATTCATTGATATTCATTGTCGGGTAATGGTTCTCCGCCGCCCCCTGCAATCCCTTTTGAGAATACCGCCAAGGGGGATCGGCGTATATGATAGGATATTTACCGATGGTCATTCTCCTTTCTCGCCACGCTCCACGGCCAGCCGTGCTTGTTCAATGCGTTGGACGGCGGGGCCATAGATGGCCGGGGCGCTTTCAAAGCAGACGAAGCGGCGGCCCGTATTGAGGGCGGCCACGGCGGTTGTCCCGGAGCCAGCGCAGAGATCGGCCACCACCTCGCCGGGGCGGGTGTAGGTCTTGATAAGGTACTCGCACAGCTCCACGGGCTTTTGTGTGGGGTGGGTAGGATGTGCCACCGTCTGCACAAACAGCACATTCCCCGGATAGCGCCGCCCGTCATTGGATGCCGAGCCCTGCCGCTCAAACTTGCCGTAGTTGGGACTGGAGCCCTTGCGGGCGTGTACCTTGCTGTACGGCTCCCCATAAGTAAACTGCGGAAAGTAGGCCGGGGACTTCTGGTAGAACACCAGGATGTTCTCCGACTTTTTCAGCGGGGCGCGGTTGGCATTGAGAAAGCCTGTCCCGCGCTCCTTGTACCATATCCACTCATAGCGGAGCATGGCGAGGTTGGATGCCCCCAGCACCTTGTCATAGGGGCATTGAGCGAAGAACAGGGCCGCGCCGTCGGGCTTGACCGCCCAGCGCACCGCCTCCCACAGCGCATCCAGCGGTAAAGGCACATCCCAATAGTTCCGGGTTGTGCCGTAGGGCGGATCGGTCAAAAGCATATCCACCGAATGACGGGGTAAGGACAGCAGCCCCTCGATCCCGTCCATAAGGAAAAGTCCCTCGGTCAGCTTCGGGACACTCTGTCCCAAAGTGGAAGTATCGGCCATAATCACGCCCCTTTCTCAATGTGCGCCAAAGATACTTTTGCTGATAGACCCGGTTTTGAACAGCATGAAGCAGAGCAAAACCGTGTACCCAACACAGCCCCAAATGGCCCCGATGGGGTCGCCGCTGGTGGAGATACCCTGCACCAACACGCCGTAGATGCCAACGCACAGCAGAATGAGCAAGCCTTGGAAACCGACGGCGAACAGGGATTTTAGATAGTTCTGGCCCATCTGTCCGACTTCCCGGTTAGAGAGGGTCGCCACGGGGATGGGGGCCAAACTGGTCAGCATATAGATTTCCAGCATACGGCCATAGACAAGAACGAAAATAATGATGTTCAGCGCAGTCATGGTAAAGCCAATCAGCATGGACTGCATAAACAGCCCCAGCAGCTCCCCAAGGCCCATTGTTTCCAAGGTGGCCTCCAGCGTATCCAACATCCCCGGCGTGATGTCCGTAGAGACTTGAATAATGCCAGAGGATCGGGCAATCACGCTCTGCGACACATCGAACACCGCGTTTACAATATTGAATGTGTTGGAGAGAATGAGGATGGCCGCCGCCGTTTTGAATATCCACTTGAAGAATATCCATGTGTCGATGTCATGCAGATTGTTCCTGTCTATGAGCATCTGGATCAATTCGTAGGTTGCAACAAAGGTCAGGATCAGTCCGGCAATCGGTAAAATCACCGTTTCGGATATTTGCCGTATGAGGGAGAAAACCCCGGCGTTCCACGCCGCCGGGGGAGTTCCCACCTGTACCGCGATTTCTCCGACTCGGGTATTCACCGTGTCAAAAAGCCCCGTGAGGTTTCCCATGATCCCCTCAATCAAAAGCCCTTTCAGCCATTCCGTGATCCATTCGGTGAGAATACCCATAAGCCGTTACCTTAAAACAGGCCAGACAGCAGAGGGATGAGGGTGGTGCCCAGCACGATGATGCCGCCGCCCGCCATG
>UMCH01048693.1_pt1 | contig 16771 bp, 10 predicted proteins | sample 1964201 | NCBI WGS metagenome assembly UMCH01 (sample SAMEA4835965, study PRJEB28245) | human gut metagenome | biome: gut microbiome; material: fecal sample | place: Denmark | collected 2008 | reverse complement strand
CCAGCGGAAACTTCTTCGAGGCCCGCCATTACTTTGAGAAGGGTAGACTTTCCCATACCGTTGGGACCAACCACGCCAATTTTTGCGCCGGGATAAAACGAAAGCGTTACGTCATCAAGGATTACCTTGTCGCCTACTGCCTTGCGTGCTTGATACATCTGATAGATAAATTCTGCCATTTGTGCGAGCCTTTCTTCGGGTTCGGTGTGTTGGCGATCCAACAAAAGTACGGGAGTCGATACAGGAGTCTTTAAGAAGAAACGTATCGAATGCTACTGCGCCAAGTTTTTCGCAAACAAAGGGCGCATAAATTGATTTGAATCATTTTCGCATGTTTATGTGCGAAGTACAGCCTTATTACTTTTTAATCATGGCATAACTAAAAATGTTTATCGCATTTCGCATTGTTTTGAATTCCGCAAGGCTCCGTAATTGCCTCGAGCTTGCTATCTGCTATCGCGCAAAACGTTGCGCAAGAAATCATCGTCGTAGGGTAGTGTTTCAGAAAAGGAATGTGCAAGATCACTTGCGAGAACCAAGTAATTGTCTTCTAGGCCAAAGCTGGTATCTTCGCAGGGGATAACGACAACATGTGCGAACACTTCATTGAGTGTTGTTACTACATCACGCAAGAAGGAAATATCCTCACCTTCTTGCTCGCTAACTACATTGGTTGCATAGATACCACCTGGTAAAAGGCTTGTTTTTGTTATACGCAGTGCTTCGATAGTTGCAAGAGAAAGAGCAGGATCTTTTCCTGTGAAGGTGTCGTTGATGATGGCAGCGTAGCGATTAGCGGTGCCTTCTAGATAATTGCGGCCGTCTGCCGTAATAAGTTTGAGACGATCTGCTGCATCGGGAATCTCTTCGAGTAGTTGATCGAGATAAAACCATTTTCGAGCAAGTGCCGTAATAGAGGGGTCAAGCTCCACTACCGTTATCTGCATTTCAGGTTTGGTCGAAAGCACGTGTTTTGGCCAGGCGTAGCCTCCGCCGCCGATCATCAGAATTTCATTGGAAGGAAGGTGTCCCTCAAAAATATGGTCGAATGCTTGCTGATAGGCGAATACTGGCTCGTATCGATTTTCGTCAAGATAGGTTGCCGATTCGTATGCTCCCTGTAGTTGCAAAACTCTCACCGGGGTATCGTTTTCGTCTCGGACAGTATGGATGCGAGCAATACCTTTCGATGTTTTCACAAAATGAGTGTCTGTCTGGCGGAGGTAAGTTTGGGCGAGTGCGGCTGTTGCGCCAACGGCAAATCCGACAAGAGCAGCGATGGTGAAAGGTCGTTTCATTATCAGATCCTTGGGTTGCAGGTATGTTTACCTTATTATTGCGAAAAATGACGGTAATGTGAAAGACGGGCTGGGCTAAACGTGCGAAACTTTATCTTTGCCTAATGCCTATCATTCGCAAGATTCCTCCGGTTAAAAAGGGTCTGCAAGGCTTCTGCGGTGGGGAAGATGTTTGCAAGGTTTCCGTGGGGAAGAAAGATAGATGCAGGATTCTCGCAGGAGAAAAGATAGGCGCAAGTTCCTACTGGGGGAATAGGTGCATATCGATTTCTAGTGACGGAATAAAACTACGGAAGAGAAGAAATAAAGGAAAGAATGACAAGCCAGCTACCTTATCGTGCTAAAAATGACAAAGCGGTGGGCCACCTAGCAGCCCTCTTTACCATCCTTGTTTGGGGCACTACATTTGTTTCGACAAAGATTTTATTAGTTGATTTTTCGCCTATTGAAATTCTATTTATCCGTTTTGCGATGGGTCTAGTCGCCCTTTTCCTTATTGCGCCAAAGTTACTGCGTTGGATGGGCTGGAGGCATGAGCGCCTCTTTCTATTGGCAGGCTTGTTTGGCGTTACCCTGTACTATCTTCTGGAAAATATTGCGCTTACCGGCACACTTGCAACTAATGTAGGGGTAATCGTTTCGGTCGCACCATTTTTTACCGCAGCATTAGAGCGCCTTGTTAATAAAGGAAAGCCGCTCTTGCTGCAGTTTGTTATTGGCTTTATCGTTGCTATGGTGGGAATTTGTTTTATCAGTTTTTCAGAGACAGGCATTCGGCTTAGCTTTTCTGGTGATGTATTGGCGCTTTGCGCCGCTCTTGTGTGGGCCTGCTATTCAGTTTGTATGACGCGCATTAGCGCTCTAGGGGTGTCGACAATTAAGACAACAAGGCGAGTGTTTGAATACGGTCTGCTTTTAATGATTCCGTTTTTGCCCTTGCTTGGGTTTGCACCCGACGTGGCAGCCTTTTTGAACCCAATCAATATAGGCAACTTGTTATTTTTGGGTTTGGGCGCTTCAGCAGCCTGTTTTGTCACGTGGAATTTTTCAGTCAAGCGGTTGGGATCGGTAGTGACGAGCGTGTATATCTATCTGGTGCCCGTAATTACGGCAGTTGCTTCGTGGATTGTTTTGGACGAGCGTTTGGTTCCTTTGGCCTTGTGTGGTGTGGTTCTTACAATCGTTGGATTGTTCATCTCTCAGTTTTCGTTTGTAAACCGTAAATCCTCTGCCTCGAAAGAAGGATAAGGTTATGGCGAACGCAGCGGAAAGCGAAGAGAAAACACGTCCCGCGGCAAACTCGTGACAACACGCCCTGTGGCAACACGAGTGGCGGGCGAAAAGAAAACGCGCCCTGAGGCAACGAGTACTGTGGCAACGCGCCCTGCGGTAACGCACCCTGAGATAACACGCCCTGTGGCGAAACGCGCAACGAAATCCGTGTAACAAAAAAACGGGCCAGAGATAACTCTGGCCCGTTGGGAACTCTTCGTCGAAGAGGAATAAGGATGTCTGTGGAGCCTAAGGCAGGATGAAGGACAGTGCGTGAGACTGCAAGAACACCAACACGCAAAGTACTGCCAACATACCAATACTCCAAGGAATAACTTTCTTGAACAGGTTTGACTCCGTCTCGCCCGTAGTAACTGCAGCGATCGCTAAAGACTGAGGCGAAATCATCTTGCCAATAACGCCACCCATGGTATTAGAAGCCAAGAACAAGTCGGGCGTTACATGAGCTAAGGAAGCATTGGACTGCGCAGCTTCGTACTGCAAGCTGGAGAACAAAGCGTTTGCAGAGGTGTCCGAACCAGTAACGGCAGTGCCAACCCAGCCAAGCATTGGGGAGAGCAGAGCGAATACTGCACCGGTGCTTGCCAAGAACTGACCAATGGAAATGGTCTGGCCAGAGAAGTTCATGATGTAAGCAAGACCCAGAACAAGCACGATGGTCAAAGAGGAGAAACGCATTGCAACAAAGGTTTGGCCAAGCTGCTTAAACGAAGACCCTAACGTAATTTTGAACATTCCCTTATTGGTGAAGAGAGCGTATACGATGGTGGTCAGCACTGCAGCAATAAAGAGCATCGTGCCGGGATTAGAAAGCAGATTTAAGGTGTAGGTAGTTCCAGGATCTGCACCAGCAGCGTTCAACACATTTCCTGCAAGTCCTGGGAAAGGAATCTTGATATCGGTGCTTGCCAAAAGGGTAGGGATGCCAAGCTTGCATACTGCAAATACTGCTACAACGATAATGTAGGGAACCAAGGCCATCCATGCGCGAACAGCAGGGAGGTTGGTTGCTTCAGCTTCATGAAGAGGAGCCATGCCAAAGCGTTCACGAGCTTCGTTTACATTCTTAGGCTTAACGAACTTCAAGAAGATTACGCTTACACCCAGAGATACCAGTGCAGCGCAAACGTCGGTCAACTCGTATGCAAAGTGGTTGGAGCACCACCACTGAACGATCGCGAAAGAAGCGCCAATAACTAAAGCGTGCAGCCAGCAATCACGAAGACCCTTGCGACCATCGAGAATCAGCAAAACAAGCAAAGGCACTACCAAGGCAAACAGAGGAGCCTGATAACCAACAAGAGCTGCAACATGCTGAGCGGTTTCCAAAGCTACAGAAGCGTCACCTGAAGCAACCATGTTACCTGCTGTAGTGATTGGCGTACCAGCAGCACCGTAAGCAACAGGTGCGGTATTGGCAATCAAAACAGCAAGAGCTGCTTTCATAGGCTTAACGCCTAGAGCCAGGATCATCGTTGCGGTAATTGCGATAGGGGCACCGAATCCAGCGAGTGCTTCGAGCAAACCGCCAAAGCAAAAGGCGATCAGTACTGCCTGGACGCGAATATCACCACCGCCGACGATATCGAAGAGGCTCTTGAAGTCTTCGGAACGACCCGAAACAGAGGTCACTTCATAGAACCAAACTGCCATGATAATGATGAATACGATAGGGAATGCGCCGTAGCAAGCGCCTTGCAAGCCAGAGAGGAATGCAAGATGTGCAGGCATCTGGAAGGCAAATACTGCAACCAAAAACGCAACAAAAAGAGCGATGGCTGCAGACACATGCGCTTTCGCTTTCACGCCAACAAGCATGATGAAGAATGCTGCAAGCGGAATGCACGCTACCAATGCCGAGAGGGCAAGGTTGCCTGCAACAGGATCAACCACAGCTTGAAACATAGAGACTCTCTTTCAAATCGGGTACAAGTTATTGTTTTATAAGTCGTTTCTGAGTTGGTGTTTCGAGCGAATCTCGATGAGAATCAATTCGGATTCGAGATAAACCATCTAAGAAATGACTTACATTTTTTAACGTACTCATACTAATGAGAGATGGGATTATGTTTAGCCTTGGTCGATTAACGGTCTGATGCAGGGTACGAAGGGGGAAATGATAGTCGTTCAGTAGCAAATTGCTACCGTTTACGCAACGGAACAGGGGCAATAGGGGGATACTTTAAGCCGCTTAGCTAAAAGCCTTTTCTATTTTGTGAAAAGCTATCCATTTCGGGTAAGCTGTCAACGAGAAAAGAGCGTGAGATACTTTGCGAATGCAGGGTGGTAGTTTCAGGCTTTTGAGGCTTTGTTTGAAGTGCTACGTAATGAGGTATTGAGAAAGAGGATTTGCCATGTATGTAACCTGCCTTGATCTTGAAGGGGTTCTTGTTCCAGAAATTTGGATCGCCTTTGCAGAAGCTACCGGAATTCCCGAATTGAAGCGCACAACGCGCGATGAACCTGACTACGATAAGCTCATGAAGTTTCGACTTGATATTTTGAAGGAGCATAATCTGGGGCTCAAAGAGATTCAAGACGTTATTGCCACCATTGATCCTATGCCTGGTGCTAAAGAGTTTCTTGATGAGCTTCGTTCTTTTTGCCAGGTGATCATTATTAGCGATACCTTTACTCAGTTTGCTCAACCACTGATGAAAAAGCTCGGATGGCCCACACTTTTCTGTAATGAATTAGAGGTCGCAGAAACGGGTGAAGTGACGGGCTTTAAGATGCGTTGCGATCAATCCAAGCTGACTACCGTTCGTGCGTTGCAGAGTGCAGGTTTAGAAACGGTAGCAGCAGGGGATAGCTTTAATGATTTGGGAATGATCCGTGCAAGCAAAGCAGGTTTTCTTTTCAAGAGCACCGATTCCATTAAGGCAGACAATCCTGAAATTCCTGCTTTTGAGACTTACGAGGAATTGATGGCAGCAATTAAGAAAGTTGTTTTGTAGCCACTAGGAAAAGTTTAATTGGTTCTGTGACGGACTTTGGTTATGTGGTGGGTTTTATCGTACGACGAGTTTGACGAGCTTTAGCCCTGCAATAGCATTGGTCCAGTGGCGAACTTTAGTCATGCGGCGATTCGAGATCTCGTTTATCTCAACTGAGATAAACGAGATTTTTTGGTTAATGGGCTTCAGCCTGTTAAGGATGAGAATCGTCCGAAATAATAAACCATTCTCTTAGCGGATGATTAATAATTTGTCTGCATGATTCAGGTTATAAGGGAAAAGCCTGTTTGCGTTTTGAAGACTGCCATCAACTTTAGAGTTGCCCATGCGAAGTGGGCAAGTCCGATTTTTAGGGTACAAATCCTGAAGTATCTATGCCTCTTAAGTATCGGTTTGGTGAAAAAAGCAAGTTGTTTAGCTCCTAAATAATTAAGCGTCTAAAATAACGTTCGCTATGTTTAAAATGTCTGAGAACAAAGGATAGAGATGGAAGGTACCTCTCAGGATCTAGGGGCGCTCAAAGAAGAATTCGTTCATCTTATGCGGTTAATTCACCGTGAACAATTTCATTCTGCTTGGACGCCAAAAAATCTATCGAAACCCGAAATGCATGCGCTCATGTGCATTTGGATAGCGCGAACTCATCACAAAGAAGCTCGCCCAACGGCGCTCGCAAAGTATTCCCATGTTTCTCCAAGTGCGGTATCTCAGACACTTAAAACACTCGAAGAAAAAACATTAGTAAAGCGCGTTCGCTCGGAGAAAGACTCTCGGTCGGTAGTGATCGAGCTAACCGAAGAAGGGCGCGCCTTGATCGAAGAGGCGCAGTGTGTCAGGTCGCGCTATTTTAATGAAATGTTTGAGGCGATTGGTGTTGATGATATACAGACATTGATGCGCATCATGCGCAGAGTGCTAGATTTCTGCGCAAGTCACGAGGTATCCGAAATGTACGAAACGACGTGTGAGGCGAAGTCAGCGAAGAGGTCTTCGGGTCAGCCTGCCAAGGAGGTTTTGGCGTGCGAATAATCCAGTATCTAAAAAGTTCGAAAGTGGCGGTACTGCTCATAACGCTGCTCTTAATCGTTCAGGCATTTGCGGATTTGTCACTACCGCGCTACACCTCTGATTTGGTTGATGTCGGAATTCAGCAGGGAGGTATAGAGCACGCCTCTCCTGACGAGATGAGCGCTGATACGTTTAACTATATTTGTATGCTTGCAGATGAGGATACCGAACAGCTTATTCGTGATTCTTATGAGCAGGATACTGCGGGAGAAAATGAATCCAGCACAGGAGAAAACGAAGCCAGCAACTATATTTTGTCGGAATACGGTAAGGAAAATCGCGCCGAATTAGATTCCGCCATTGCGCTTCCTCTGGTTTTGGTGCATATGTCTGACATAATGGGCGATGCTTCCAGCTCCGATGCTTCTAGCTCTGGTGCTTCCGCCTCTGATGCTTCCAGTGGAGTTTCGGGGAAGTCAAATAACGCCGCTTATTCTTTGAGCTCTTCTGAGGCGCCCTCTTCGAGCGGTGACGTGACGGCGCTCGCGCAGAGCGCAATGCAGTCGGGCTCTTTTGATTGGGCGCAACTTTATTCTGCTTACGAATCGGGTGCAATTTCTAAGGCAGAGATTCAATCCTTTATAGATCAAGCGCGTCAGGCTTATGGTGCCATTGACGATTCGCTTATTCAGCAGCAGGCTATCGAAGCGGTAAATGCCGAATATGAGGCACTCGGAATGGATCTGGGGGCAATTCAGCTTCAGTATCTGGCTTGGTTAGGCGCTCAGATGCTGGGTGTTGCCGCCCTGATGATGGCCGCTTCTATTTCGGTAGGTTTTGTGGCATCGCGTACCGCAGCAAAAATTGCGCGTAATCTTCGCGAACGTCTCTTTGAAAAGGTTGTTTCCTTTTCAGATGCTGAAGTGCAATCCTTTTCGGCAGCGTCGCTTATTACGCGTGGAACAAATGATATTCAGCAAATCCAGATGGTGCTTGTGATGCTTTTGCGCATGGTTCTTTATGCGCCCATTCTTGCAATTGGCGGCATCATCATGGTCTCGCAAACTAATCTCGCTATGAGCTGGATTATCGTGCTGGCGATTGTGGTTATTGGCATAGTGATAGCGCTTTTGATGGCGCTTGCATTGCCGAAATTCAAGATCATGCAAAAACTCATTGACCGCGTTAACTTGGTTTCGCGCGAAATGCTTACAGGTATGTCGGTTATTCGTGCTTTTGATAGGCAGGAATACGAAGAGGCGCGTTTTGATGAAGCTAGCACGGCTTTGTATAAGACTCAGCTATTCACCAATCGCGTTATGACTTTCATGATGCCAACCATGATGCTGGTTATGAATGGCGTTTCTGTTTTGATTGTCTGGGTGGGCGGATCATATATTGACTCTGGAGTGATTCAGACAGGCGACATGATTGCGTTCATCACCTATTCGATGGTAATCGTTATGTCGTTTTTGATGATTAGCATGATTGCTATTATGTTGCCGCGTGCAGACGTTGCAGCTCAGCGAGTTAACGAAGTACTGGACACCGAAAACAGCATTCATGATCCTGAAGAATCTCAGGTAGAAAAGCTTGATAAGAATGCGAAGGGTTTGTCGGTCGAATTTGACAACGTAACGTTCGCTTATAACGAAGGAAGCGATCCTGTTCTTAAGGATATTTCATTCGTGGCGGAGCCTGGTAAAACAACGGCGATCATTGGTTCGACGGGTTCAGGAAAATCCACCATCATGAAACTAATTGAACGCTTCTATGAGGTGACCCAAGGTGCTATTCGTGTCGGGGGTGTAGACGTTCGCTCCATGAAACAGCACGAATTGCGTCGCGAGTTAGGTTATGTTCCTCAAAAAGCATTTTTGTTCTCCGGAACAATAGAGTCGACTATCGCTTATGCGAATGAAGATATGGACGAAGATCGCGTGCGGAAAGCTGCGGATATTGCGCAGGCAACAGAGTTTATTACCGCAAAAGAGCAAGGCTTCGAGTCGGAGATAAGCCAAGGCGGCACTAATGTTTCTGGTGGTCAGCGTCAGCGGTTGTCTATTGCGCGTGCTCTGGCAAGCGATGCGCGCGTCTTGTTGTTTGATGACAGTTTTTCTGCGCTTGATTATGCAACCGATGCGCGTTTGCGCCATGCTTTGGCTACTGAAGCTGCAGGTAAAACAGTACTTGTGGTTGCGCAGCGAATCGCGACGGTTCTCAACGCGGACAAAATCTTGGTTTTAGAAGATGGCGAGCTTGTTGGCTCAGGCACGCATAAAGAGTTGTTGTCTACTTGTCCGACCTATAGAGAAATCGCTCAATCTCAATTGTCGGAAGAGGAGCTGAAAGGAGGTGTCGCGTAAATGAAGGAGCAGATTAAGGGAAAGAAGAACGCTGAAGAGCTGAATAGTAAGCACGGGTCAGATGACGAAACGGCAAAGCATGGGTCAAATGGCGAAGCAGCAAAACGCGGGTCAAATGACGAAACGGCAAAGCACGAATCGAAGGGCGAAAAGGTAAAACCCAGTAAGCAAGAAGCACATTCGAAAGCGCATTCCGAATCGGGCGTGCAGACGGATAACGATTCTCCCATTGCGGCTCGCGCAGGAGCAGGAAGGCGTCGTGGACATGGCCACGGCCCTGGTGGTCCTCACGGAATGATGCCAGGCGAAAAGGCAAACGATTTTAAGGGCTCCATGAAAAAGCTGATTCAGTTCATGGGCCACTTCAAGATTGCCATTGGTGTGGTGTTCGTTTTCGCGATTGCCTCAACCGTGTTTAACATTGTGGGTCCTCGTGTACTTTCTACCGCAACAACGGAATTATTCGAGGGTATCGGTGCGAAGATTGCAGGTACGGGAGGCATCGACTTTTCTGCGGTGGGAACCATTTTGCTCATCACTTTGGGTTTGTATGCATTCTCATCGGTTTGCTCGTTTGTGCAGGGCTGGTTGATGACTCACGTTACGCAGCGTACGACCTATCTTTTGCGCCAGAAGATATCCCAAAAGATGGACGCTTTGCCCATGGGTTATTTTGAGCGCACGAGCACCGGCGATATTTTGTCGCGTATCACCAACGATGTCGATACGCTAGGCATGAATCTGAATCAGGGAATTACAACGCTTATCACTTCGATTACTACCATAATCGGTGTATTGGTAATGATGCTGAGCATGAATGTGCTCATGACCTTGATTGCGCTTCTTGTCATTCCTCTTTCTGCGATTTTGGTAAAAGTGGTGGTTGGACGAAGCCAGAAGTATTTCCGCATGCAGCAAAATCGCTTAGGGGCAATTAATGGTCAGGTCGAGGAAACTTTTTCTGGTCAGGCGGTAGTGCGTGCTTTCGGGAAAGAAGAAGAGACTCTTGAAAAGTTTCGCAAGACTAATGCCGAGCTGTATGAATCGGCGTGGAAGTCTCAATTCTTATCGGGCCTCATGATGCCCGTGATGAATTTCGTGAGCAATTTAGGTTATGTTGCAGTTGCGGTTGCAGGTGCGCTTTTTGCCATCAATGGGCGTATTACGGTAGGCGACATTCAAGCGTTTATTCAGTATGTAAAGAATTTTACGCAGCCTATTACCCAGCTGGCCCAGGTGTCAAACGTATTACAGCAGATGGCAGCTGCTGCTGAGCGCGTATTCGAGTTTCTGGATGCTGAAGAGGAAGCTCCTGCAGAGGCAAAGGTTTTGGCGCGTGAGGTTGACTGCAATGTTGAATTCGATCATGTTCGCTTTGGATACGATCCCAACACGCCTATCATTAAAGACTTCTCTGCCAAGGTTTCCGAAGGTCAAACAATTGCACTGGTTGGTCCGACAGGTGCGGGCAAAACAACCATGGTAAAGCTTCTTATGCGTTTTTATGATGTGAACGGTGGATCTATTCGCATTGGTGGACATGATGTGCGCGAGTTCGATAGGGATGATTTGCGTTCGTTGTTTGGCATGGTGCTTCAAGATACGTGGCTCTTTAAGGGTTCGGTTCGCGAAAATATTCGATACGGACGACTTGATGCATCTGATGAAGAAGTAGAGGCGGCAGCTAAAGCGGCTTTTGCCGATACCTTTATTCGTACGTTGCCCGGCGGATACGACATGGAAATCAACGAAGATGCAAGCAATATTAGCCAGGGACAGCGCCAGCTTTTAACCATTGCTCGTGCGGTTTTGGCAAACCGCCGAATGCTCATTTTGGACGAGGCGACTAGTTCGGTTGATACTCGTACTGAAGAGCGAATCCAGATGGCAATGGACAATCTTATGAAGGGACGCACGTCGTTTGTTATTGCTCATCGTTTGTCTACTATTCGCAACGCCGATCTTATTTTGGTGCTTCATGAAGGCGACATCGTAGAACAAGGTACGCACGAGGAGCTGCTTGAACGTGGAGGTGCCTACGCTGATTTGTATAACTCCCAGTTTGCTGAGTAAAAGTGTGCCCTATAGGCTTATTTGGTAAAGCCTATAGGGCACGTCTGTACGTCTTAATAAATAAGATGGTTTTATTTTGCTTTACCCTGATTTGCTACCGCGTCAATCTTTGCTGCGATGGTTGCTTCGTCTCCTACATAGCGCTTATCGAGCACATTGAAATCCTGATCAAAGGTATACACCAGAGGTACGCCAGTGGGGATATTTACCCCAACAATTTCGTCATCCGAAAGCTTGTCGAACTGCTTAACCAAAGCACGAAGGGAATTTCCGTGAGCAACGATAAGCACGCGCTTGTCGGCGCGCATCTGAGGCTCAATGGTTTCAGTGAAATAAGGCCAAGCACGGGCAATGGTGTCTTCGAGGCATTCGGCCAAAGGCATTTCATCTGCAGGGGCATCGCGGTAAGGGGCGAGCAGACGAGGGTTGCGTTCATCATCTTCTTCGAGCGCTGGAGGACGAACATCAAAGCTGCGGCGCCAGATCTTTACTTGCTCTTCGCCGTATTTTGCAGCGGTTTCTGCCTTGTTCAATCCCTGAAGAGCACCGTAGTGACGTTCGTTTAAACGCCAGCTTTTAATCACAGGAAGCCATTCGCGATCCATGGATTCCAATACGAGATTAAGAGTGTGAATTGCGCGCTTGAGGTAAGAGGTGTAACAAATATCGAAGTCGAAACCAGCTTCAGAAAGAGCACGACCTCCCTGAGCTGCTTCCTTGCGACCAGTATCGGTCAAATCAACATCCATCCAGCCAGTGAAAAGATTCAGCTTATTCCATTCACTTTCGCCATGACGAATGAGTACGAGCTGCATGGTATTGTCGGCCATAAGAGTCTCCATCCTTCTTTATGTATGAGTGCAAAGACGAACAAAAGGCACCGAAGCCAGCAGATACTAGAGCTTCGAGTGCATATTGATAACTTCCTCCCAGAGAGTTTTGTGCCTTTGCGTAGGTCTTATGCAGTTGGCGTTGTCTGTTTTGCCAACATACATCTTATAAGTATGACCTTCGAGAAGCTGAAAAGCTATCTTTACTTCGTATTTGGTGCTTTTGTGCGGACGGAGAGCGATGGCTTATCGCTTTACGGAAGCCCAGCTTTTGAAACTCTGCCCTTAAAACTCGCCTTTCAGAATTTTATTTTCCATAATCCCAGTCTTAGAAATTTAGTCTTCCAAAATCATGCCTTTCAGAATTTCGCTTTCAACTTTTAGTTAAAGCGCAAATATGTGAAAAAGATTTCTTCCACGCGCCATTACTCTATTAATTTGCGCATTTGGGCGAAGGATAAACCGTTGTTAACCTGCGCATTTGGGCGAAGACAACAAAACTAGCTAATTTGCGCGTTTGGATAAAGGAAGCAAATCGCTATGAATTTGCATAGACACGAAAAGACGACAAGTCGTTGGTAGTCTGCACTTTTGAGCGTTTGTGTTTGGAAGGGATGCTATGTCACAGCGGCGTATAAAAGCTACGATTTCGATGCTTTTGGTTGCGTTGCTTGCGGTATTTTCAATTGTGAGTTTATCTGCTTGCGGAAATACTGCAACGCCAACAGGGAACAACACGTTAAAAGTGGGTGTTCGCTCCGATATCGTTAACTTTGGCTATCTCAATGAGCAAACTGGCAAGTATTACGGTTTGGAGATAGATATTGCAAATGAAATGGCAAATCGCCTAGGGTATTCCGATGTTGAGCTTGTTACGGTTACGCCTGATGATCGAAAAGAAAAGTTGCTCAATGGAGAAGTTGATTGTCTGATTGCGTGCTATTCGGTGTCTGAATCGCGCGAGGAAAACTTTGACTTTTCTCCTGCGTACTACACCGATGCCACTTCAGTAATGGTGGAGAATTCTTCCGAAATTACTGATATTGCGCAATTGCAAAATGGAACGTTTGGCATCATGTCAGGTTCAAATGCGGGCCCCCTTTTGGCGATTAAACTCAACGAACTTGGCATTATTGGCGATGAAATTATCTCGAATACCGACGAGGCAACCCAGTACCAAGGCGCCTATGTGAAAAAGTACGCTTCGTATGCCGACCTTTCTCAGGCGCTTGAGGTTGGAGAAGTCGATGCTGCGGTAATGGACGGCAGCTTTACCGATACGTTTATCAATGAAGAACGTTCGCTCCTTGATATCAGTATTGCAGATCAGGAATACGCCGTTGCAACCCAAAAGGGCTCTGCACTAACGCAGCCCGTCGCTGATGCTATCCAAGCAATGCTTGATGATGGCGCCATCGCAACGCTTGTTGATAAATGGGGCTAGAAAAGGAGTGCACTATGTCTAAAAAATTAAAGGTAAAAGCGCTACTCCTTGCAGCAGTAGTATTAGCGAGTCTCGTTGTCATGGCGGGTATTTTATCCAGCATGCAGGATGACATCTCGATAAACAATTACCAGGCTGATATTCAGCGCGAGATGGATGAGTTGCCAGGCTTACTTGAGACGGCAAGCGCAGAGCAGGAACAAAACACAGAAACGTTTGATGCAATCTATCAATCAAAAGCGCAAAGTGTTGCTTTTATGGCTCATAACAATACCGGCTACGAAGCAACTGATGCCAAGATGCTTGAATATAAAGACATGCTTTTGGTTGACAACATTATGATTGTTTCTCGTGAAGGTGAAGTACTCGCTAAAGCGCAAGATACCCCTGCGAATTTTACCTACCAGCGCTACAACGAACTTCGCAGCGTGTTTGATTCGGGTGAGCCTTCCGCAGCAATGGAGGTTACGTTTAGTGATCAAAATCAAACCTGGCGTTACTATTCGGCACGCATCGATGACAACACGATGGTGGTTATAGAGCAAAACCCTGAAGAGCTTGAGCAGCTCATTAACAATACTTCTTCGATTTCGGCGGTATTAGGTAGCATAAGTGTTGGTCAAAGCGGCTACACCTTTGCCGTTTCGGGCAGAGACTACGTGGTGTCTTACCATCCTAACAAGGAGCTTATTGGCACCGATGCGCTTGATGCGGGCATCGATGCTTCGCATTTAGAGAATGGAACATTTACCTGGATTACCTTCAACGGAGAACGTCTGTATTGTGGCGTTTCGGAAATTGAAGGAACCTATTATTTATCTGCGGTTCCCGAAAGCGAGATGATTGCTTCTCGCAATTTAACCGTAGGCGTTATCTTGTTTATTTTCTTCTCGGTCGCTGCCATTGTTGCGCTTTATGGCCTTTTCGTTATGCGAGAAGATGAAAAGCGCGGTTATAACCCAGAAAACTTCAAGACCATAGGCCCTCTGCGCTACAACAAAGCGGTTGGACGCAAAGCTATCATTCTTTCGTTTGTGGGCTTTTTGCTTGTTGCGGTTGTGACGTTTTATATGCAAACGCTCTTTTCGCTATCAGCGGAATCAGTCAGCAGTAACGAGCGTTCGTCTGACATCCAGCAAACCATTATCGAAACTAACGAGCAGGCAACACAACTTACTGAACAGTACAACGAGCGTTATCTGAATAAAGCTGAAGTGGCAGCTTATATCTTGGATAAGAACCCAGAGCTTAAAACTAAAGAAAAGTTGCAAGAGTTGGCAGATACGCTGCAGGTTCAGTACCTCTACATTTTTGATGGCTCAGGCAATTTAAGTGTTACCAACTCTTCTTATACAAATTTTGTTTTGAGTGATAATCCTGAGGATCAAAGCTACGAATTCCGCAAACTTCTGCAGGGTGTGGAATACGTGATTCAGGATCCTATGCCTGATGATATTTCAGGGGAATTACGTCAGTATATTGGTGTGTCTCTGCATGATGCGCAGGGGAATGCTGATGGGTTCGTGCAGATCGGAATTCGTTCGGATCGTTTAGAGACGCTTCTTTCGAGTGTTCAGATCGAGAGCATTCTTGACGGTGTAAAGATTGGACAAAATGGTTTTGCTTTTGCGGTGAATGCGAATGATAAGACGTTCTCGTACTATCCCGATGAGCAACTGGTAGGAAGCTCTGCTACAGCGCATGGTATGACTGACAAGCAATTACAGCCAGGCTACAACGACTTTATTACGATCGATGGCGTTTCCTACTATGCTTCATCTTTCGAATCGAACGGAAACTATATCTATGTTGCTCAGCCAGAAAACGAGTTGATGACCGAGCGCGTGCCTATTACCGTTACGACGGCGCTTTGCGGCTTGATCTGCCAAATCATTATCTTCATGTTGGTGGCATTTGAGCTTACGCGTTCGCGTTTTGGAAGAGAGAATATTCCTACGGCACCTGAGGATGATGGGAATCCCGATTCCCGCACATTTGATACCGTTTTGCCTGATGGCCGTGTAACGAAGACAGAATCTGCGACAAGTCGCTGGCTGTATCAATCGCTTGAGTGGGCAGACAAAACGCCTGAGCAGCGAGTGGTTGTCGTGGTGAAGGCTCTTATGGCGGTCTTTGCGGTTGTGGTCTTCCTGGGTGTTATTTTCAAAGATGCGGTATTCCCTGACGACTCTGCCTTTGCTTATGTTCTCAATGGTGGTTGGGAATACGGACTGAATGTCTTTGCGCTAACGGCAGTTGTTATGATTGTCTGCGTAGTTTCTACTATTACGGTAGCGATCCAAAAACTGCTTCATATGCTGGCAGGGGTATTTGGTGCTCGTGGTGAAACCATGTGCCGCTTGCTAAGTAGTTTCATTAAATATGCAACTATTATTGGCATGGTGTACTACTGCTTAATGCTTATTGGCATCGACACCACAACGCTTCTGGCATCAGCTGGTATCTTGTCTATCGCAATTACGTTTGGCGCAAAAGAGCTTGTATCGGATATCTTGAGTGGATTATTCATTATCTTCGAAGGGGAATTCCGAGTAGGTGATGTTATCCAAGTAGGTGCTTTCAACGGTACCGTTATGGAGATTGGCATTCGAACCACTAAGATCAATGATGGATCGGGCAACGTGGTTATTATCCGCAACAGTCAGGTAAGCAACGTTACCAACATGACCAAAGAGTCTTCGTATGCATCGGTTGATATGGATATCGAATACGGTGAATCGCTCGAGCGCGTGGAGAGCATTCTTCAAGATGAATTCCCCAACATTCGTCGTCGCTTGCCCGCTATTGAGGATGGCCCCTTCTATAAGGGTGTTGTTTCCTTGGCAGATAACAGCGTAACTATTCGTGTGGTGGTTATGTGTAATGAGAACGATCGAGGACAGCTCACGCGTGATTTGCGTCGCGAGATGAAACTCATCTTTGACGAGCATGAGATTCAGATTCCATTCTCGCAAGTTGTTGTACATCAGCCTGCTGAATATAAAAAAGCAACCATCAGCGAACAGCTTCGAGCCGATAGATTCAATGATGATCAAAAAGTTGCTGCACGTGATGTTGGCAACGAAACAACCTCAAACAAGTAAGGGTTAAATGGCAAGAACAAGCAGTTCTTGCCATTTTTTTGTAACGCTTGTACCAAAGCATGGGCACCCTCAGTCGCAACGATTGGTATGATGAGCGATAACGAGAAAGGATGCTGTCATGATTACGTACGATTTTTCTAAAAAAGTGGTAGTGGTGACGGGGTCGGCGCGTGGCATCGGCCGTCGTATTGCGGAACGGTTTTATGCTGCTGGAGCAAAGGTAGCTCTTTGTAGCATTTCGAAAACAGGAAAAGAAGAATTGATGCAGGAAATCGCAGGAGATGATCGCAGCCGTATCATGGCTCTTTCGGCAGACGTTTCACGCCCTGAAGAGGTAGCTGCTTTTCTGCAGGCGGTGGTTGATGCCTTTGGAACCATTGATGTGTTGGTAAACAACG
>UMCH01028431.1_pt1 | contig 16852 bp, 18 predicted proteins | sample 1964201 | NCBI WGS metagenome assembly UMCH01 (sample SAMEA4835965, study PRJEB28245) | human gut metagenome | biome: gut microbiome; material: fecal sample | place: Denmark | collected 2008 | reverse complement strand
AGCGTCGAGAAGTACGGCCCGTCGAAGGTCATGAGCACGTTGCCCATGTCAAAGATGACGTTTTTGATCGGTGCGCCGCTCGTCATGGGTGCCTCCCGCTGGTCGGGGTCCCTCCCTACAATCACGCTGAAAGTATACCGCTGGGCGGGACGGCGGCTGCGGGCGGGCGCGTTGGGTGGCTCGTGCGGAGCTTTGCGTCGGGAGCGGGTGGGCCGCCACCATGCGTATCTAGGCGACAAGAACGTGGTTTTCCTGTCTGAACTGCTCGTAGTGCACGGCGAGAAGGTCGTTGCTCGGCGAAAGCTCGGGACGAACGGTCTCGCTTAGCCTCTTCATGTTGTAGCGCTCGTAGTCAGTGTTCCCAAGGCGGTCGCTGAGTCTCAGGACGTGTGTGTCCGGTTCAACGGAGATGAGGTGTGCGTCATAGAGTAGGTGAAGGTCCGCACGCAGGAGGATTCCGTTCTGTACGACCTGCGACCTACGCCCACGATAGGGATTGATGTGCGCGGCCTGGAGGACGGTTTCGACCGAGGTACCTGAAATGGCGCAGGCTCCCGCATACGCGTCCATGAGGTCGCTTCGGAATCTTCCCTGCTGCTCTCGTCTGATTATCTGAGCGGTGGCCACACGTCGTTCGTCGGATCCGTCGTACTCGATCATGACCTGCTGGCTCTTGGAGGGAAGTGCGTCGAAGCCCCGTGCGGCGAACGATCCCGCCGACTCAGTTGAGCTCGAGATTGGACCATGCAAGGTGAACATGTGCGTTGCGCCGTTGTAGCGTTCGACAAGGGCAAGGCCGAGCACGCGATAACCTTTGCGCTCACTCATCATGACCCCGACAGGAATGCCGTCGGTGAGGCAGTTCATCAGCGCCTCGTTGTAGCCTTGGCTCAAGTCGGACCCCTGATGTGCGGCGTAGTCGACGATCCAGGTCCCGTCGGCGAGTGGGATGGGCTTCCTGTCGTTGTAGCGCCCTGCTCCGCTTGAGTGGACCGAGAGGGCGTAACGCCGGCTTGACGCATAGGCAACGTGCGCAGCTCCGGGAACGTAGATGCCCGAGTCCCTGCTCAGCGGGATGGGCGTGTTCGGCTTGCGTTCCATTCGGTGGGGGAGCCGAGAGATCTTCTCGCCTGCGTTCTCGATGAACCACTCGTAGCATGGGACGAACTGCTCGGGAACGAGTCTCTTGGCGCGATCGAGCGACGGGAGAAGGATGGGGCACTCGTAGACAAGCTGACCAGACACGACTCCTCCCTTCCTTACCGGCGATTATAGGACAACCTCTGTCCCCCGCACGTGCTACACTGGCGCCACGGCAACGGATGGGAGGAAACACCATGGCTGACGTGCTCTTTGTTGAGTATCCCAAGTGCAGCACCTGCAGGCGGGCCAAGGCGTGGCTGGACGCGCACGGCGTGAGCTACACGGACCGCCACATCGTCGAGGACAACCCCACGGCAGACGAGCTCGCCGCCTGGCAGGCTCGCTCGGGCCTCCCCGTTCGCCGCTTCTTCAACACGAGCGGGCGGCTCTACCGCGAGCGGAACGTCAAGACCCTTCTCGACGCCGGAATGTCCGACGAGGACGCCTTTGCGCTGCTGTCCGAGGATGGGATGCTGGTCAAGCGACCGATCGTGGTGGGGGAAGACTTCGTGCTCGTGGGCTTTCGCGAGGCGGACTGGGAGGCGGCCCTATGCTGACGCGTGAGTTCTGCGCCGAGAACATGGAGCTCGTTCCCGCGGCGGTCGCTGCGGGCGCGGCGCGCGTCGAGCTCTGCGACAACCTGGCCGTGGGCGGCACCTCGCCCAGCTACGGCGTCATTCGCGCTGCCGTCGCGCACGCGCGCGAGACGGGCACGAGGGTGATGTGCATGGTCCGCCCGCGAGGCGGAAGCTTCGAGTACGACCCGGACGAGGCGGCCATGATGCGTGACGACCTGCTCTGCGCCAAGCGCCTCGGCGTGGACGGCGTGGTGTTCGGCTGCCTGCGCGACGGCCACCTCGACCGCGAGCTCACCTCCGAGCTGGCGCGTCTCGCGCACGAGGACGCGCCGGACGCTCCCGGTCACGTGGACGTGACCTTCCACATGGCCTTTGACGCCCTGCCAGCGGACGAGCAGCTCGCGGCCATCGACTGGCTCGCCGACCAGGGCGTGGAGCGCATCCTCACGCACGGCGGCGCGGCCGGCACGCCCATCGCGGACAACCTCGGGCGCCTGCGGGAGTTCGTCGAACGCGCCGCGGGCCGAATCACCATCTTGCCGGGTGGCGGCATCACCTGGGAGAACGCCGAGTCCGTGGCCCTTGAGCTCGGCGTTTCCGAGGTGCACGGCACCAAGATCGTCCGGGTGGCATAGCGTGGCCCAGGCAGGTGGGCGGACGCGGCGCGCTGCGGGCGCCGGCTCGGGGTTCGCCCAGGTGGCGCCCGACCTGGGAGAGCATGTGAGCGGGGAGGTTCTTCTCGCCGCGCTCAAGGCGCCGGACGCGCGGGTGGAGAACACGTCCGTGTCCTCCCTCGAGCTGGAGGGCGTCTCCGCGGACGGAACGGCCTTTGAGAACGTGGTGTTTCGCGGCTGCGCGTTCGATTGCGTGAACCTCTCCGGCTGCACGTTCACGGACGTGGTCTTTTCCAACTGCCGGTTCGTGGGGTGCGACATGGGGCGCAGCTGGCTCAACCGCTGCGACTTTCGCAGCTGCTCGGCGCCTGGGCTGACGTTTCTCAAGGGGCGCCTCACCGGGGTGTCCATGACGGACAGCCAGATGGGGTACTGCGACCTCTCTGAGGCCACAGTCGACCGGCTGGTGGCGCGCGAGACCAGCCTCGTCGAGGCCAACGTCTACGGAACGAGGCTGCGCCGCGTGACGCTCGAGCGCTGTGACCTCACGCGCACGACGGTCTTTCGCTCGAGTCTTGCCGGGATCGACCTCTCCACCTGCGAGATCGCAGGCATCCGCGTCTCGAGTGACTTTCACGAGCTGCGCGGCGCCACGGTGAGCGTCGAGCAGGCCGCGCAGCTCGTCGGGCTTCTTGGCGTCAAGGTAAAGGAGGACGAATGGCCCTGATAGACGAGAACGCCTCCCTCGAGGAGGTGCAGGCGGTCTTCAGGAACGACCACTTTGCCACCGACGCGTGCGGCTGTCGCGTCGTCGAGGCCGCGCGCGGGCATGCGGTCTGCGAGTTTGACATCACGCCGGGGCATCGCAACGAGAAGGGCGGCGTGATGGGCGGAGCCATCTTCACGGTTGCGGACCTCGCCTTTGCCGTTGCCTCCAACGTGGGCGAGGACGTGACCGTCTCAGTGGCGAGCTCGATCGAGTTCATGAGCGCGGCGCGTGGGGAGAGGCTCATCGCCACGGCCGACGTGGACAAGAACGGCCGCACGCTGGCCTTCTGCAACTGCCTCGTGACCGACGAGCTGGGCACGCCGGTGGCGCGCGTCACGCAGACCTGCATGCACCTGCGGGAGCGCTGAGGGGCCTCGGCTTCGGGCTTGGTGAGCGCGGGGCTAGTCCAGCTGCGCGAGCTGGGCCGGCAGCTCGCCCACGAGTGGGCGCATGTAGGTGCGAAGGCCCTCTCCGACCCCCATTCCGTCCGCGGAGATCCACTCGCTGGGCACGTTTCGAACCTGGTTGGCCACGGCGAGCACGTCGACGAGCTTGGTGCGGACCTCGTAGGGGGAGTCCGAGACGCGCTCGAGCGCGCACATCTTGGCGGTCTCCCCAGCAAAGGCAGCCTCGACCGCTGCGTACCCCAGGTCATAGGCCTCGTTGAGGTCGGTCTGGCTCGCGACGTAGCTTGCGCAACGCTGGAGCGTGGAGAGCTCGACGGCGCGCGTCTTGCAGCCAAGCCGGTCCTTCGCGAGCGCCGCCAGGTAGCGGCTCGCGCCCGAGAGCGTCGCGAGGTGCCCGAACTCGTCCGTGCCCACGCCCGGCGCCGCGGCGCGCTCGCAGACGAGCTGGCCGGATGCATCGCGCACGCCCTCGCTCACGCCCACCATCACCGTGTTCTTCTCGGCAAGAAGCGAGCCGAGGCGCTCCATGAGCGCGTCCTCGTTGAGGGGGACCTCCGGGAGCAGCACGACGTCCGGCTCGACGAGCGCGAGCGCGCAGGATGCGGTGAGCCAGCCCGCGTCGCGGCCCATGATCTCGACGAAGGTCACGCTCTTGAGGTTGTAGACGTCTGCGTCGTACGCGAGCTCGTTCATCGCGGTCGCGACGAAGCGGGCGGCGCTGCCGTAGCCAGGCGTGTGGTCGGTCCCGACGAGGTCGTTGTCGATGGTCTTGGGCACGCCGACGAAGCGGATGTCGCTGCCGGTCTGCTGTCCGTACGAGGCGAGCTTGGCGATGGTGTCCATGGAGTCGTTGCCGCCGATGTAGAGGACGGCGGACGCCCCCACCTCGTCGAAGCGCCTGAAGAGCCGTTCGTAGACGTCATGGCCCTCGGTGGGGGAGGGCAGCTTGAAGCGGCAGCTTCCAAGCCAGCTGGCGGGGGTGTTGCACAGAAGGTCGAGGTCAACACGGCTTCCGAAGGCCTCGTCGAGTCGGACGGAGCGCCCGTCGAGGAACCCCTGGATTCCGTAGCGCATGCCCTCGACGCGCGCGCCTTCGAGGATGCCTGCGGCGATTACGCCCGCCAGGCTCGCGTTGATGGCCGCCGTGGGTCCGCCCGACTGTCCAACCAGCACGCACTTTTCGACCGCCACGATGCCTCCTTCGGTGTCTGCTCGATGTCGCAAAGCATATCTTATGTTCTGGAACGGCATCATCGTGTGTAATATCGGCCTTCGAGCCATGTTTTCCGGGGTCCGCGGTGCAATTTGGCCTTTCGGTCCATGCAAATTCACCCCTAGGCCGTGGAACCAGTTCGAAGTATTTGCTAATAAAATGATAAACCCCAGTTGGCGAGAGGCTGCCGGCGCGTCAGGTTTCGTCAGCTCATGGATCGAAGGGCAAAACTGCACAGCGAGACGCGGGTTTCATGGATTGAAGGCCTCTTTTGCGCAAAAAGGCCGCCTCAGCAACGAGCCGAGACGGCCTTGGGGTGCCGGGCTGAGCCCGCGCGTGCGTCACGCGAGGTTGTAGAAGGCGTCCTTGCCCAGATACTCGGCGGAGGCGCCCAGCTCGTCCTCGATGCGCAGGAGCTGGTTGTACTTGGCCACGCGGTCGGTGCGGGCCGGGGCACCGGTCTTGATCTGGCCGGCGTTGGTGGCAACTGCGAGGTCTGCGATCGTGGTGTCCTCCGTCTCGCCGGAGCGGTGGCTCACGACGGCGGTGTAGCCCGCGCGCTTTGCGGTCTCGATGGCGTCGAGCGTCTCGGTGAGGGTGCCGATCTGGTTGACCTTGATGAGGATGGCGTTGCCGGCGCCGACCTCGATGCCCCTCTTGAGGCGTGCCGTGTTGGTGACAAAGAGGTCGTCGCCCACGAGCTGGACCTTCTTGCCCAGGCGCTCGGTGAGCTTGACCCAGCCGTCCCAGTCCTCCTCGGCCAGGCCGTCCTCGATGGAGACGATCGGGTACCGCTCCACGAGCTCGGCCCAGTAGTCGACCATCTCGTCCGACGTGAGCGTGCGGCCCTCGCCCTTGAGCTCGTAGGCGCCAGTCTCCTTGTTGTAGAGCTCGGAGGTGGCGGGGTCCATGGCAAACATGAAGTCCCTTCCCGGCTCAAAGCCCGCGGCGCGCACGGCCTCCATCAGGTAGACGAACGGCTCGGCGTTGGTCTTGAGGTCCGGGGCAAAGCCGCCCTCGTCTCCCACGCCGGTGGAGAGGCCGGCCCCCTTGAGGGTGTCCTTGAGGGTGTGGTAGACCTGCGTGCACCAGCGAAGGCCGGTGGCGAAGTCGGGCGCTCCGACCGGCATGATCATGAACTCCTGGAAGTCGACGTTGTTGTCGGCGTGGACGCCGCCGTTCAGGATGTTCATCATCGGGACGGGCAGGGTGTGGGCACCCGCCCCGCCGAGGTAGGCGTAGAGCGGCAGGCCGGACGAGGCGGCCGCGGCGCGCGCGATCGCCAGCGAGCATCCCAGGATCGCGTTGGCGCCCAGGCGGCCCTTGTTGGGGGTTCCGTCCGCGGCGATCATCGCGGCGTCGGCGCCACGCTGGTCGGTGGCATCGCGGCCCACGAGGACCGCGGCAAGCTCGTCGTTGACGTGGGCGACGGCCTGGGTGACGCCCTTGCCCATGTAGCGGCCCTTATCGCCGTCGCGAAGCTCGACGGCCTCGAACTCGCCGGTGGACGCCCCGGAGGGCACGATGGCACGGCCGAAGGAGCCGTCCTCGAGCGTGACCTCGACCTCGACGGTGGGGTTGCCGCGGGAGTCCAGGACCTCGCGACCGTACACCTTGGTAATCTTGCTCATGGCAGGCCTTTCTGTTTGATATGACTAACTTTCATGTCATAAGTATACCCGTTCTAACTTGCCCTAGACCGAGCTTGCGAGAAGAACGTCGGCTTGCGCACTTTTCCCGCCCGCGCCCGAGCGCAGCGGGCGCGCGGTTATACTTTTCGTGATAGTGGCGCGGCTGGTCGTACGGGGACGCCCACCGCACGAGCGAGGAGGTTGCATGGGAGCGTTCTTTGGCGCGGTCTCGCACCGTGACGTTGCACTTGACGTGTTCTTTGGCGTGGACTACCACTCTCACCTCGGAACCCGCCGGGCGGGCATGGTGAGCTGCCGCGAGGGCGGCGGCTTCAACCGCCAGATCCACTCGATCGAGAACACCCCCTTCCGCACCAAGTTCGAGCACGACCTCCCCGCGCTCTCGGGCACCTGCGCCATGGGCTGCATCTCCGACAACGACCCGCAGCCCCTGCTTGTCCGCTCCCACCTGGGCGTCTACGCCATCTCGACGGTTGGCGCCATCGGCAACATGGACGAGCTCGTGGCGCGCTTCGAGGAGCAGGGCCACCAGTTCACCGCGATGGGGTCGGGCGGCGTCAACGTCAACGAGCTCGTGGCCGCGCTCGTGAACACGCAGGGCAGCATCGTCGAGGGCATCCGCTACGCGCAGGACCAGATCGAGGGCTCGCTCACGCTGCTCATCATGACCGAGTCGGGCGAGCTCATCGCCGCGCGCGACAAGATGGGCCGCCTGCCCGTCCTCATCGGCCGCGACGACGACGGCTACTGCGTGACCTTCGAGTCCTTCGCGTACGGCAAGCTCGGCTACGTCGACGAGCACGAGCTCGGCTCGGCGGAGATCGTGCGCATCACGGCGGACGGCTACGAGACGCTCTCCGCCCCCCGCGACGAGATGCGCATCTGTGCGTTCCTTTGGGTCTACTACGGCTATCCCAACTCCACCTACGAGGGCGTCAACGTGGAGTGCATGCGCTACCGCAACGGTCAGGTCATGGCGCGCACCGAGCGCGAGCGCGGGCTCCTGCCCGAGGTCGACTACGTTGCCGGTATGCCCGACAGCGGCCTGCCGCACGGAATCGGCTACGCCACCGAGTCCGGCGTGCCGCTCGCGCGCCCCTTCGTCAAGTACACGCCCACCTGGCCGCGCTCCTTCATGCCCGCCAACCAGGAGGTCCGCAACCGCGTGGCCAAGATGAAGCAGATTCCGGTGCCCGAGCTCATCCGCGACAAGCGACTGTTGCTCGTGGACGACTCCATCGTCCGCGGCACGCAGATGCGCGAGACGATCGACTTCCTGCGCGACACTGGCGCCTCCGAGGTCCATATGCGCTCGGCCTGCCCGCCGATCATGTACGGCTGCAAGTTCCTCTCGTTCTCCCGCAGCCGCTCCGAGTACGAGCTCATCGCTCGCCGCAAGGTCCGCGAGCTCGAGGGCGACGAGGGCGAGAAGCACCTCGACGAGTACGCCGACGGCACGACCGAGCGCGGCCGCTGCCTGCTTCGCTCCATCTGCGAGGAGATGGGCTTCGACTCGCTGGAGTACCAGAGCCTCGACGGCATGCTCGAGGCCATCGGCATCGACCGAAGCAAGGTCTGCACCTACTGCTGGAACGGCCGCGACTAACCTTTTTCCCTCGTAGGCTTGACGTCAAGCCTACGAGGCGTGGGACAGAGGGGCCGGAGGTGGGACGTCCCGCCTCCGACCCCGGGTGTCTCACTAGGGGAAGCGCCGCTGTAGGCGATCGCCGTGGAGGCACATCGCTGCAAGCAGGCCAAAGAGCGCGCACGTGATGACGAAGGGCAGCTGCGGCCACGCGGCGTACGCGATTCCTGCAGCAAGCCCGCCCACGACCCAACCGATCGAGCGCATCTCGTTGTACAGGCTCACGAGCTCGCCCTGGTGCTCCGGGCTCGCTGAGGTCACGAGCTCCTGCACGAGCGGCAGGTGCATGGCGTTGAAGACGGTAAAGACGAGGTTGCCCGCCACGAACGCCGGTCCCGACCCAGCGATCGTGAACGCGAGGCTCGTAGCGCACGCCAGTATGAAGACCGCGCCGATGCTGCGTAGCAGGCGTCCCCTCCGCATGAGGCGCAGGGCGATGAGCTGGTTTGCTACGAGCGTCACCACGCCGATCGCCCCCTTCAGGTAGCCGATGTCGGCAGGCGTGAAGTCGAGCATGTCCTTGAGGTAGTAGTTGAGCGACTGCTCGTATATGGTGAGCGCGCTTATCGACAGCAGCACCACGGCGAGAAATGCCACCACGCGACGCCGCACCCGGAAGTCCGCGGAGCCGAGCTTGAGGGGGTTCCCGTCGCGCAGAAGCCGGCCGAGTCCAACGCGCTCGGTTCCATACGCGCTCCCAAGCAGCGCAAGGGCGAGCCCCGCGACGGCGAGTACGCCCGTCTGCGCGAAGAACGACCGCACGTAGCCCGCGTCACCGATGACCCCGCCCGCCGTGTAACCCAGCGCCGTGGTGACCGCGGTCGCGGTGGCCAGATAGGTGAGGTTCCGCGCGCGCTTCTCGTCAGGCGAGAACCTCACGAGATAGACGAGCGACGCCACGTTAATCATGGCAACGAAGAAGCCGCTCAGAAGACGCCAGAGGATTACCTGGGCCTCGTTGGTTGACGCGAGAAACATCAGCTGCATCGCCGCGTAGCCAAGGCAGCCCACGGCAAAGACGCCCTTGCTCTCAAAGCGCACGCAGAGCTCGCCGGCCTCCTTTGAGAACAGGAAGCTCGTGAGGGCCATCGCTGCGTATGACACGCCAAAGATCCAGTCCTGCATTCCCATCTCCGCGATGAAGGTGGGGGTGACCGGGTGCACGAGGTTAAAGCCCAGGTTCTGGAGGCTCACAACCGCGATGAGAAACGCTGACTGGCTCATATGGGTCCTTTCGCCGACTAAAGCTATTATAATAAGCAATCGTGGTTTTATAAATGTGTCATAACAAGATGCACGGCGGAGCGGGGAGGAGCGCAATGCCGCGCATTGCGCGAGACACGAAAGGAGGAGGCGAGCATGACGGGCAGTCCCATCGACAAGACGTCGGAAGAGCCCCTCTACTACCAGCTCTACAGCGTTCTCAAGGAGAGGATCGTCGACGGCACCTACCAGGTGGGGGAGACCCTCCCCAGCGAGAACGAGATGATCCGCGAGTTTGGCGTCTCTCGCATCACCGTTCGTCGCGCCCTCTCTGACCTAGAGAACGACGGTTACATCGAGAAGCGCAAGGGCAAGGGCTCCATCGTCTTGCGCATGCGGCTCGACCGCCCCCTCACGGTGTTCAACTCGTTCTCGGGTGACGCCATCGCGCGCGGCGACCGACCCGGCTCCATCGTTCTGAGCGTCGAGCGCATGCTCGCCGGCGTGCACGTGGCCGAGAAACTCGGCATCTCGGCAAACGACGAGGTCTACGCGCTCATCCGTCTGCGTCTGCTCAACGGGCGCATCGTCGCTCTCCACAAGTCCTACGTCCGCACGGACCTCGGCTTCGAGATCTCGCCGGAGGACTTCGGTGAGGACACGAGCCTCTACTCCTTCCTCGAGGAGCACGGCATCGTCCTGGGCAGCGCGGACGAGACCGTGGAGGCGCGCCTGGCGACTGCGGAGCTCCGGCGCTACCTCTTCATAGACGAGCAGTACTGCGCCGTGGTCTACAAGGAGCGCGTGACCTACGACGCCCGCATGAACCCAATCGAGTTCTCCGAGAACTCCTACCTCGGCGACCAGTACAAGTACTCCATCCACATCGTCAACGTGACAGGAGGCATCCAAAGGTGAGGCGCTTTGACTTCCACTCGCATCTTGGCAAGACGCGCAGCGGCGACGACAACAGCTGCTCTCAGATGGTCGAGCAGCTCTCGGCCTACGGCATCGAGAAAGTTGGCATCGTCTCGCTGTCCCAGAACAGCATGCGCGAGAACAACGACGTGATTGCGGCGGCTATGCGGGAGCGACCCGACTTCGTGGTGGGCTATGCGGACATCGACCCGAAGGACCCGCTCGCCTACGACGAGATCGACCGCACCCTCGGTGACCTGCGTATGAACGGCGTCAAGTTCATGAGCTGGAAGCACGGCTACAACGTCGAGAACTGCCCGCAGCTCGAGGGCGTCGTGGACGCGATCGCGCGTTACGGCGTGCACATCCAGATCCACGGTGGGGCCTCCCCGCTCTGCACGCCATACGTCTGGACGCTCTTCGCCCGCAAGCACCCCGAGATCGACTTCGTCTTCACGCACGTCTGCGGGCGCGAGTTTGGTACCACCTGCATCGAGCTCGTCCGCGACATACCCAACTTCTCCGTCGAGACGAGCGCAAACGAGGAGATGGACATCTTGCGTGAGGCCGTGCGCGTGCTTGGCAGCGAGCGCGTGGTCTTTGGAACGGACTGGCCCTACAAGCCCACCAACATCGAGGTCGACAAGATCTTGGAGCTCGGCCTCTCGGACGAGGAGCTGGAGAACGTGTTCTGGCGCAACGCGAAGCGCATCTGGGACACGCCCAACGCCTAGCGCCGGCAGCAGAGAAACCAGTCAGAAAGGGAGAACCATGAACGTCACCAACTTCCGTATCGACGACCGGCTCATTCACGGCCAGATCGTCACCCAATGGATCGCTGACTCGGCGGCCAAGAGGATTGTCGTCGCCGACGACCGCGCGGCCGCGGACCCAACTCAGCAGATGCTGCTCAAGCTCACGGTGCCGGGAGGGGTCTCTCTCGACATCCTGACGATCGCAGACGCTGCCGAGCTTCTCGCCAGGGACGAAAGCGAGCAGAACGTGCTGCTCATCGTGCGAAACCCTAAGGCTGCCTACGAGCTTGTCGAGGCGGGCTTCTCGCCCAAGAGCGTCAACGTGGGCAACATCTCGAACTCCCGCTCCGAGGTGGGACGCAAGCGCCTGCTCGCGTTCATCTACGTGGAGCCGGACGACGTGGCGTATCTCAGGAAGCTGATGGAAAGGGGGATTGAGCTCGAGATTCGCGCCGTCCCGGCGGACCGGCCCATCGACGTCGATGAGCTGCTGAGAAAAAACTCGCTTTAGAAGGGAAGGACCATGGATTCTGGACTGCTCGTGCAGGCTCTGGTGCTGACGCTTGTCACCTGGCTCATGTTCTTTGACAAGTACTGCACCCAGTTCTTCACGTACCGACCCGTGGTGATCGGGCCTATCGTTGGCCTCATCATGGGAAACTTCGAGATTGGCCTTCAGGTGGGCTGCATCGTGGAGCTCATGTTCCTGGGCCAGGTCTTCGTGGGCACGGCCCTGCCGCCCGAGGAGACCTTCTCGACGATCCTTGCCGCGGCCTTTGCGTGCATCGCAAACTCCACCGAGGTCGCGCTTGCCACGGCGCTCCCGCTTGCGGTTCTCGCCCAGATGGGCATGTACTTCCGCAACATGGTGCTGTGCGTCTGGACGGGGCACCGCCTCGAGGCTGCCGTCGAGCGGCATGACCTGAGGGGGATCACGATGAACTGCCTCGTACTCCCGAACGTGTTCAACTTCGTCCTGTTCGCTCTTCCGGTATTCTTGGCGGTCTACTTTGGAGCGGATTTGGTGCAGAGCATTATCAACGTGATCCCCCAGTCGATTATAACTGGCCTTGCCGTGGGCGGTAACATGATCGGCGCCGTCGGCCTCTCGCTGCTCATGAAGTCGATCAACTTCTCCAAGATGTGGTACTTCTTCCTGATCGGCTTCTTCTTCGCCAGCTACCTGGGCATCGGCAACATCGGCATCACCGTGCTCGCCATCATCTGCGTCGCCGTCGCCTTCTACTCCGACCGCGAGCGCGACGAGCAGGTCGCCGTAGGCTGACCAACCCCACCGACACGCGACAGAAGGGCATAGCCATGTCTGAAACTGTGAACACCGCGCAGGACGAGTCCCTGCGGCGGCTCAGCAAGAAGGACCTCCTAAAGCTCTACATCTACTCCCAGGCCTTCGTCTCCGGCTTTAACTACGAGAAGCAGGAGGCCCCCGGCACCGTCTTCTCGCTCATCCCCGTGATCGAGAAGGTCTATGACAACGACGAGGAGAAGGTCGAGGCGTACCGTCGCCACACCGAGCTCTTCCTTACCGAGGCGCACCTCTCCCACCTGGTCCTGGGCATCACGGCGGCCATGGAGGAGGAGAACGCGCTGAAGCACGATATCGACCCGGCGTCCATCGGCGCCATCAAGTCTGCCCTCATGGGCCCGTTCGCCGGCATCGGCGACTCGCTCTACCACGGTACGCTGCGTCCGATCATGGCGGGCCTTGCCGTCTCGCTCATCACCGCGAGCGGCTACACCAGCCCGCTCGGCGCAATCCTGTTCCTCGTGGTGATGGCGGGCGTGGGCCAGGTGCTGCGCTACCTCGGAATCATGTACGGCTACAAGCAGGGCGTCTCTCTCGTGGCCAAGATCCAGAGCAGCGGTCTGCTCCAGAAGCTCACCAAATACGCCTCCATCGCCGCGTGCGTGGTCATCGGAGGCTTTGTCTCCAACCTCGTGGCCATGAACCTCGCGGTTACCTACTCCGCGGGGGAGACGGTGGTCTCCCTGCAGGAGACGCTCGACGGGATGATGCCGAGCATGCTTCCGCTGGCTCTCACGCTCGTGTGCTTCTGGCTCATCGACAAGAAGAAGGTCGGCCCCGTCCCGCTCATGTTCATCGTCATGATCCTGGGCGTCATCGGGAGCATGGCCGGAATCCTGGCCTAACTGGCGTAAGGAGCTGAAATGGTCATCGACTATCATGCGCACCTCCCCTGGAGCAGGGAAGAGGACCGCTACCTTGTTGAGGACTGCCTGGAGGACATGGACGCCAACGGCATCGACGTGCGCATGATCTCCGCGCTGGACGGCTACTCGGTCCGCGAGCAGAACGCGGCCGTCCAGCGCGCAGTCGAGGCGCACCCCGACCGCCTGCTGGGCTCGGCGGTCATCAACCCGCGGATGCGCGATTGCCGGGAGGAAATGGAGCGCGTGGCGGCGTCGGGTGCCTTCCGCGCGATCGAGCTCGACGGCATGGAGCACAGCTACTACCCGGAGACCCAGCGCGTGTGGCTCGACCCCATCCTCGAGATGGCGAGAGACGCCGGAATGGTCGTCAACTGCTTCACCGGCTGGGGCCCGCGCTCGATGCCCGTGCAGTGGGCGCTCTACGCGCGACGCTTCCCGGGCCTTCCGTTCGTGATGCTCCACATGGGGACCACCGACTTTGGCTACGGCTGCGTGAAGATGGTCCCCGAGTACGATAACGTCTGGGTGGAGACGAGCTGCCTGTACGAGTTTCCCATCATCCGCAGGGCGCTTGCCGCCATCGACCACGAGAAGATCCTCTTTGGGACGCACTACCCGCACAAGTCGACGCACTGCTCGCTCCATGCGTTCGACCTTCTCGACCTTGACGACGAATTCATCGAGCGGCATCGCTGCCTGAATGCAAAGGAGCTGCTGGGACTATGAGGAAGAAAAACGAGGTGAGGGCGCTGCTCGCCGAAGACGTCGTCTCGCTCTTCGACGACATCGACCAGAGCCGCGTGCTGGGGGCCAACGCGCAGATTGGGCTCATGCAGCAAATGATGCGCAGCGTGGTCGAACACGCACGTGGCGAGGGGCTCGACGTGATGCGCGGGCGCGTGGGAGACCTGGTGGACTACTACAAGGGGACGCGCGGGCAGAACTCGCGCGCGATCTACAACGCGCTGGGCGTCATGACGACCGCGTCGTTTGCCGAGGGCGTGACGGACGAAGGGGAGTTTGCGGGACGGCTGCTGCGCGACATTGACTCGTTCCAGGAGGACAACGCGCACAACGTGGAGAAGCTCGTGTCGTTTGCCGTGAACGCCTGCGCGCCCTTCTCGCACGTGATGTGCTTTGACTACTCGTCCACGGTGGAGGCGTTCATCCGGGCCCTGCCCGCGGACGTGGTCGTCTCGATTCCTGAGAGCCGGGCGCTTGACGGCGGGGCCCCGTTCCTGCGCGGGGCGGTGGAGTCCGGCCATGCGGTTCGCTTCATACCGGACACGTGCATGATGGACGAGCTCGCCTCCTGCGACGCTGCGTTCATCGGGGCGGAGACCATCTACGCGGACGGGACGACGTTCAACACCATCGGCTCTGACGTCCTGGCCGTGGTGGCACGCCATCTGGGAAAACCCTTCTACGTGCTGACGCCGCTGCTCAAGCTTGACCTGCGTGCGGTGCGTGGCACGCGAAGGCTGCGCCCGATGGAGTTTGACTACGCGCGTCGCCTGGGCGAGGTTGTTCCGGGCGAGCTGAGGGACCGCGTGGACTGCACCGGGGTGAAGCTCGTCTCGGTACCCGGGGAGCTGGTGACCGCCGTGGTGTGTGAGCGGGGCGTCATTCCGTCCGCGGGGCTGTTCCCGATCGCGCTCGAGTACGGCAGGAGTCTGGGGGAGGAGATCTGATGGTCGGAAGGGACCGCTTTCCGGTGGCGCTGGCGATGATCCAGCCGGAGCCGATGCCGGGGTCGTACCGAAACGACGGGATGGGCATCGACGAGGTGGTCGAGCGGGCACTTGCCGAGGCGCAGATGCTTGCCGACAACGGGTTTGACGGCTACATCATCCAGAACCGCAACGACGCCCCGGTGCTCCAGCGCGCCAACGTGGAGACCATTGCGTACATGACGAGGGTGGCCCTTGAGCTGCGGCGAGCGTTTCCCCAGCTCATCCAGGGCATTCTCGTCAACTGGGACGGCGAGGCGTCGCTTGCTGTGGCAGACGCGGCAGGCAGCGACTTCATCCGCGTGGAGCATACCTACACCTCTGTGGAGGTTGGCTACGCCGGGCTCATGCACGCGCAGTGCGTTGACGTGCTGGCGCTCAAGAAGCGTCTAGGCTCCAAGGTGCCGGTGTTTGCGGACGTGCAGGAGGTGCACTACGAGCAGCTCTGCGGCAAGTCCGTGGTGGACAACGCCTGGGACACCGTGATGAACGCCTTTGCGGACGGGCTCTTCGTGGGCGGCCACTCGCTCGCGGAGAGCATGGAGCTCGTGCGCGCCGTGCGGGCGCGCCTGGGCGACGAGGTTCCCATCTTCCTGAGCAGCGGCTCGACGGGGGAGAACGTCAAGGAGATCCTCTCCGAGTACGACGGCGTGAGCGTTGGCACGTGGGTCAAGGACGGCAACATGAGAAACCCGATAAACCCCGAGCGCGCCCGCGTCTTCATGGACCAGGTGCGCGAGCTGAGGGCCGAGAGGAGCGCGCGTGGACGCTAGGTTTGTGGTGTGTGGGCACGGCGGGTTTGGCAGCGGCTTGCACGAGGCTCTGCGGCTGCTGTGCGGTGATGACGAGCGCGTTGCCTCGCTGGACTTCAAGGAGGGGGACAGCTTCGAGGAGCTTGCAGAGCGCATGGCGGAGCTCGTGGACGAGGCGCCGGACGTTCCGACGGTTATCTGTACGGACGTGCAGGGAGGTTCTCCGTTCAAGGCGTCTGTGCTGACCGGGATGGGGCGTGACAACGTGCGCCTGGTCACGGGGACGAACTTCCCGCTGCTCATGGGGCTCGTCTTTCCCGCGGAGGAGACGGGGGACGTGGACAAGCTTGTGGCCGGCGCACTTTCCGCCGCACGCGACGCCCTCGTCACCGTCACCCTGTAGACACATAGCCTCGCAGGCTTGACGTCAAGCCTGCGAGGCGTGGGACAGATGGGGTCGGAGGTGGGGCGTCCCACCTCCGACCCCGGTGTCTCACGGCGCCCTTAGCAGTTGCCCGCGTAGACGTGGGGGAGGCTCCGGCGCGCCACGTCGGCGAGGCGGTAGACGTCGCTCACGGGCGTGGCCGCGCGGTCCGTCATGCGCCAGCGCGGGAAGAAGCGCGTCACGTGGTAGGTGACGTCCCCCAGCCCCGCGAGCCAGTGGGCGATGGAGCCGACCGTCTCCTCCGAGTCGCTCAGGCCGGGCACCACGAGCGTGGTCACCTCGAGGTGGCAGGTGGGGTCGGCGGCTAGGGTCTCGATTGTGTGCCGCACGCAGTCGAAGGCGCCCTCCGGCGCCCCGCACGCCCGGTAGACCTCGTCCGAGAAGCCCTTGAGGTCGATGTTGGCCGCGTCGACGAGGCCGGCGAGCTCTCCGAGCACGGAGTCGCACGCGCACCCGTTGGAGACGAGCACGTTGGCGAGCCCGGCCTCGCGTGCGAGGCGGGCGCAGTCCCGCACGTACTCCCAGCCCACCAGCGGCTCGTTGTACGTGTGGGCGATGCCCACGACGCGCGGGTCGCGTCGACGCGCCTCGAGCGCCACCTCGACGAGCTCGTCGGGCGTCACCTCGCGCCAGCCGACGTCGCCTGACCCCGCCTGGGCGATGTCGTGGTTCTGGCAGAAGGGGCAGGCGAGGTTGCAGCCGTAGCTTCCGACGGAGACCACGTAGGATCCCGGCCTCCAGCGCGCGAGCGGCTTCTTCTCAACGGGGTCGAGCGCGAGCGAGGTCAGACGCCCGTAGCCTTCCGGGACCACGCGACCGCACACGTTGCGCCGCG
>UMCH01052545.1_pt1 | contig 17087 bp, 13 predicted proteins | sample 1964201 | NCBI WGS metagenome assembly UMCH01 (sample SAMEA4835965, study PRJEB28245) | human gut metagenome | biome: gut microbiome; material: fecal sample | place: Denmark | collected 2008 | reverse complement strand
CCCCCTGCCGGTTCCCGCGGACATGACTCTTCAGGAGATCATGCACATTTCGGATGACGGCGCCCGGGAGCGGTATCTGAGCGGCTCCGGCTTTACCGTGGAGGACGACGGCTGCGCGGTGCTGCATGTCAGGCATTTCAGCACCTTTGTCCTCAGCGGTCAGCTGACAGTCGCCGCCAGGATTGGAAATACGGACTACGGCACGCTACAGGAGGCCGTGAACGCCGCAAATGCCGGCGACACCATCGTGCTGACCCAAAGCTGCGACGAGCAGGTCATCGTCTCCGGCAAAAGCGTGACCATTGACCGCGACGGCCATGCCTATGACGAGAGCAGGCTCGCCCTGGGCAGTTACTGCAGCATGCGCGTAAGCGGCGATAAGATCATGATCACCTACTCCGCGCCCTCCGGCGGCTCCTCTGCCGGCGGCAGTCCCTCCTACAATGTGTCTCTGCCCGGCAAAGTCACCGGCGGAGATATCAAGGTCAGCCCCCGGAATGCGGACAAAGGCGACACCGTGACCGTCACCGTAACCCCTGACAAGGGCTATGAGCTGGACAAGCTGACGGTTACGGACCAGAAGGGCGATAAGCTGGAGCTCTCGGACAAAGGTGACGGCAGGTTTACCTTCAAAATGCCCGCCGACCGTGTGGAGGTGAAGGTCAGCTTCAAGCTCATCGGCGCCAAGCCGGAGGTCCCCGCCTTTACGGACGTTCCCGCAGACGCCTATTACGCTGACGCTGTGAAATGGGCCGTGGAGCAGGGCATCACCCTCGGCGATTCCGCCGATACCTTTGCCCCCAATGCCTCCTGCACCCGCGCCCAGATGGCGACCTTCCTGTGGCGGGCCAGCGGCTCTCCCGAGTTTGAGGGCGTCAATCCCTTTGCCGATGTAAGCGCCGGCGCCTACTATTACGACGCGGTGCTGTGGGCCGCTGAAAAGAATATCACCAACGGTACGGCGGCCGCCGCCTTCAGCCCCGATGGGTTGCTGACCCGCGGCCAGGCTGTCACCCTTTTGTGGCGGGCCAACGGCTCTCCTGTAATTCACCGTGACATAAACTTTGACGATGTCCCTGCTGACGCCTACTATGCCGAGGCTGTGCGCTGGGCTGTGTCTGAGGGCATCACCGCAGGGACCGGCAGCAATGAATTCAGCCCCAATGCCCCTTGCACTCGCGCTCAAATCGTTACCTTTATGTATCGGGATATGCGGTGAGTTGTCATTTTGGCCAATCAAAAAAGTGAAGGCGGGCTCTACATAAAGCAGAAGGCGGGACGTCATGATCGTCCCGCCTTCTACTTTATGCATAAACATTGGATAGACTGCAATTTGACTGTAACCGCCGGATCAAGATGCAAAATATATTCGCAAGATCGTTGCAGAAGTGCACGCCTGCCTGCCGAATATGATCTTTCCGAAAAAAGATCATATCTCAATAAAAGTTCCATCAGCCGGACAGCGCGCAGATTCCCCTTTTAAAATACATCCCGCATCACTTTATCATTCAAATATCCTCTAAACAGCGCATATTCTTTCGAAGATATTTTCTCCGGACAGGACATGACCACCAGTGTGTGCCCAGAGCTACCCTTATGGTAGGGCGGATGAATATGCGGATAGGGATTCTCCGCAAATCCACAGCGCTCATAAAAGCCTTTCCGCCGCACAGAAATCTCGTCTGCCGGCGGATCGATCTCCAAAATGATCGTCTTGCCGTATCTGCCCAATTCCTCAAGGATATGCTGGCCATAGTGCCGGCTCCGAAGCTCCGGCAAGATGCAAAAATGCTCTACATAGAGAAAATCCGCTGTTTCCCAATACAGCACCAAGCCGGTAAACAGGCTTTCATCATAACATAACGTGAAGTGGTAATCTGTATGCCGCAGGATATCTTCCTGCGACGAAGTCTCCCTTTGCTCATGCAGGGGGAAGCTCTGCCGATACAGCTCCATAGCGGTTTGATACATTGGATGCTTCGCATCCGTGATTCGTTCAAAATGCATGTTTCAGTTGCTCCTTTGGAATAGAGTTCCATGCGCGGGTAAAGGCATATTCACTCATTGCGGCATCGTGCTTCAGGTCGTCCTCCGCGATCAAGTGATTTTGCAGTGCCCACGCAGCGGCATCCCTCGCCCACGCCGGAACACTGCCCAGATCGGCGATGCTCTCACCCGTATTAGGCCTTCCCGCATAGCGGTAGAGGATGGTCAGCGCCTGCGCGGCCGTCAGGTCATCATCTGCGCCAAAACGATTTGCGCCGTACCCGGAAACAATGCCCGCTTCCTGCGCCCAGCCAATGGCTGCGCAATAGGGCGAATCCGCCGCCACATCCGAAAAGGTCGGGGCCTTTCCCGGCGCGGGCAGGCCGGCATCATACATCATCTGGATCGCAGCCCCGCGTGTGATGGGCATTTCCTGCCGCTCTGTCCAGGAAACAGAGATGTCGTCCAGATAGTAGGAGCTGGTGGCCTCAAACCCGGAGTCTGTTCCAATGATCAGATAAACACAGCCGCTGTCATTTGCTTTGGCCCGCATGGTGAAAGAAAACGTCTTCCATTCGTACGCGCCGGGCCGCTGGGCGTCCTTTTTTTCCAGATTGCCCAGCAGACGCATATCGCAGCCGTCCGTCCCCTGGTTGCCCTTATCGATGTTCAAGCGATAATGCTGCTGAGCGTCTGGCTCACGCCGCGGTTTTTCCGCCGTAATGCCGCCCTTGACATAGACCGACGCCCCCGGGGAACCACCCACGCCGATCATACCGCTCTCCACATTGGTGGCAAGGCGGAAGGACGCCTGAAATTCATAGAGCTGCCCGGCTGTCAAGCCGCTGATCTCCTGATAGACCCCCATAAACAGATCGTCACTATGGTTGTTTCCGGAGAGGAACAGCGCCTTGTTGTCCTGTTGGTGACATGCAGTCCATTCGTAGTTCAGCTCATAGAACTCGTCTACATCATCGCCCACCGGATAGTCCGCAAAGATCGGTGTAAAGCCGCCGTCGTTCTGTTCAAAGTCAAAGGTCCACCCGGTATCAGCGGCCAGCGCCCCTGTGCTGAGAAGCGCAGCGGCCAGCAGAGTCGCACCGAGGATGGGTAAATTGTTTTTATAAATTTCTCCCCCAGTACGCATATGCTTCTTTTCTTGCAAAATGATCACCTCTTATTCAGCTTGGATCTCAGCACGCGCCGCAGTTCATCCAGATTGACTGGTTTCGTCAAGTGCTCGTCCATACCCGCTTCCAGCGATCGTTTCTCATCTTCGGAAAAAGCGTTGGCGGTCATTGCTATGATCGGAACAGTGTACGCGTCTGGCCGTCCCGAGGCACGGATAGCTTTGGCAGCATCATACCCGTTCATCACTGGCATCTGAATATCCATAAAGATCAGATCAAAGCTGCCAGGAAGCTCTGCCAGGAAGCAGTCCACCGCCTCCTGCCCGTTGACCGCCCGGCGCGTGGTGATGCCCATCATGGAGAGCAGCTCCTTGCCGATCTCCGCGTTGAGGTCGTTATCTTCAACCAGCAGAACGTGGGCGTTTTTATAGCAATCCTCCGCTTCCATCCGGGGCTCTTGCTTTTCAGGTTCTACCAGCTCTCGGAAACTTCTCAGAAGTCTGCTTTTGAACAGTGGCTTTGTCAGGAAATGCGTTATACCCAATGAGCGTGCCTGAGATTCGATTTCGGACCAGTCATATGCAGTCAGGAATAGGATTGGAATGTGATCGCCCACCTTGCTGCGGATACGTATTGCAGTTTCCAGTCCATCCATCCCAGGCATTTTCCAGTCCAGCAGGATTGCAAAATAATCCTCACCGCGCCGGTTCCGATCCACGGTGAGCGCCACCGCCTGCTCTCCGCTGAGGCACCACTCCGCATCCAGGCCGATCTCCCGAAGCAGGATACAGGTACTCTCGCAGGTATCTTTATCGTCATCGGCCAGCAGCACAGGAAGCCCGCTCAGGTTTCCAGGCAGCGAAGCATCCTCAGATACGAACTTTAAATGGATCGTGACCGTAAAGCGCGTTCCGATTCCCGGCATAGAATCAACCCGTATGTCTCCGTCCATCATCCGAATCAGGTTGTGTGTAATGGCCATGCCGAGCCCCGTTCCGGTCACCTTGCTTAGGCGGCTATCCTCCGCACGTGTAAAGGGTTCGAAGAGAACTTTCAGGAACTCTTCACTCATGCCGATGCCGTTGTCTTCAAACGAGAATTCATACTCCCCGTAGTTGGTGCTACGGGAAGGCCGTTCCAGCGCTGTCATGCAGATATTCCCGCCGTCCGGGGTATATTTTATCGCATTGCTGAGCAGATTGACAAACGCCTGCTGGAGCCTGAGACAATCCCCAAAGACCCGCTCGTGGCGCAGCTTTTGGACATGGACTTCCACAGAATGTCCATGCTCCCGGGCCGCAGGCATCACAATGGCCAGTGTTTCGTCAATCAGGTCGGCCAGACTGAACTCCTCTTCCTGCAGCTCAATCGCCCCTGATTCGATTTTACTCATATCCAGAATATCGTTGATCAGGGCCAGAAGATGCCGGGAGGACATATTGATCTTCGTAAGACAGTCCTGAATGCGGTCCGGTTCATGGAGATGGGTGGCCGCAATGGCAGCCATCCCAACGATAGCATTCATAGGCGTGCGGATGTCGTGACTCATGCGGGAGAGAAACTCTGTTTTGGCAGCATTGGCTGACTCAGCATAGTTGTAGGCGTCCCTCAGCGCCTGCTGCTGGAGCAGCCGCTCAGCCTTCTGGTTATCAATATCCGCATGGTACATTGTCACCTTTGCCGGCTGTCCGCCCGCTCTCTCTGTCACCTGAAAAATCGTTCGCAGCCAGCGATTCTTATGGAATTGAATCGTATACTCCATCTCAATCCGATTTTCCCTGGCCAGACAAGCACGCAGATTTTCCAGACTGGCAAACCGCTTAAACTCCCCTCTGTAGTCTTCCGTCACCAGCTGCTCCGTCGCCTTTTCAAGAAGAGCCGTATACTTCCCCTCCTGTGGAAGGGGCAGATAATCTTCTCCATGGTAGGTCAACATGGTAAACTGGTCCTTGAGCACATCGATTTCAAAGATACCGATATACTCATCCTGCATGCCCAGCAAGACCCGCTGAAGCTTGCTATATGTATCCCGGTGCCGCACCTCCTCAGTAGCATCCCACAGCAGTCCATAGATCATGGGCGGGCTTCCGGTTCTTTGGGTCCGCCGGGCAAGAAAGGCGAACCACACCAGGTCCCCCTTCTTAACATGGCGCATTTGGATATAGACCGTCTGCTCTGCCCCCCACTCAAAGAGGCTTCGTGCCGTACTGATCTGATCTTGCGGACAGACTGCTCCGCTGTCTACGCTCTTCAGGAAATCCCGGGTCATCACCAGATACTCTTTATCCTCCTGCTGCTCCATCTGGCCGGTCTCATTGACCGGAGCATAAACAGACAGCACGTCCTTGTGAATGTCATAGCGGAAGGTATATCGCTCCGAGCTGCGCACAGCCTGACGATACCGCTCCTGCTCCATTTCCCGCTTGGCCTGATCGGTGATGTCCCGATAGACCCCGACCGCTGACCCGGTCGGCTGTCCGTCTGCGGAGAGAATAGAGCGGAAGTTCAGCTGCTGGATACTCTCGCTGCCGTCCGCCTGGATCAGCCGTACGATTCCGGATGCGGTGGCCGCTCCTCCCAGGATCTCCTCATGGATGCGGATATACTCATCCACCGTATCCGGGGCGATGATACCAAGCTTTACCATTTCATAGGGAACGCCGGGCTGTTCCTCCAAAACCCCGAAATTTTTCGCGGTCTTCGGATCCACCCGAATCGTCTGCGTTGCCAAATCATAAATGAATACCAGACTGCCGGACTCTTCCGCGGCGATCTGAAACGCTTTCATAAAAACATACTGCTGTTTATCATAAGCCATCCTATCGATCCCCCTCGTCTCTCGTAATTGCCCATTAGCTTGGGTCCAGCTCATTCAGCGCGGCCAACACCTCAGCCTGTGCCGCCTCTATCGCCTGAAGCAGGCTCCGGTCCTCCAGCTCTCTGCCACCTCGAAGCGCCTCTGTCAAGGCATTTGCCGCCTGGTAAAGCTTTTCCAGGCCTAAATTCTGGGCGATTCCCTTGACCGTGTGCGCGGCCTGAAACGCGGTCTGCCAATCAGAGTTCTCTACTGCGTTCCAAAGCTGCGCAAAGCTGGGGTCATCGGGATACCGGAGCAGGAACTTCCGAACGAAATCTTCTCCGGGCAAACGTCGCAGGGTCTGCGTTAAATCCCCGCCCACTCGGTTATAAAACATGATTAAAGTCATAGTTCCCCTCCGCAATTGTTTTCCCCAGAGCACGCGGAAGATTCTCCCGCCCCTGGGCTGGCTCCCGGCTCCCCGGACGCGTCCATTCGGTTTACCATCTCCAGCACGCATTCGTGACCATCCACCTCGACATACTGTGCGATTACATAATATACTCCTTCATCGGTGTTTTCCACTCTGGAGAGCTGTGTTTTTTTCATAAAGGCCTGCAGCGATATGCAGTCCCGGCATCGGGTTCTTCTGTTCCAGAGCTTGTAGCATGAGGCCTTTTCATGGGCCAGATCCCCATTCTGTGTCTGCATGAGCACCTTCGCATTCTTGACATCTACCAGCCGCACGACGGAGAATACCCGCTTCAAACAGTGCATCAGTTCCTGTGTATCCCGCATGCTCTCAAAGACGGCCACAGGGACGGCGTCGTCTCTTGGAAGCATCCGCTCGTGGATATCGACGGCCTGCCCCACCGCCCCCAAATATCTTGGCGGGTCTCCCGGTTTCCAAATACTCCGGGCGAAAATTTTATGCCAACGATATTCCCCGTCCACGGAAAACATCGCGGTGATGTTGGCGTCCGGATTCTCCGGCGTGGTGGCATGGACGGCGTCCCGCAGGCGCATGACATCCGCGTCATCCAAGAAGGATCCGCCAGTCTCCGAGAGATGGGATATCTTTTCTCCCTTTGTGTGCTTGGCCGCCCAGTCGGACAGCGACAGTGTCTGGGTCAGCGCGTCATACTCGAACTGCACGACCTCCTGCATACTTCGGAAGAAATTCGTCTTTGCCTGCTCCACCCGCAGTACATAGAGCATGTGGTCCTGATAGGTAGGCTGTTCGCCGCGCAGGAACCGTTCCGAAAACCGCGTCGCCTCGGAGAGGCTGTTCCGGTTCTCCGTCTCGGCCTGCCCCCCGCAGTCCTGCCCGCCCTCCAGCTCCACCAGGCACTCCAGCAGCAGCGGCTGAAACGCGCCGCATTCTCCCCGCAGGATCATTCCGATGGCGGTATCATGGTCGAAGGCCTTTTTGTAGCAGCGCTCACTGGTCAGCGCGTCATACACGTCCGCCAGAGCAACCACCTGGGCGGAAATGGGGATCTCCTCGCCCTTCAAACCATCCGGATATCCTCTTCCGTCATAGCGCTCGTGGTGCCAGCGGCAGATCTGGATGGCGGTCTGGAGCAGGGGCGACCCGTGCTTTTGCACGATCTGCTTCAGAAGTTCCGCACCGGTCGCCGAATGGGTCTTCATCAGTTCAAATTCCTCTGCCGTCAGCCGTCCCGGCTTATTGAGCACCTGCTCCGGGACATTGATCTTTCCAATGTCATGGAGGGCGGAGGCTGTGCTGATCTGGGCAATCTCACTCTGGGACAAACGGTAGCGGTCCGTTTTCTGCGTCAACTGCAGGAGGAGGCGTTCCGTCAGCGCGCGGATGTTCAGCACATGAGTCCCGCTTTCCCCGTTCCGGAACTCCACGATGTGGCTGAGGACATTGATCATCATGCTGTTGCTGCGCTCGCGCTCATAGACCTGTTCCGCCACCAATCGGGACAGTCTCTTCTGCTTTGCGTACAGCAAAAGCGTGTTGACCACCCGCCGCCGCACCACGGACACCTCAAAGGGGCGGTTGATGTAATCCACCGCGCCCAGATCATAGGCCCGCTCCACATAAGTTGAGGAATTCTCCGCTGAAATCATAATCACCGGGATCTCATCGGTCCAGTGATGCTGATTCATGGTCCGCAGCACATCAAACCCATCCATCTCCGGCATCATGATATCCAACAGCACCAAATCAATATCGGCGCGTCTTTGCATGACCTCAACCGCTTCACGCCCCGTTCCCGCCTCAATAATACTATAATCGCTTCCGAGCATCGCCGCAAGGATCTCCCGGTTCATCCGGGAATCGTCCGCGATCAAGATCGTTTGTTCTTTTTGCATATTCAAGCTGCCTCTTTCTGCATGATACTATGTTCCTAATCTTTCACGCTTCACCCTGAGCAAGCTGCTTCACCCTCTGCCGAAGGCTTGTTCAAGGCCGTCATGCAGGTGAGGCTCCTCCCTTCCGCCGGCGTTTATTCTCATACATTCTCTGATCCGCCAGATGCAGCAGGACGTGGTAGTCCTTGGAATCGCCGGGATACCGGGCCCAGCCGGCAGAATACCGCACCCGCAGCACTTGTCCACCGTCTCCAACGGAGATTGTGGACGCTCCATCCCCCTCCTTCAGGACCGTCAGCGCCTCATCCAGCGCCTCCTTGCTCCCGTAGCCATGGAAGAATGCTGCAAACTCATCTCCGCCCAGCCGGGCAGGGACGATATGCTCTTTTGGGAACGTCTGAAGAATGTCCGCAATCTTTTTCAGATAAAGATCACCTTTGTCATGACCATAGGTATCGTTCGTCTCTTTCAGTCCATCCGCATCCATCATCACCACTGCTCCCAGATTCAGCTGGCTGGACGCCTGCATCATCTGTTCCATCTGAGCATAAAAGCCGCGGCGGTTATAAAGCCCTGTCAGATCGTCCCGATCCCGTTGATACTTCAGCTGTTCCTGCTGCCGCCAGCTGGCGGTCACATCCACCATGATGACCATACGGCTTTTCTTGTAGCGTACCTCATCCAACCGGACAAATCGAAATCCGTCCGGACTGTCCAGCCTGTAAACGTTGGCCTCATCAGACTGCCCGATTTTTTTCAGAGCAGAAATGCGCTCGACGATCTCCTCAATATTTTTCCCCTGTTCTTGTCCTGTCTCCTCCAGCAGCAGAATGTCTTTTACCCGGCTTGTGGCAAATCCCCAGCGGTATTCTGTGGGATATTCAAAAATTCCAATCGGGAGCCTGGACCGCTCTAGCGCAATGGAGGTTTTTAATTCATTCTCCCGTACCTCCACCAGCATATCATTGATGTAACCGCAAAGTTCTTCCAGTTCCGGAAGCACGGTAGGAGCGGGAAGCCGGTTCAGCTCCCCCGTACCGACCTTCCGCAGATCCTGATTGATGCAGGTTAATTTTTGCACAATACGCCGGTCAATAAAAAGGCGGGTCACCGCGATTGCGATCAGAGCAAGCAGAAGAAGATTCAGGAATAGAAAAACGCTTCCAAGCCCCAACTGGTGATACAGCCGGCTGCTGGGCACCATCCGAACCAGAACAAGGGAATCTGACCGGAATATGGCTGCGCAGCAGCGTGTTCCGTTGATGACGATGTGCGACAAAGAAATCGTTCCGGGGTTCTCTTTCAGATTGTCTTTCAAACTCGTTGCTTCTTCCCCCGCCGGCCATTCGCTCGTACTGGCCACCACTCGCCCGCTGTCGGGATCGATGGCGTACAGCTCGCCGCCCTCCTCAGTAGGCATAGAGCTGAAGATGTTCGCCAGGGTACGTCCCTCCATGGCCTCCTGCACCCGCACAGGCTCCATGCCAATCTGTACGATCATGCTGCCATCCTTGCTCCATACGGCGGCATACTGCATCAACTTTCCCTCTGCCGTGTTCGGAGTGATCTCCTGGCACATCTCCAGTTCGTGATCCTCCAGCATCGGCTGAAAAAACGCCATTTGTTTCCCGGAGAAGAACGTGTAGTGATAATATTCCGGATGGGTGCCAAAAGAGATTTCCCCCTCTGGATTAATCAGGTGCAGTTCATCCACATTCAGCAATCTGGCAAAATCCTTCAGGTCTGTCAAGTTCTCCTCTAATTCCGGGCGGCTCTGAAGCACGTATGCGGCAATTCGGGCGCTGTTAAGGCAATCCTCGGAGAACTGCTCCCGAATCTCATGAATATCTTCCGCATTAGATTCTACCAGAGCTTCAACCTGTTCAAATATTGCTTCTGAGGTTGCTTTAAAGTTCTGATGTGTAAGATCCCATTGCACTTTCAGATTTAGAATCAATAGCAACACCATCGCCAGCAGCAGAACAACTATGGTTATTCTTAATAATCTTGTTTTCATGTAGGACCCCTCCCCCCATTCTCCCTACATTGCCCATATTCGGAACCAGTGCATAGGCTATTCCAATCACAGCCCATCCCATGCCGCGCAGGCGATGAAGTCCTTTCAGTCTGGTTCCACCAGTCTCCTCCCTGAGAGCGGCCTGTGCTCTCCTCCATGATTCATATGCACTTAAGGGTCCCGTGTAAACATAAGTGGAATAAGAAAAATAGCTGCAGGCAGTCGAATGAAAGCCTACAGCCATCTTCTTAAATTCCTGGCTATACTTTAGTGCTTCTCCCAATTAATCATACCGGGCTTAATCAAAATTTCCTTAAATGCAGAGTAGCTCTAAGAAACGGTCTCTATTAGTGATAGATAATCTTGCTTTATATCGTAGCTTTCCAAAGTCCATGTAGGTTGCAATAAGAATAGACCGCTATCGGCTGCTCGTCCTCAGTCAATGCAAAAGTAACCGTGGGCGCCACATCAGGGGCAAGAGTCTTGCGCTGTCCACCAGAGGAAGTCTGCAAGTAGACCCACTGGATGAGGTGCTCTTCAGTCATCGGATGTTCTGCAGAACCAACGGTGACCTTGACAAGATTTCCCTTTACAGTGGCCACTGGAACATGTTTTTCTACACTAGCTTCTACCGTACCCGGAATCAGCTGTTTCATTTTCTGACCACAGCACACCAGCGGTACTTCTGTATCATGAATCATTCCTACAAGGTTACCGCAGTGCTCACAAATGAAAAACTTAATCTCGCTCATTATCTTCTCCTCCTACTATTGTTTTTCTATTGCATTGCATTTGAAGATAGGCCAAAATTTCCAAAACCCCCCTTCACACGCATCGCCACGAACTATGCAGGCAAATTTTTATTTCCTGTTGGACACTCCGACAAAGGTACCCCGTCTTCGCAAAGCGCTTTTGCAGCCTGTTTCAGCTGCGCAACACTCTCCTCATTTAAGGCTGATCGGAGTGTTACTACCGGCTCTATGTAGATTAGATTCTTGCTTTTTTCCAGCAAGCCTCTAATCACCCGAGCCGCAGCAGGCGCCCAACTCCCGTTTTCTATCACCGCCACCGTACGATTGCAAAATCCTCGCGCAGTCAAGTGCTCCACAAATGCGCGCATAGGCGGGAAGATGTCATTATTGTAAGTTGTCGTCGCCATGATCAGCTTACTGTATCGAAACGCATCAGCCACAGCCTGAGACATGTCACAGCGAGCCAGATCATAGACCGTGACCCGCTGTCCCTCCTTAACCAGCATTTCTTTCATTATTTCTACAGCCTTGCGGGTATTCCCATACACAGATGTATAGGCAATGAGAATTCCATTCTCCTCCGGATCATAGGTAGACCATGTATTATACAGGGCCAAGTAATGTCCAATATCGCCTGTCAGCACCGGCCCATGCAGGGGGCAGATGGAATGAACGCTTAGAGCTGCTAGTTTCTTCAGCACGGTCTGAACCGGATTCCCATATTTACCCACAATTCCAATGTAATACCGCCGAGCCTCGGGCTCCCACTTTTCTTGTTTATCCAATGCGCCAAATTTTCCAAAAGCATCTGCGGAGAACAACACTTGTTCCGTGCTGTCATAGGTCATAATGACCTCAGGCCAATGAATCATAGGTGCAGCGATAAAGGAAAGCTTATGTTTGCCCAACGACAGACTCCCCCCATCGCAAGCAACAATCTGCCGCTCAGAGACGTCAGCATTAAAAAAGTTCTTGATCATAGCAAATGCTTTTGGAGACGCCACAACCTTTGCTTCCGGGTAGGTGTTTAAAAACTGAATCAGACTCCCAGAGTGGTCCGGCTCCATATGCTGAACTATGATATAATCAGGTGTTTTTCCATTGAGAATGTGGCGAATGTTTTCCATCCACATTTGCATGAAATGAGCGTCTACTGAGTCGATGACTGCAATTTTTTTATCCATGATCATATAGGAGTTATAGGCCATACCATTTGGAACTGAGAACTGACCTTCAAATAAGTCGATCGCATGATCATTAACACCAATATAATAGATATCCTGGGAAATCATGTAGAGTTCTCCTCTTATATTTATCTAACTCATGTTATCATATTGAAAAAATAAAATACCCTGGAGAGCAAAGTCCTCTCCAGGGTTTAATTTTGTTGCAAATGAAGGGTTCACACCTTACAGGATGCAACAGCCTCATAGCCCTCTGGAAGATGGATCTTTGCGACATCTGCACCAAAATTCCAATCGATCTTTCCGGCCCATTGGGCAGCAGTGCATGAGAAGTGCAATAACACAATTCCCAAACCCAGCTTGGCATCAATCTCGCCAGTGTAGCTGTCCGGAGTCTTCACCAAAATAATCTCACCTTGATGAATGATGAAACCATACGGCTGTCTATTTAGATAACTAGGCGATAAAGTGGTTGCATAAAATGCCTCCCATAACATATCATCATAAAATCCGATGTACGTGTCAACTCCATCGCAGTTGCCCCAAGTGTCCATAAATACCATGTCATGTAGGCCTCGCTTGGGGGCGAAATATTGGCGCTGAGCACTAACATCCACATTGGACATGCTCAAAACATTTACACGCAAGCGCTTAGTGGTTCTAACTCCCTGCCCAAATGCCACAATAGCAGCTACATCCAAGGGAGAATCAATTGCAAGCGCTGCCTTGACTTTTTCGCTGTCAGTGAAAGTGAGCCAGCAACAACTTAATTCCATGTCGGTAAGCTTCAGGACCATGTCCTCCATTATGAAGCCTGCATTTTCACCTGCTAAGTCACCCTTAGCAGACAGCAAAACTAGATAGTTTGGTGCGCCGACCAGATAGTTTTCATAGCCAGCCGCACCTTCTAACGCTTCTCGGGCCTCCTCACCGAAAACGCAAAGCTTTGTCTCCAATTCTGGAACTAGGCGATTACAAAAATTCTGATAATAAGCTCCAATAACCGCAAGTGCAGTAGCTGGCACCTTCTTGCCCGTGAACTCGCGGACAGATTTTCTATTTTGAATCAAAGCGCTATAATTCATAGGCCTACCTCCAAAATGGTTTTGAATGATAGATTTCCAAGGCAGTTCTCTAGGAATCCATCTTCTTGTTTAAAATACACTTTCTCGAGATTGTTTTCTATATCATAGTATATTTTTCTTTGAATTGCAAGTTTTACATGATCATATCCCGATTTTTCTACACTCAATTTATTTCGTCCAAACTATGCCCTGTTCAACTCCGGACCATAAAAGTAGAGCACCTCACGCCCCCACGCATTGAAATTGAATAAGGCGCTAATTAAGAATGAATTATTACTCTTTCGATGTAAGCAGTACACTGCAAGAAATGAAAAATACCGAGTTTCAAAGGTAAATATCTCCTGACTACGTGGATGGAAGCTGCATTCTGAAGGCCATCCCAAATTATATCACGTCCATGTTTGCAGTGTTTCGAAGGCAGTTTCTATTACCTCAAAACAATAAAGATCGATAAAATGATAGAAGCCGGTGGCCTTTCCACCGGGCCGTGATTGTCTGTTTTCCACATTAGGTCAGTTTACAAGGAACTACACGCAGACCACGAAACGGTGGCTGCTGACAACAAATAAAGGCTGAGTATCAAGCACCGGAAAAGTGCGAGATATTCAGCCTGTTTTGTTGTCCGGGGTTTCCAAAGGGGCACCCTTTGGCACACGACTTTGCTTGCAAAGTGTAGTGTGTTATACGCTCTGTCGGCATTGGTGCGAAAATGTGGGTGCCGCTGGGTCGGGCAAGCACATTTGAAGAAGCAGGAAAACAGGGCTGTGATTGCGTGGCGTGGAGCCGCAAGCGCAAGACTGGTTTCATCAGCAGACAGGGCGTATATGAAAGCCCCCGTCCCTCGTCCCACGCCAGACTTCAGGACAAAATCCCGAACTTGTGGACACACTCACGAAAAAGCAGACGGATTTTTCTCTCAAAATTGCAATGGACGGGAAGCCATTTTGGGGCTTTTCCGCCTTGATAACCGCAGAGCAAGGCCGGGCGGGGCGGACAATGGCGGCGCACTTGTGCGCCGTTCATCTTGACCGTTGACCGGTTCGGCTGGCTTTGCTATTATGTGATATGATCATTTTTCGTTTTATAATCCCTAATCCAATCAATTAAATGCGAAGAAACTGTTACCGTAATCAATGAGAAAATAATCTTAGTTAGAGGAATATAGGTTACGGACAATACTAACACAACGACATCCGTAAATAAATATGAACGAGATAGCTTCCAATGTAGTGCATGGGAAATCGCAAGTGCCAGTGCATCATCACCACCACTTGAACCACCTTGTTTGACAATTATTCCAACTCCGACACCAACAAAAATCCCTCCCAAAATTGCAGCTATCAATGGATAGGATGACAAATCTGAGAGCATAGGAGGGAACTGCTCCCAAATTTTATAAAAGCCCGATATAAATATCGTTGAAATTATTGATAGTTTAATGAAGTTCGTCCCCAAAAACTTAAAAGCCAATGCATAGCAAGCTGTATCCAACACAGGCGTAATGTAAGCCGGAGAAATATTAAGCCAATGTTCAATCAGAAGCATTAGGCCAATGACGCCGCCTTCCGTGATATTTGTACGCTGGTGAATATTATGAATGCCAAAAGTGCAAATCATAGCGCCTAACATAAGCAATATGATTTTCCTGAATGTTATTCCTTCCTTAAGTTTATTCCAAAGCCCGATCAGATGACTGTTCAATCCAGCACTCCCCCTTGGTTTCCTCATAGTGTTATGCTATAATCATAAACCGTATAGTAACTATAAGGTCAAGGGGGCATTATGAAAAATTTGTTTTCTATTGGAGAGGTGTCTAAGCAACAAAACATTTCCAGGCAAACCCTAATTTTTTATGATAAAAGTTCTACCGATTTTCTGATTATCTTTTCATATCTCCGCAAATGCTGGAAAGGCTTGTTATATCAAACATTTCCAGCATTTTGCGTTTCGGAAGATACCCCGCATATCATGGCATTTCGGAGCCTCATTTGGCATTGGAAAGTAGTAAAACCGTAGTAGAAACAGCGGCTTACTACTATGCCGCCAGCCTGTCCATCGCCGCCTTTGCGGAAGCATAATCCGCATGAGCGTAATAGTTCAGCGTCATGGTGATGTTGGAATGTCCCATGATGTACTGCAAGTCTTTGGGGTTCATCCCAGCGTGGGCAAGGCGAGTGCAGAATGTATGGCGCATGGTATGGGGTGTGATGTTCGGCAGTGCCTCCTCAGGCTTGTGGTTCTTGTTGTACTTCCTGACAAGCCCCTGGAACATGCTCTCGTAACAGGACGCCGTTTTGGGAAGGCCGCTCTGGTTAAGGAACAGGAAGTTGGTGTAGCCCCCGATATTGACCGGGGCGGCTTTGCCTCTGCTCCTCACAGCCCGCTTCAACGCCTGGTAGACCTTCTTGCTCATGGGGATCTGCCGCACACCCTTTTTGGTCTTGGGTTCGTCCACATAGTAGCCGAGCTCGCTGTCCCGCAGGAGTTGATGGTCCACATGGATGCAGCGGTTTTCAAAATCCAGGTCCGTTGTCAGGCCGCACAGCTCGGAAACACGGAGACCGGTCCCCAGCAGGATGATGATCTCATCACAATACTTCCGGTAGACCGGGTCGCTGCCGGCGAAGGCCAGGAGGCGGTCCTCCTGCTCCTGGGTCAGCGCGGCTTTTTCCTCCGTGTCATCCTCCAGGACATCGGCGATGGCAAAGTTGAACGGGTTTTTGCGGATGCAGTCATCCTCGATCGCTGTGTAGAAGGCGGCCTTCAAAGACCGTTTCCAGTTGCTGATGGTCTTGTAGGCGTACCCCTTCTCACTCATCCTGATGGTCCATTCCTTGGCATCCGACAGCTTCACACTGTCAATGCTCCGGGAACCCAGGGGGTCCTCTTTCAGAGCGGACATCAGGTATTCCCGGCCCTTCTCGGTGCTCCGCTTGACATTCTTCCGATGGCTGTTCTGCCGGGCGTAAAGCTGGCAGACCGTCATCTTCTTACCGATGGTGTCGATCCCATCGTTCAGGTCCCGCAGGATCTCCTTGACCTTCTCACGGAGCGAGATGTCATCCCGCTTGCCCGTGGGGGTCTTGTCAGTGGGAACAAGTTTCCAGGCATACACGAATTGAGTTTTACCGCAGGCGTCCGTGTACTTGTAAGCGTATCTTCCGTCTTTTCTCTGGCTCTCTCCAGTCCTTAAAATTCGACCTTTGCTATCGCGTCTTTTCTCTGACATGATGTAAAGCTCCCTTCCATCGCTGGAATGAGCCTCGATACGCTACCATTATTATACCGCGCCCTTGGCCCATTGTCAGCCGGCTTCGTTAAATGACCTCCAGTTCGTCGATGACTTTCTCAAACTGCTTTCGCTTGATCTGGAGGCGGTTGCCGTTCATAATGAGCCAGTTTGCGTTAGGGTTTTCCTCGGCTAACCTGCGGAGCTTCTTTTCCCCAATACGGAAATATCTGGACGCCTCCTCGATGGAGAGCGTGTATTTTTGCCAGATAGGAATATCGTTCGTGTTCAAATACAACACCTCCTAAAAATTTGCGCGTCCCCTTTCAGAGGACGGTGTTGCAAAAAATAAGAGGCAGAAAACGGATGGCTGCTGGCACAGCTCCACGGGAATTTCACCCCGGCCCATGCTGATGGGTGCGGCGCACGATGCTTTGCGGGCGTCCAATGCGCGAGTCTCATTATCCTGCCTGCATATCATCGCCCACAGGTTGCCACACCTGTTTTACGACCCGGTTTTGTCGCTCTCCTGTTTAGCAGGGGTCCCGTCCTGCGGACTTA
>UMCH01036395.1_pt1 | contig 17133 bp, 14 predicted proteins | sample 1964201 | NCBI WGS metagenome assembly UMCH01 (sample SAMEA4835965, study PRJEB28245) | human gut metagenome | biome: gut microbiome; material: fecal sample | place: Denmark | collected 2008 | reverse complement strand
AATTTACCCCTGCACTGGAATTTACTTTTTCAAGTTAGCATTTTTTTATTTTTTTCTCAAGCACAGTTTCAAGCGAAACAAAATGCTCTGTTACAGACATTTTGAAAGGCAGGGGAGCTTTTCGGATTGTGTTTCTTCTTATTATATGTAGAAGCATTCCCCTTAGTCCCTTTTACGGGAAACGCATGCGATAACGATACCACCGATCACAACTACAGCTACAACTACAATTGCCACAACGGCTCCGGCCGGAATACTATTACTATTGTCACTGCTGCTTGTATCTGCTGCTACTGTTGGTGCCGGGGTAGGTGTTGCAGCTACTGCATCCGGATTGTCATAGTTAAAACCGGCTACGGTAAACTGCACTTCGATGGATTCCTTGCCGGAACCTGTCAAAAGTGTATAACCATTATCAGCATCCTCACTCTTTCCCTGACTCTGAACAACCTTGATCAGCTCTTCACGCCAATGATTTAACAAAACAACAACTTCACCGCCCTGGATGTATGGATCTTCATTCTCCATCCAGCCTTCATCAAACGACAATACTTTCTTGCCGTCGATCGTTGCTGTTACATCCGTAAACTTAATTTTGTCATTGACCGGAATATCGGTTGCGATATGAAGCTGTGAAATGCAGGTTTCACCTGCGAAATCAGCATCTTCCAATTTGACAGTATATGTTCCGTTTCCGGCAATTTCCACATCTGTAAATGTTCCATCGTGAACTTTTTTCTCTCCGTTGCTTTCCGAAATCAGCTTATCCGCTTCATCGGTGCCAAATGTCTTGTTCTGCGTCTTGTCATAGTAAGCCATGTGCTGTGCCCAAAGGACTGTGGCGGTCTGAATACCTAATGACGCATGATACTTACCGTCCAGATCAACCTCTTTTGCCGGTGCTGCCGCTGCCGGAATACATATTACCACGGTGAGTATGCCGGCAAATAACAACGCCGCTGCTCTCTGCATTATCTTTCTCATATTTGAATCCTCCAATTCTTTCGCTAAACTTCTTATTATTTTGTTGCATTTTTCTTATCTTACAGCTGCGCTTTTATTTGCCAAGCCACAGCTGTTTGTTTACTGTAAGCCGCAGTTTTATTTCACGGTCATTCCCTTGAATAACTTTGTATATGCTTTCTTCTTTTTCTTAGAAACAAGCACTTTACATTTTTTACTCGATGTAAGCTTCTTGCCAACTTTCTTCAAGCCAAGGCTCTTCTTTGCATCGATCGTCTTCAACTTCTTGCATCCATAAAATGCCTTTGTACTGATCGTCTTGACATTCTTGCCAATTACCACTTTCTGCAGTTTTTTGTTCTTGGCAAATGCAGATTTTCCAATTGCAGTCACATTATATTTCTTGCCGTCAATCTTTACAGTTGCCGGGATTTTACTTACCTTTTTGTTCTGTGTGTCTTTGATCAAGGTAACATTACCAGAAGTCTTCGTTGCTTTTGTGATCTTGTACTGAATACAAGCAACAACCTTTTTCTTGCCAACCAGCTTAGCAAGCGCTTTCTTCTCCTGCTCCTGCTGCTGTACTTTAATTTCCTATGCTTTGTTAAATCCGGTTACCGTAAAGGTAATGGACACTTTCTCGTCTTTCTCACCGGTCAGGATTTTGAAACCATTATCCGCTTTTTTCAATCCGGCTTTGATTCCCAATGCTTCAACATTCTCTCTCCAATGATTGATCGCAAGGAATACTTTACCAAATTCCAAATATGTTGTATCATCGTCCAAAATGCCGTCTGCAATCTTCAAAATCTGCTTGCCATTGACATTGACTCGCATATTGGAAAGCTTGATCTTGCTGCTCAATGGAATATCCGTTGCAACGTGGAGCTGCGAGCAAACTGTCTCGCCAGCAAAATCAGCCCCATCCAAAGATACAGTATACTCGCCATTATCTTTGATCGCTACGTCCGTAAATGTTCCTGCCCAGCTTTTCTTCGGTCCCTTCATGGAATCATCCGACAATTTGTTGTAATAATCTGTGCCATATTTTGAAAGATTTTTGCTACCGCTCGCTGCAATCTTGCCAAAATAGCCAAAACGATTCATCCAAATCGCCTCATCCTGCTTGTTGTTGTCACCTGCGGTTTGAATTCCCAGAGCTGCATGATAGACAATCTCTTTTTCTGCTGCTTTCGAGACTTTGCCCTGCGCAAATGTACCTGCTGAAAGCAGCGATACTGCCATCGCTGAAGCAATAACCCCGGACAGCATCTTCGTAAGTAAACCCTTATTTCTCGTATTCTTCCTCCATTCTGAAACGTCTCATCCGTTCCAACTTGTTACACTTATTATAGAAGAAATTCTACACGTTGTAAATTTTATTGCCCTCTATTTTCTACACAAAAATTCTAGAAAAAATACAGTAAAAAATACAGTAAAAAATATAGGTTTCTTTTCTTTTCAAAAATTCAATTCAAAACTTCTTCTCACTAAATAAAATCACGAGTGAATATTACAGCACATTTAACCACTACTATCCCTACCAATATCATACCTATAATTATCATGTCCATAGCAATAAGCTCTAACCGATAACGATCCCAAAGCATCAGACTTATCATACTGAGTACAAATGACATAAAACATAATACACCCTGTGTTCTTAATGTTTCGAATAAAAGTTCCTCTCTAGAAACTCCAAAACATCTCCTAATCGCCCATTCTTTCTTGCGAGATCGAAACCAGAACTTTTCAATAATTTCTATTGTAATAAAGGCAAACACAAAAAGAAAAATGAGCATTATGCGATAAATATTTTTTTTCAATCCAATAGTTGTATTTTTGTTTTTCGCTTGATTTAGCTCAAATACTTCCAGCCCACATTCTTGAGATAACTTACTTATTTCAAGTAATTCGTCATTCAGTTCGTTAACTCCCTCTTATAAAACGCTTTCATCCTCTATATATCAGTGTTAATCAGTTACATAGAATTGCTAATCACGACTATTTTTGTATATCATAGCATAATTATATCAAAAACAAAAAGCCAAACTCTCCTTAACATTTTCCAATATATCTATATTTTCGAACACTAATTATTTTTTTAATAAGATATACCACTATTCATATTATGTCAACTTTTTAACATTATCCGCTTTCACCCTCACATAAAAGTTTTCATTCATGATATAATACTTTAAAAAAATACATAAAGAAAGCAGGTGCCGTTATGAAACTGACCAAAAACGCCCTTCTCGCACAATGGAGTGCAAAACACGAATACATTACCAATGAAATGTCACAATGCAAACATAAATTAGAACTCCTCGACAAACGCCAAAAAGATCTAATGACAGATCTTCGTTTTGCTGAAATATATTTTGTAGCATCATTCCTATTAGGACTTTTTCTGCTTTATATGTCAAAACAGATTTTTTCTGCATTTCTTTATTTCTATTTACCCGTTGTCGCACTTATTCTGTTTTTCACATTAGGAAGGAGCATTATTAAGCTTTCTCGAATCGTTACACTCATGCATTATCATGACAGCATGGACCTTCCATTTCAATATCCTAGAGAGCTGACGGCTGCTTCCAATTATCCAACCTGCATACCGCCCAACAATTACGCTGAGCAAATGTGCTTAAACTGGCTACTGCAAAAGTACTCTATGCAATTACAAACTTTACAAAAAATCAACGAGCAAATAAAAACAGCACCCGAAACTGACTATGAAAATCTTTCAAAAGCGATTTCTTCACTTTGCGCATATGAACGTGTCAAAAGCACTCAATATAAATAGAAATCATGATTTTCAAAAAAGCACCGCCCCGGCAGCAAGCACTCAGCTCACTACCGGGGCGGTTATGTTAGTTTGATTGCGTGCAATCCTCATCACACTTCGGAAGTCTCCTCCTCATCAGCAGACTCCTCCATAAACCTCTCATATCGTTCTAAAACAATCGCCTGAAAACGCTCACGCGTTTCCCGGTTGATTGGATGCGCTACATCGCGAAATTCTCCATCGCCGGATCGACGGCTCGGCATGGCAATAAACAATCCTTTCTCACCTTCAATGACTTTAATGTCATGTACAACAAATTCATTGTCCAAAGTGATCGATACCACGGCCCGCATCTTACCTTCTTTCGTAATCTTGCGTATCCTAACATCTGTTATCTGCACTCCCTGTAACCTCCTTTGGTTATTTTTCTGTGCATCATCACATTTTAATATTCCCCTATTTCTTGAAAAGAATTCTCTTTTCTACAGTGCGTATCTCTCATTCTTCTCAACTACAATGCGAATCTTTCCATCCTCTGACGTATAATTCGTATTGGCGCGAATCGTATCTCTGCTTTCTACGATGCAATTCTCAATATGTGTATTATCACCAATATAAACATCATTGAGGATGATTGAATTTTTGATGGTGCAATTATTTCCAATATAAACTTCTTTGAACAAAATGGAATTTTCAACGGTTCCATTAATAATACATCCGCTGGAAACCAAGCTGTTCTTCACATTTGATCCGACATTATATTTTGCTGGAGGAAGATCCTCGACTTTTGAATAAATGTCCGGATACTGACGGAAGAAATAATCCCGAATATCTTTGTTCAGGAAATCCATATTCGTGTTGTAATAAGAATCTACCGAAGAAATATTGCTCCAGTAGGAATCCATTGGATATGCATAAATCTTCTTTACATTCTTATAACGGATCAATATATCCTTTACAAAATCATAGCGCTCTTCCTGCATTGATTTCTCGATCAGCTCGATCAACATACGACGGCGCACAATGTATACACCTGTCGAAACAGTAGATGTTTCTGCATTGATCGGCTTCTCCTCAAAATCTGTGATCCTGCCTTCACCGTCAACACGAAGCACACCGAAGCGGCTTGGATCGTCTTTGTCGGTTACATCTGCAGTTACAACGGTAAAGTCCGCTTTTTTCGCAATATGGAACTCTAATACCTTATTGTAATCCAGCTTATATACGCCATCGCCCGAAGCGATCACAACGTATGGCTCATGGCTGTTCTTCAGGAAACTCAGGTTCTGTGCCATCGCATCCAGCGTTCCACGATACCAGTAACTATTTTCCGGTGTCGTCGTCGGCGTGAATACATACAGACCACCCTGCTTTCTTCCGAAATCCCACCATTTCGAAGAATTCAAATGTTCATTCAGCGACTTTGCATTATATTGCGTAAATACCGCAACTTTCTGAATGTGAGAGTTACTCATGTTGCTCAGTACAAAATCTATGCTGCGAAATCCTCCTGCGATCGGCATTGCTGCCGTTGCACGCTTATTGGACAATTCACGCATTCTGCTATTATTACCACCTGCTAATACTATTCCAATCGCTCTCATTATCTGTCACCTACCTTAATCAAAGTTTCACCGCCTGCAAGAACTCCGTCCGGATAATCTGATGGTTCCGTAACGCCTTTGATCGCCGTATTTTTGCCGATCTGTACGCCATCCGGAATCACACTGTCTTCGCCAATGGTTACAAGGCCAAATGCATACACATCCGGTTTAACCTTATTTGGCAGCTCCTCTCCGACACCAAGCTTACAATCTTTGCCAACAGTTACATTCTCGGCGATAATCGACTTATCGACTACCGTTCCTGCTTTGATCGTAGTAGAACTCATAATGATAGAATCCCGCACAATCGCGCCCGGCTCGATCGTAACACCCGAACCGATAACAGAGCTATGTACTTCTCCATATATCTCTGATGCTTCACCAATGATCGCCTTATCAACGATAGCATCCTCTGCGATATACTGCGGCGGAATACGATCACTCTTCGTATAGATCTTCCAAAATTCTTCATATAAATTAAAGACTGGAATGAGATCGATCAACTCCATGTTTGACTCCCAATATGAGCCAAGTGTTCCAACATCTTTCCAATAGCCATTGTACTCGTATGCAAAAATACGATCACCTTTCTCATGGCAATATGGAATAATGTGTTTACCAAAGTCACAAGCCGGCTGATCCTTTAACTTGATCAACGCTTCACGAAGCACCGGCCAAGAGAAAATATAGATACCCATCGAAGCAAGGTTGCTGCGAGGATGCTCCGGTTTCTCCTCAAATTCCTGAATCTGCTTGTTCTCATCTGTGATAACAACGCCAAAACGACTAGCCTCTTCCATTGGAACCGGAATCGTTGCAAGTGTTACATCTGCCTTGTTTGCCTTGTGGAAATCAAGCATCACCTCATAATCCATTTTGTAAATATGGTCGCCGCCCAAAATCAGCACATAGTCCGGGTTATAATATTCCATATATCGCAAATTCTGATATATAGCATTCGCTGTACCTGTATACCACTCACTGCTGGTACTCTTCTCATATGGCGGCAAAATAGAAACTCCACCTACATTACGATCCAAATCCCAAGGAATACCAATGCCAATGTGTGTATTCAGGCGCAACGGTTGATACTGTGTCAGCACGCCGACGGTATCTACTCCCGAATTAATGCAATTGCTCAATGGAAAATCGATAATACGGTACTTCCCACCAAACGCTACCACTGGTTTAGCAACATCAGCAGTCAGAACCCCCAACCTGGATCCCTGTCCACCTGCCAGTAACATTGCTATCATTTCTTTCTTAATCACGCAATCACCCCTTACTATGTATTTCTTAATGGTTTAAGTATATCACAACCACTGTAAAATGTGAACAAATTTCATAAATTTTCTTTTGAAAATTGATATTTTTTATACATTTCATACAATTTTTTGCATAAAAAACCCTTATTTGACGAGTTTTTTACATTGTCCACCAGCTTTGTTTCAATTTTTAACAAATTATTTCTAAACTGTAAACACTATTTAATTTGCTTTTTTGCATTTGTGTTCTATAATAATAGAAAAGACTGACACAAGGATTGGTTCGCTGGAGCACATTTCTTGCAGGCAGGCCAATTTTACAAAATATGCCGCCCCACTTTTGGACGGCTTTTATATGGAGGGAATTATGTATCAAATTCAATTAACCAAACCATGTACTGCATATTTTATAGGCATCGGAGGCATCAGCATGAGCGGTTTTGCTGAGCTGTTACACGATGCCGGCTTTACCGTAAAGGGCTCCGACGCAAACCGCAGCAAAATTACAGAGCATTTGCAATCCTTAGGAGTGGAAGTATTGTATGGTCAAAAAAGCAATAACATCACTTCCGACATTGACTTTGTCGTATACACCGCCGCTATTCATCCGGACAATCCCGAATTTCGCGCCGCCAAGGAAATGGGACTTCCTATGATGGAGCGTGCCGAAATGGTTGGACAGGTCATGAAAAACTATACGAATGCCATTGGCGTTTCCGGTACACACGGCAAAACAACAACAACTTCCATGCTGACACATATTTTCTTAGCCGCCAAGAAAGATCCAACGATCTCCGTTGGCGGTATCTTGGATGCGATCCACGGCAATATCCGTGTCGGCCATTCCGAGAATTTCATCACCGAAGCCTGCGAATACACCAATAGCTTTCTGAAATTCCATCCAACGGCAGGTATTATTTTGAATATTGATGCAGATCACCTAGACTTTTTTAAGGACCTGGATGACATTCGCCACTCTTTTCACCGCTTTGCAAAGCTCTTGCCAAAGGACGGTGTACTGATCATCAACTCCGATATCGAAAAGCTTGATACGATCACAAACGATCTAGACTGCCGGATCATTACATTCGGCTTGGAAAATCCTGCAGATTACGAAGCAAAGGATATTACATTCGGCGAAGATGGCTGCGGTTCTTTTGAATTAGTTCGATTCGGCAAAGAAACCGGCATCCGCGTTCATTTGTCAGTAATCGGAAGACACAACGTAGCCAACGCTTTATCAGCCATCGCCACTGCAGAATATTATGATATTCCTATGGAGACGATCCAAGAGGGACTCCTCGCCTTCCACGGCACGGAACGTCGTTTCGAACAAAAGGGATCGTTCCACGGAGTCACCGTGGTCGATGATTATGCACATCATCCTACGGAGATCAAAGCAACGCTGCAGGCTGCTGCCAAGTTTCCACATAAGCGTCTTTGGTGCGTATTCCAGCCACATACATACAGCCGTACCCGAGCATTGCTGCATGAATTTGCAGAGGCGCTATCCCTCGCAGATAATGTTGTGCTTGCAGACATATATGCCGCCAGAGAGGCTGATCCCGGTGATATTTCTTCTAAAACTCTACAGGAAGAAATGAAGAAATTAGGCAAAGATGCTTATTACTTCCCGGATTTTGAACAGATCAAAAAATTTTTATTGGAAAATTGTATCGACGGTGACTTGTTAATAACTATGGGTGCCGGAAATATAGTAACTGTTGGCGAAGACCTGGTCAAAGAATAGTTATCCACATTATCCACAATGTGACTGTGCATATCTCTGCACAATCCGTTGTGGATATTTTTTACACAATTAACAGCAGATAAATGCTGAAAATCCGCAATCTTGATCATTTTGATACGAGTTATCCACATTATCCACAATTTAGTCCACAGCTTGAATGTGTATTTGTGTGCTATTTTCTTTCCAAAGAAACTGTGTTAAAATACAATTCGCACGGAAATATAACGTGTAATTTACTTTACATATACGGAGGCTGCAATGGATCATATATTACTTTGTACTAACCATATACCGCCGATCACAACGATATATAACAGCTTTATTGAAGATTATATGCCAGCTGCCAACGGCAGTTACGTTAAGGTGTATCTCTACATTGCGAAATGTCTGCAGGCAAAGGAAAGTAATTTTTCCATTTCCTCTCTTGCGGATCAATTAGAAAATACAGAAAAAGATATTTTGCGGGCGTTAATGTACTGGGAGAAAAAGGGGCTTATGTCCTTAAACCGTGACAAAGCAACCGGAGAGATTTTAGGACTCGAAATGCTGATCCCCTTTGCGGAACGTGATTTCGACACTTATGAAAACACCGCAAAAGAATCTGCTGCATCGCTAGGCGTAGATTCTGATCTCTCAGAAACCGGTGCGCTCAATAGACGCAATTCTGATCTCTCAGAAACCGGCGCGCTCGATAGACGCAATTCTGATCTCTCAGAAACCGGTGCGCTCGATAGACGCAATTCTGATTTCTCAGAAACCGACGCAGCGAATACATCAACTTATGAATCATCCGGAACCGACGCTCCTTCTAATGTCAATTCCGATGTTCACAGAGCAAGCAATTCCGCGCAGGAGAAGAATTCCTCTGCCGTGAAACCAATTCAAGTTTCTCCGGAACAGATTCAAGAATTGTCCGCCAACGAGGATTTCGTATGGGTATGCAATGTTGTCGAAAGCTACCTTGAACGCCCAATGAAACCAACCGAAATACAGCTTATTACCTATTTGTATGGTACACTGCATTTTTCCAGAGAACTGATCCTGCATCTCTACGACTACTGCATTTCTATGGGAAAGACCGCCTGCAATTACATTCAGGCAGTCGCCCTGTCATGGCACGAGCAGGGGATCAAAACGCCGGAACAGGCACAGAATGCTTCTGTACGATATCTGGCTTCCTACAATGCTGTTTCCAAGGCTTTAGGACTTGGTCGCGGTCTTGCAGAAATCGAAAAAAAATATGTGGATCATTGGCAAAATGACTGGAATATGGATCTTAGTGTGATCTTAGAGGCCTGCAACCGCACTGTGCTTAAGCTGCACCACGCAGACTTCAAATACACCGAAGGGATATTGTCTCATTGGAATGAGCAAAATGTTCGCACATTACAAGGTGTAGAACAATCAGATCTGCACTATGCACAGACCAAAGAGCAAAAAGAAAAGAAGAAACCTTCCACATCCGGTAAACAACCACCGCGCAATCAATTCCAAAATTTCAAGCAACGGGATGTCAGCAGCGAGGAATTACAGGAATTGGAGCGCAAATTACTTATGCAATAGTACGATCTGATGACAGACCGCAGCACATACCATCACGCAGCAACCAGGAGGAAACGCCATGGGAATATCCAACACACAATATCGCGATATCATGTTTCAATATGATCAGACGCGAATGAACAATCAGCGCATACTGGATAAGCGGTACGAAACACTTTTTGCTGAAATTCCGGAATTAGAACAGATCCAACACGACATTATGGACTTATCGCTAACACAGGCGCGCAAAGAATTGTTTCAGACCGAACCGGACCCAAAGAGCGAAGCTGAATACAGCGCAAAACGTGAAGCATTGCTGTCCCGCAAAAAGGCGCTGCTGTTACATCACGGCTATCCGGAAGATTATCTGCAAAGCATTTATACCTGTCCGGACTGCAAAGACACCGGCTATCAGAACAACGAACCTTGTCACTGCCTTAAAAACGCTGAGATCAAGGCTCTTTATGAAAGTTCAAATCTTATGGACATTCTGAATCATGAGAATTTTGACACCTTTGATGATAGTTACTACGATGACACCATCGTCAATGAAAATCTTTCTCTAACAGCCCGCCAAAATATTCGCAAGGTAAAAACAGTCTGTCTAGACTATATCAAGCACTTTGATGATTCCTATGACAACCTGATATTCTATGGTTCTACAGGCGTCGGCAAAACCTTTCTGACACACTGTATCGCCAAGAAACTTTTGGATACATCTCACACGGTGCTTTACTTGACTTCATTGCAGCTTTTTGATATTTTAGAGAGGAATAAGTTCCGTCATGAGGATATTTCCACTTCAAACGAACAAATTGCATATATGCTGCAAAGCGATTTGCTCATTATAGATGATCTTGGGGCAGAATTGGTCAATGGCTTTACGTCTTCTCAACTGTATTATTTTATTGAGGAGCGCCATATCAACCATAAGTCAACCATCATCTCGACCAATTTATCGTTTCAGGAATTACGTGACCGATACAGCGAGCGTATTTTCTCACGTTTTATCGGTTTTTATCATTTCTTCTTAATAATTGGAGATGATATACGTCAGAAGGCTAGATTAACTGCCAAATAACATGATAACAATTATATAAATTCATACGGAGGACATTTTACTATGAAACGACATGACAAGTTAGCAGACACACTTCCTGTTGGTACCCTTGGTATCTTGGCGCTGGAGAGCAGCCACGACATGGGCAAACGAGTAAACGATTATATCGTTGACTGGCGAAAGGATCGCGCTGCACAAAATGCTACCGCATCTACCTTTGCAGGATACAACCGTGATTCTTTCTTGATTGATTCCGCCTGCCCGCGTTTTGGTTCCGGCGAGGCGAAAGGCATCATCAACGAATCCGTGCGTGGAGATGATTTGTATTTATTAGTTGATGTCTGCAATTACAGCTTAACTTATACCGTTTGCGGACACACGAATCACATGTCGCCGGATGATCATTATCAGGATCTTAAGCGTATCATTGCTGCAGTTGGTGGCAAGGCACGCCGCATCACTGTGATCATGCCTTTCTTATACGAAAGCAGACAGCATCGACGCAGTGCACGCGAATCCTTGGACTGCGCAATGGCATTGCACGAATTAACACAAATGGGCGTTGAAAGCATTATCACCTTTGATGCACATGATCCTCGCGTTCAAAACGCAATTCCTTTGAATAGTTTCGAAACCGTTCAGCCTACGTATCAATTCATCAAAGCACTTCTGAAGAACGTGCCGGACCTTAAGGTTGATGCAGATCATTTGATGGTGATCAGCCCGGATGAAGGTGCTATGGGACGTGCTGTATATTACGCAAACGTTCTTGGTATCGATATGGGTATGTTTTATAAACGTCGCGATTACAGCCGCATTGTTGACGGACGCAATCCGATCATTGCCCATGAGTTCCTCGGCTCTGACCTGCAGGGCAAAGATGTTATCATCGTCGATGATATGATTTCCTCGGGCGAAAGCATGATCGATGTTGCAACACAGTTAAAGCAGCGCAAAGCAAATCGTATTTTTGTTGCTGCAACGTTTGGTCTGTTTACAAACGGCATGTCCAAATTTGATGAAGCACATGAAAAAGGCTTGATCGATAAGGTTCTCACAACAAACCTTGTATATCAGCCGAAAGAAGTTTTGTCTAGAGACTATTATGTCAGCGTAGACATGAGCAAGTATATCGCCTTATTGATCGACACCTTAAATCACGATCAATCCATTAGCGGTTTATTAAACCCTGCAGAACGTATTAATGCCATTTTGGAAAAATATGGACAGCGCTAATTAAAGCATAAAATCGAGAAAAGCAACAACAAATTTCCTTAAAACGCTTAGACCGCAAGGTTTGAGCGTTTTTTTTACAAATCGTTTTGAAAATTAAGATTTTTTTTAGAATATGGACAAATTCTGTCCACATTTGCATGCTATTATGTATACATAGAAATCAAAGAGAACAGATTTCAAGAAAAGCAGTGAAATCAAAAGAAGCATTTGATTTCTACCAAACTAGCCGACTGACTTATGTTTGAGATAGATTCTTTTTCATTTTTTTCATTGGGCCTGTGGTAGCTCCCTCTGCCACAGGCCGACTCCTTTTTAAACCCCAGATCATTCTAAAGTAATTCGAGCGAGACACCTTAAATCAAGTGCATCGCTGCCATTTCTCTCTTTAAGATCTCCTTGTTAGCATCTTCCATCTCTGTCAAAGGCGCGCGTAATGAACCAACGTTTTTACCCATCATATTCATAGCAGCTTTTACCGGGATCGGATTTACTTCACAGAACAATGCATCACATAACGGAAGTGCATCAAGCTGCATCTTGGCACTCTGCTTCACATTTCCATTTAAATAATTCATAACCATCTCATGTGTATACTTCGGTGCGACATTTGACAACACAGAAATCACGCCTTTTGCTCCCAAAGAAAGCATCGGAATTGTCTGATCATCATTTCCGGAATACAGATCCACATTACCATCACACAGATGCAGAATTTGCGCTACAGTGCTGATGTTACCGGAAGCTTCTTTCACACCTGCAATATTGTCTACATCTTTAATAAGTGTAGCGATGGTCTGTGGTGTCATTCCGCAACCGGTACGGCTTGGTACATTGTATAAAATGATCGGTGCCGTGATCTCTGACGCAATCTTTTTATAATGTGCAATCAAACCATTCTGCGTTGCCTTATTATAATACGGAGTTACAACAAGCACACCCTCTGCTCCTGCCTCAGAAGCTTCTTTGCTAAGCTGTACTGCTGTTGCCGTGCAGTTAGAACCGGTGCCGGCAATGACCGGAATACGGTGATTTACACGCTCAATCGCAAAACGAATCACATTTGCATGCTCTTCTTCAGATAAAGTTGCAGACTCTCCGGTCGTTCCACAAATAATAATCGCATCCGTTCCCTCTGCAATCTGCCACTCCAAAATCTCATCTAGTTTGTCGTAGTTTACCTCCAAGTTCTCTTTCATTGGTGTGACCAAAGCCACGCCTGCTCCTGTAAAAATTGACATAATTTCCTCCATTCCGCTTTCGCTATTCCCAAATCGGGGTTCTGATTTTTAGATATTGGTTGTCGTTTGAGCATTTTCCCACCCATGCACTCACAGTTACCTTTTGCAAATGCCATTTTACGGGAAATTCGAGTTACCCAGCTATTCAAAAAGAGGTGATACACAGGATGTATCACCTCTTTGAAGTATCTCTTCAAACCGATAGCTCTCCATCCTCTTGATGACAGTCATGTCGTTATTCACGCCATGCCCAAGAAATCTTGCTGCAGGACAAGCCTTCTTTCGGCACTGTTCCCTTTCTGATCTCATCTACTGCGCCTGACGCATCCGAAATCCTACTCATGAAGAGTGCGACCTCTATCTTTTTTATATATATGAGAATATCACTATCCTCTGCTTCTGTCAACGCCAACTTATGCTTTGCTTTATGAGCGTTATGCCATCAGCGCCAACTTATGTTCTTCAACAGTATACCAAGCCAAAAACCTCATGCTCCTTATTTATCCCACTGAGCAATAATTTCCTGTACCGCTGCCAAAAAACGATCCATTTCCGCATCCGTTCCAATGGATATTCGCAGATAATTGTCAATGCGCGGACTGGAAAAATGTCTGACAAAAATGTGCTGCTTGCGCAATTCTTCAAACAAATGTGTAGCCGGAACGGTTTTATGGGTCGCAAAAATGAAATTCGTCATCGAATCTCCAAACGTAAAACCAAGCTCCGTAAGTGCTTGTTTGGTGCGCTCTCGTGTTGCAACAATCTTCGCTGTAGTCTCCTCAAAATAATCCTGATCTGATAACGCAGCAACGCCAAGTGCTACGGATAAACGAGTCATCGGATAACTGTTAAACGAATATCGAACGTCGTTCATTGCCTTGATCAATTTCGCATTACCGATTGCATGACCAATACGCATTCCTGCCATAGAGCGAGATTTTGAAAACGTTTGTACTACCACAACATTTTCATACTCGTCCACCAGCGGAAGTGCTGTATAACCGCTAAAATCTGCATATGCCTCATCAATTATAACAACAACATTCGGATTAGCTTCGATGACTGCGCGCAAAAACTCCTCACTCTGACGAATACCCGTCGGTGCATTTGGATTGGCTATCACGATACCGCCATTTTCGCACTGATAATCTTCCAATCGAAGTGCAAAGGCATCGTCCAAAGCCGGACGCTCATACGGAATTTGAAATAATTCTGCCCATACATCATAGAACGAATATGTAATATCCGGGAACAAAATCGGTTTACCCGAATTAAAAAATGTCAAAAACGCAATAGCAAGTACATCATCGGATCCTACTCCTGTATACACCTGATCTGCCTGCACATGATATTTTTCTGCCAGCGCATTGACTAAGTCTGTCGATGCCGGATCCGGATATAATCTCAGGCTGTCGAGTTCAAACTTCTGCAGTGCTTCTGCCACCTTTGGTGATGGCGGATATGGATTTTCGTTAGTATTCAACTTAACCATGTCCGGCAAATTAGGCTGTTCGCCCGGAACATACGGCTCTACTTTGCGAAAATTATCTTCCAATCTACTCATGTCGTACCTCTTTTCCGTCTATTTCTGTCGTCCACTTGGAATTGTTACACTTATTTACTGATAACACTCAGCCAGCTTCTTAAATGCCGGGAGCGAGCGCTCGATCATCGCATGATCCACACAATAAGCAATCCGCACATAACCAGGACACATAAATGCACTTCCCGGAACCATTAAAATATGGAACTCTTTTCCTTTGGCAACAAATGCCTTATCATCTTCCTTAGCCTTAACCCAAAGATAAAAAGCCCCTTCCGGTTTAGCACACTCAAAGCCATACTCTGTCAGAGCATTGTAAAGCAGCTTTCGGTTAGCATCATAGGCTGCAACATCCGTTGTCGCATCCAGACATTTTGATACCGCAAGCTGCATCAAAGATGGTGCATTTACAAATCCTAAAATACGATTCGCAACATTTGCTGCACAAATAACATTTTCAAAATCATCTACCTCATCCGGAATCACAAGGTAACCAATACGCTCACCCGGAAGAGACAGAGATTTACTATAAGAATATCCTACAATTGTATTACGATAATACTTCGTCAGATATGGCACTTCTACGCCATCATAAGCAAGCTCACGGTATGGTTCATCTGCAATAAGGTAAATCTGCGTTCCGAACTCTTTTTGCTTCTCCTCCAATACTGCTGCCAATTTCTGAATCGTTTCTTCTGAATATACTACACCGGTAGGATTGTTCGGATTATTGACAATCACTGCTTTCGTCTTTGCCGTGATCTTCTTTGCAAACGTCTCAAGATCGAGCTGAAAAGAAGGTACATCTGCCGGTACAACTACCATTACACCGTCAAAGTTAGCTACATAATTATTATATTCTCCAAAATATGGTGCAAATGCGATTACTTCATCGCCCGGATCTAACAATGTTTTAAGCGCAACATTAAGACCACCTGCAGCACCTACTGTCATAATGATATTATTCTGAGAAAACTTTGTGTCAAAGCGGCGATTTAAGGACTGTGCAATTCTCTCGCGCACTTCCTCGTATCCGGAGTTGTTCATATAACCATGCACGAAATTCGGTGCATCCTCATTCAATGTCTCAATAATGGCTTCTTTAACCTGTTTTGGAGGCTCTACGCTTGGGTTTCCAAGACTGAAATCATAGACGTTCTCTGCGCCAAACTCAACCGCCATCTTCTTCCCTTCCTCAAACATTGCTCTTGTAACCGAGCTTCCCTCAACAAATTTCACCATTTTTTTTGCTATCATATTATGTACCTCTCTATACTTTGATTTTATTACAACGAGAAAATATATACACAATGCCGGTCACCCGGTTTACACATAAAACGTATATCAAAATACCGCCTATGCAAGTATTTCTATGTCTCGCCGCATCTTACTCGCACTTTTTATTATATGCCTACGGATATATTCATGTCAAACCTTTCCCGTCATAGAACACAGTAATTCCATATAAATATATTTTTCATTCTAGCGAATAAAGCAGACAGCCCCACTTCACCAAAAGCAAAGCCAGCGCTTTGCTTTGCAAGAATTGCTAAAGCAATTCTTGGCGATGTTGCACTACACAACAGCAGTTTCCTATTAATTAATAAACAAAGGTGCCAAAAAAATTTTGACACCTACTCTTTAAAATATAAAAATGCGCGATCAGGGGTTCGAACCCTGGACACCCTGATTAAGAGTCAGGTGCTCTGCCAACTGAGCTAATCGCGCATATCTGACATATCAATGTCAGCAACTCGTTTAATATATCACACTTTCGCATGGAAAGCAAGTGTTTTTTTTACTTTTCCCACTTTTCCGACTTTTTCAATTCACCCTTTTTGAACAAACATCCCAATAACCTTATCGAGAGCAGCTTCAGATGTGCGCAGGTTGAGTTTCTTACTCTAACTTTCCATACCTCAAATCCTCCACAACCACCTATTGCTTATTATGTCGGCTATAAATAGAATATTTTGCAGTCGACAAACTAAATTGTTCTGTCATCCTAGAACTAAGATAATTGCCGCAGAACGCAACTTTTTTGTGTGATTTCTTATTTTGTTAAGTCTCTGATAAATACATGCCCGAAGGATTGTCTGAGATGTCCTGGTTTAGCAAGGTATCATCCATTTTTGGACGGGACGCTT
>UMCH01081392.1_pt1 | contig 17414 bp, 20 predicted proteins | sample 1964201 | NCBI WGS metagenome assembly UMCH01 (sample SAMEA4835965, study PRJEB28245) | human gut metagenome | biome: gut microbiome; material: fecal sample | place: Denmark | collected 2008 | reverse complement strand
CCGTGATGTACCGTTTGAGGTCTTTGAAGCCTATAAAGAGCGTTTGCCGGAGTTGTGGCGCAGACGTGCAGAACACTATTACAGCGAGTTCGCTCGTGCTGAAAAGGGCGCAGAACTGTGGCGTAAAGGTGATTTGGAGGGGTACGGTCAGCTTGTTTTCGAGAGTGGCAAATCTTCCATTTATAGTTACGAGTGTGGTTGCGATGAATTGAAAAAACTGTATGAAATTATGGCTGACACTGATGGTATCTACGGTGGCCGCTTCTCCGGTGCGGGATTCAAAGGCTGCTGCATGGCACTGATTGACCCGGATAAGGCAGAAGATATTGAAGCCAAAGTGGGTTCGGAGTATCTGAAAGCATTCCCGGCATTGGAAGGCAAGTATAGTTTCCACCTGTGCGAAAGTGCCGATGGTGTGGAGTTATGAAACTGAATTCCGTACATCACATTGCGATTATAGTTTCCAACATAGAGAAAGCCAGAGAATTCTATATTAAAAAGCTCGGTTTTGAGGCGATTCGAGAGAATTACCGAAAAGAACGAGATGATTGGAAACTGGATCTTCGTGTGGATGAACATACAGAGCTTGAGATTTTTGCAGAGAAAAATCCCCCAAAGCGAGTGAATCGGCCGGAAGCCTGTGGTTTGCGGCATCTTGCTTTCCGAGTGGAAAGTGTAGAAGAAACTGTAAAAGAGCTGGACGAGATAGGAATCGAGTGTGAACCGATTCGAACAGATACCTATACGGGAGAAAAGATGACATTCTTCTTTGATCCGGATGGTTTGCCGCTGGAGATTCACGAGTGAAATAGAGGAGTATATAGATGAAATGCTTGATTTTAGCAGCTGGTTACGCCACGCGGCTCTACCCGTTGACTGAGAATTTTCCAAAGCCACTTCTGAAAGTTGGCGAGAAATCCATCCTTGACTGGTTGGTGGATGATTTGGTGGATACCACCGACATTGATGAATTTGTGGTGATTTCCAACCACAAGTTCGCACAGCATTTTGAAAATTGGAAGAACGAGAAGGTAAGAGTTCGGCCTTATGAGATTACTGTGATCGATGATGGCACCAGTACCAATGAAACTCGTCTGGGAGCAGTCAAAGATATTCAGTTGGCAGTCGAAAAGCTGAACTTGACGGATGAGCTGCTGGTTATGGCTGGCGACAATGTGCTGAATTTCAGTCTTTCCAAGTTTGTGGAGTTCGCAAAGGAAAAGAATACCTCCTGTGTGATGTGCCATGAGGAAAATGAACTGAAAAAGCAGCAGAAAACGGCAATCATCACATTGGATGGCAATGACCTGATTACCAGCTATGAGGAAAAGCCGAAAGAGCCGAAAGGCAATCTGGCTGTACCGCCGTTCTACTGCTATCGAGCCTGCGATGTAAAGCGGATTCAGGAGGCACTGGACAATGGCTGTGGCTATGACGCACCAGGGAGTTTTGCCGCATGGTTGAGCAATCAGACACCGATGCACGCTTACGTCATGCCGGGTAAGAGGTATGACATTGGCGATATTAACAGCTATGAGTACGTGAAAAGCGTTTTCTCGAAATGAGAGCTGTGCAGGATATATAAAGTGTATAAATAAAAGAATTAGAGGGATAGAGAAGGGCTAAAAGGAGTCAAAAAATGATAGAGTTAATTCAAAAAGTTTATTTAAAAATACTAATGTATATTGACCCAATAAAGGCTGCTAGGAAAAAAGGTGTAAAAATCAGGGGGGGCACGGATATTAGGGACTGTCTCTTTTGGCACCGAACCATGGCTTATTACTATTGATGAGGGAGTGCTGATAACTAAAGGTGTGACATTTATGACACATGATGGAAGTGTATCTACAATAAGAAAACTGAGTCCGAAATATTCGAGAGTGCAAAAGTTTGGTTTTATTCATATAAAGAAAAATGCGTTTGTAGGAAATGATGCCTATATATTACCTAATGTCACTGTTGGAGAAAATGCGATTGTTGGCGCAAGAAGTGTTGTAACAAAAGATGTTCCTGATAACGCGGTTGTTGCAGGTGTTCCAGCAAAGGTTATATGTACAGTAGAAGAGTTGGCAGAAAAGTATTTGGCAAACACACCGAAATATGATGACTGGCATTCAATGCAAGAAAAAATGAAAACAACAGAGATGATTGCAGTGTATGTGCGAGAAAACAAGCAAAATAATTAATATAAATACCACAGAATTTGATTTTGTAATTAGTAGCATAGGAAAAGGAGATAAATATCATGAGAGAGTTTAAAGATTTAAAGATTGCGGTGGCTGGTACTGGTTATGTTGGTCTTTCCATTGCTACGCTGTTATCTCAGCACCATAAGGTGACTGCTGTGGATATCATCCCAGAGAAAGTTGAACTTATCAATAATAAGAAGTCTCCGATTCAGGATGAGTATATCGAGAAATATCTGGCAGAAAAAGAACTGAATCTGACCGCAACTCTGGATGCCAAGGAAGCATACAGTGATGTTGATTTTGTAGTGATAGCAGCTCCTACAAATTACGATAGCAAGAAGAATTTCTTTGATACCTCTGCAGTAGAAGCTGTCATTAAACTGGTCATCGAATATAATCCGGAAGCTATCATGGTTATCAAGAGCACCATCCCGGTTGGTTATACAGCAAGTGTTCGTGAGAAGTTCCACTGCGATAATATCATCTTCAGCCCGGAGTTCTTGCGTGAGAGCAAGGCTCTGTATGATAACCTTTATCCTTCTCGCATTATTGTTGGCACCGATGTGGACAATGCTCGTTTGGTAAAAGCAGCACACACCTTCGCAGAACTCTTGCAGGAAGGTGCTATTAAGGAAAATATCGATACTTTGTTTATGGGCTTCACTGAGGCAGAGGCTGTTAAGCTTTTCGCTAACACATATCTGGCTCTGCGGGTCAGCTACTTCAACGAGTTGGATACTTATGCCGAGATGAAGGGACTGAATACCCAGCAGATTATCAATGGTGTCTGCCTTGATCCGCGCATCGGTACCCACTACAATAACCCGTCCTTCGGCTATGGTGGATATTGCCTGCCTAAAGACACCAAGCAGCTGCTGGCAAACTATGCAGATGTGCCGGAAAACTTGATTGAAGCTATTGTTGAGAGTAACAGAACTCGTAAAGACTTCATCGCCGACCGTGTTCTGGAGATTGCTGGTGCTTATGAAGCGAATGACAGTTGGGACGAAAGCAAGGAGAAAGAAGTTGTTGTCGGCGTATACCGCTTGACTATGAAGAGCAGCAGCGACAACTTCCGCCAGAGCTCCATTCAGGGCGTTATGAAGCGGATTAAGGCAAAGGGCGCAACGGTTATCATATATGAGCCGACTCTGAAAGATGGTGAGAAGTTCTTTGGCAGCGTTGTGGTCAATGACTTGGACGAGTTCAAGAAGCGTAGCCAGGCCATTATCGCAAATAGATACGATAAGTGTCTTGATGATGTGGAGGAAAAGGTTTATACGAGAGACATTTTCCAGAGAGATTAATTGTTAGTTGAGGGTGGAGTAATGAAAATTGCAATAATTGGACATAAACGTATACCGTCAAACGAAGGTGGAATAGAGAAGGGCGTAGAGCAACATGCGGTTCGGATGGTGCAAAGAGGAAATGATGTCACAGTATATAACCGTGGCGGTCACAATGTTTTTGGAAAAGAGTTTGATGGAAAGAAACTGAGAGAATATAAAGGCATTAAAATAGTAACGGTTCCAACAGTAAAGGGAGCAGCTTGTGTTCCGATTTATTCTTTTCTTGCAACTATCCATGCAGCATTTAGTCGGTATGATTGTGTGAGTTTCCGTGCATCAGGATCATGTGCTATGATTCCACTTGCTAAACTTTTGGGGTTACGAGTAGTAGCATCGTTACATGGTATAGATAGCCAAAGAGATAAGTGGGGCGGCTTTGCATCAAAATATCTTGAGTTTGGAGAAAGAATGGCGGCTACAAAGGCAGATGTATGTCTGGTTCTCTCTAAAAACATGAAACAATATATTGATACAAAATATGGAGTGGATTCTGTTTTATTTGCTAATGGCATCGATAAACCGGAAAATCATGATGTGGATATTATCAAAGATAAGTATGGTTTAGAAAAAGATAGCTACATCCTTTCGCTGGGAAGAATTGTTCCAGAAAAAGGATTGCAATATTTGATTGAAGCGTTCAAAAATTGTAAAACTGATAAAAAGCTTGTGATTGCTGGTGGTTCAGAATCAAACAAAGACTATTATAATCAACTGTTAGAATTAGCTGACGGTGATAAACGAATCATTTTTACAGGTTATGTGTATGGACAAGAGATCCAAGAACTTTATAGCAATTCCTATATTTTTGCATTGCCAAGCAACTTGGAAGGAATGGCAAATGCGTTGCTGGAAGCAATGAGTTATGGAAACTGTTGTTTGATTAGTGATATTCCAGAAAATACTGAAGTGGTTCATGAGAAAGCGATGTGGTTTGAAAAAGAAAATGCAATGGATTTGCAGAAAAAACTACAGATGCTCTTAAATGATTCTGAACTTGTGAAAAAATATAAGACAGAAGCTGCACCTTATATTTTAGAAAGATATAGTTGGGATATTGTTGTTGATCAGATGTTACGTGTTTATGCAGGTGATGTTGTAGATTACGATACTGTACTGAGAGAACGAGAATGCGGTAGTGGGGAAAAAGCATGAAAGTGGATTTTTACATAAGTAGCCTTTCTAGCGGAGGTGCGGAACATGTGCTGACAAATTTGGCAGCAAATTTTGCAGAACATGGCATGGATGTTAGCATAACGTCTTATGAAAAGCGTCCTCAGTTTTATAATGTTGCTTCAAATGTAAAACTTAATAAGTATAATTTTACGAATAAGAGTAAGATGATAGAATGGCTCTGTGATTATCGTGCGACCAAGAAGTATCTTCAAACAAGAAAATCTTCTGTTGCAATTTCGTTTTTGAGCAGATGCAATTTTATGTTGATTCTGGCAGGGCTTTTTTCAAAAACCAAGATTATAGTCTGCGATAGAAATAATTTACTACGGAAATACCCTAAATATGTTTTTAATATAACGTGCTTTTTGTATCGATTTGCTGATGTTGTTTGCGTGCAGACAAATGAAATGAAGTCTTTCTATCCACAGTATTTACAAAAGAAAATGGTGGTTCTGGAAAATCCGTTGAATTTTGATGAGATGGCAGCGCAGTGTAAGGGTCAGAATATAGAAAAAGAAAATACAGTCATTTCGATTGGGCGGCTAGAGAAACAGAAAGATTTTGTGACATTGATTAAGGCTTATAAAAGAGTGGCAGAGTTATATCCTGATTGGAAATTAAAGATTTATGGACAGGGCAATCGAAAAGATGAATTACAAGGTTTAATTGAAAGAGAAAACTTGACTACAAACATCAAATTATGTGGTGTAACGCATAATCCTTTTCTCGAAATGAAAAAAGCAAAAATCTTTGTACTGTCATCTTTTTATGAAGGATTTCCTAATGTGCTTTGCGAAGCTATGCACGCAGGTTTGCCTTGCATTTCAACAAAATGCGAATGTGGTCCATCTGAGCTGATTAATGACGGAAAAAACGGCTTTCTGGTGCAAATCGGAAATATTAATCAAATGGCTGAGAAAATCATAGCGCTGATAGAAAGTGAAAAAATGCGGAGTTCAATGGGAGAAGAAGCCGAACGGTCAACGGAACGCTTAAGTAGGGATGTTATTTGTCAAAAATGGAGAGAGCTTACTTATCGAGTGAGTGGAGAGGATAATTATGAGTAATATTGTGAAAAAAGCAATTGGTGTGCTTAAAAGTCCTAAAAAGAGAACGATTATTCTGGCACAGCGCGGCTTTTTCAAGAATATGAGCGATGAGAATTTCTTGAAGATGCAGTTTAAAAATGTTTTTGGATATCCATTGGACTTGAACAATCCTAAAACATATAGCGAGAAGCTTCAATGGTTAAAATTATATGATCGTAAGCCAGAATACACTATGATGGTAGACAAGTATGAAGTTAAGAAATACGTGGCTTCCCAAATTGGAGAAGAGCATATTATTAAAACCTTGGGAGTATGGGATCATTTTGATGATATTGACTTTGCTCAGTTGCCTAATCGGTTTGTATTAAAATGTACACACGACTCAGGTGGATTGGTTATTTGTACGGATAAATCAAAACTTGATTTGGCTGCTGCAAAAAAGAAAATAGAAAAAAGCCTAAAAAATGACTACTATATGCAGAATAGAGAGTGGCCGTATAAAAATGTAAAGCGTAGAATTATCGCAGAAGAATACATGGTCGATGAATCAGGCTATGAGTTAAAGGATTATAAGATTTTTGCTTTTGACGGTGAAGCAAAGGCGATGTTTATTGCATCGGATCGCACAAATCCGAACGAAGAGACAAAGTTTGATTTCTTTGATATGGATTTTAACCATCTGCCTTTTACAAATGGTCATCCGAACTCCAAAGAGTGGGATAAGATCAAACGTCCTAAGGGACTGGATGAAATGAAGAAATATGCGGAGATCTTGTCGAAGGGACTGCCGGAAGCGCGGATCGACTTTTACGACATCAATGGAAAAGTGTATTTTGGAGAGATTACCTTTTTCCATTGGAGCGGATTCGAACGCTTTGAACCGGCAGAATGGGATAAAAAATTTGGCTCTTGGATTACCTTGCCAACGAAATAAAAGAAGAATGAGGAGGCAAGAGCAGGAGTAATGGAAAAAAGAAACGTTTTATTTGTAATGAGCAGCCTAAGAAATGGTGGAGCTGAGAGAAGTCTGGTAAACTTATTACAGTTGCTGGACTATGATCGGTACAATGTGGATCTGCTGCTGTTTCAGAATGAGGGAATGTTCTTAAAGCAAGTTCCCAAAGCGGTGAATATCATCTCGAATTGCAATAAATTATATACACTGTATGATAATAACAAAGCAGAGGCGTTGAAACATCCATATCTTTCGGCTGTTCATATGATAGGAACTTTTATCTCTCGTAAAAAAACAAACTCTGTTGCGAAAAGTCGCCAATACAGGTGGGAGCATTTTTACAAAAAAATTGTACCAGAACTCACAAAAGAATACGATGTGGCAATCGCTTATATGCAGCGCGAACAAACATATTTCCTTGTAGATAAAGTAAAGGCTGCAAAGAAGATTACATGGGTGCATAATGAATATTCCCAGCTTGGGCATTTTAAAGAAATGGACCTTGAGTATTTTGAAAAAGTAGACAAGGTGGTAACGATATCTGATTTGTGTGCCAAAGACCTGAAGGAAAACTTCCCGAGCATCGCAGAAAAATTTGTGGTTTTACCTAACCTGACATCTTCTCAGGTTATAAGAAGCTTGGCGAAAGAATTTTATCCGCCTGAATTTAAAAGAGATATGTTGAATATCGTATCAATTGGAAGACTGAACGCGCAAAAAGGATTTGAATTTGCACTGGATGCGGCTTTGGAATTGAAAAAATCCAAAGTGAAATTTCATTGGGTTGTTTTAGGAATCGGAAGTTTAAAGGAAGAATTAGAAAAAAAACGAGAAGGATTGGGAGTGCAAGACTGTTTTGAATTTATAGGTGCACGGGAAAATCCCTACGCATACATGAAAAATGCAGATGTGTTAGTTCAGACATCTCGCTTTGAGGGAAAATCCGTGGTTTTAGATGAAGGAAAAATTTTGTGCTGCCCGATTGTTACAACAAATTATCCTACGGTATATGATCAGATCAGCAAGGATGAAGGCGTTATTGTAGGAATGAACGGCAAGGAAATTGCTGATGGTATCCTAAAAATATTGAAAGATCCTCATCAGTATTCGGAATACCTATCTCAGCATGAGTATGGAAATGAAAAAGAAATTGAGAGATATTATCAGCTTTTCAATTTGCAATAAAAGCGGAAAACAGTTTAAAGTATATAAGAGGTATTGCAATGTTTGACAAGAAAAAAAATACGATAAGAATTTTTATTTATGAAAATGTTATGTTGTATCCGCCAACAATCAATTTGATAGAATGCCTTTTGAACAATGACTATAAAGTGCATTTGGTGGCTGAGGGTGTTCGGGATCTTCCAGCAATAATTAAAGAAAATAAACAATTTTCGTATACAGAAATAAAGGCGGTCAAAAACAGTAACATATTTTTGCGCTTGAAGAAAAGAGGCGTAAAAACCAAAGGATATCGAGCGGCGCTGAAAGATACTATGGATGGAGATATCGTGTGGACTGTTAATCCGAGCGTTGTAAGAACTTTGGGAAAAGAACTGCTAGAATATAGTGACAGACATGTAATGCAGCTAATGGAATTGACAGATACATATCCGATGTTCCGAGGTGCAAAATTTTTAAAATTTAATATTAAGCATTATGCACAAGAGGCATGGAAAATTGTTGTTCCAGAAGAAAATAGAGCATATATACAAAAAGTCGGCTGGAACTTGGAAAAGCTCCCCTATGTTTTGCCTAATAAACCGTACTATCTCAAGAGTGGCGAAGTACAAGAGGATATGCTTCCTGTAATTGAGGAGATGAAAAGGGAAAAACGTAAAAAAATCATTTATCTGGGCGTTATCAGTGCAGATAGAGATTTGCAATCCTTTGCAGAAGCTGTCGAAAGAGTAAAAGAGGACTATTGCCTGTATTTGTTCGGCAAGTTCAGAGGAGATGGCACAGAAGAATTTAAGAAGCTGTGCGATAGTTATTCTTCCTTAAAATATATGGGATTTTTCAATCCGCCGAAACATTTGGAGTTTTTAAAATATGCGGATATTGCGCTGGTTCCTTATAAGCCGGGGAAAATCGAAGGCAGTGGCTTTACAATTCTGAATGCGCTGTATTGTGCACCAAATAAAATTTACGAATATGCAGGCTGTAATATTCCGATGATAGGTACAGATGTATTGGGATTAAGAGAACCGTTTGAAAAGTATAATATCGGTGTTTGCTGTAAAGATTTGAAGCCGGAAACCATTATAGATGCAATTCGATACGTGGATGCCAACCATGATGAAATGGTTAAAAACTCAAAAGCTTTTTTTGATAGTGCTGATTTGGATTATATTGTAAACTCAATAGTAATTGATTGAAATATTGAAGGAGGCTGATGTTGTCCGGTGGTTATTCATTGGATAGGAGAAAATAGATATGGGAAAAGTTAAGGTCTCACAATTGTTCAAAGTGATTATTTGTGCAGTGACATTATATACATTGGGGTTTGATAAAATAATTACGTTGCCAGGAAGCTCTTTTGCCTATGAGATTTCAATTGCAGCGATAGGCGTTTTATTAGCACTATACGTGAAAAATAAGACTCGCTCAAATATAGATTTAAGAATACAGTGCAGAGCATTATCAAAATATTTGATGATTTACCTAGTGATTATTTTAATAGAAATGATTTACTCGGGGATTGCGTACGGATATAACATTGTACAGCTATTAATAATCACCAGAAAGTATTTTTATGTTTGTTATTCATATCCAATCGTCTATATTTTTACTATGGATGACGATATGTATAAATTCACAAAAACAATATGTTGGACTTCGATGTTTCTTCTTGGAATTAAATTTATTACATGGTATTTGTATAATTTCAAGGGAATGACAGTTTTTTCGGGTTTGTTATTCCAGTACTCTGAGGGATGGACACGAAACGGCTTTATGCGAATGGATACAGGAGCGCTATTTGGCATTGTATTATGTGTGACCCTTTACTATTGTTTTGTAAAAAAACAGTTATTATATTGGCTTGTTTTGGCGTTCTTATACGTATACTTGATCTTTGTGACGCAATATAGGTTTCAGATAATAGTAACGATTATTTTAACGGCATATGGATATTATTGCTCAACAGATTCCAACAGAAAAAAGAACATCAAACTGATGGCGATTTCTATTATTATTATTGCGTTTGTCCTTTTTGGAGGCTTAGATTATCTTCTGAATTTGTTTTCGCTTAATGGTATGGACGGAGGTTCTACAGCAGCAAGATTACTAACGATCAATCATTATTGGAGCTTGATTAAAGAAAAGGATGCCATTTTAGGAGTAGGATTCTTATCAGCATATACTAATAAGGCATTTAGTATTTTAAGAAGATCCGATACAGATAGATTCTGGCTGGAAGATCTTGGAATTTTGGGTGGAATTTTTACATTTGGGATCTTATCGTTGCTATTATACGGAAAATTGTTTTTTGATTCAATAAAAAGAACATTTGCTTCTCATAGAATTAGGAAGATTGAGGGGGGAGATGATTGCTTAAAAAAATGTGTTGTTGTGTATATGATACTATCCTGTATTTTACTTAATATTTTTGATGCACAACGAATATGGTGTATGCCACTTTATTTGAGCATTGTATATTTTGCCCAAAATTCACCCCAAAGCAATAAATAAAAAAGGAGTAAGTATGAAAAAAAAAGTGATGTTAGTTTTTGGTACAAGACCAGAAGCAATAAAAATGTGTCCGTTGGTAAATGAACTAAAAAAAAGAGAAACCTTAGAAACCATCGTTTGTGTTACAGGTCAACACCGGCAGATGTTGGATCAGGTGCTGGAAACTTTTAATGTTGTTCCGGATTATGATTTGGCAATTATGAAACAGGGTCAAACATTGTTTGATATTACGACTGGTATTTTGGAAAAAATCAAAGCGGTTTTAGAGAATGTGAAACCTGATATCGTTTTGGTTCATGGTGATACCACGACGACCTTTGTAACAGCATTGGCTTGCTTCTATTTGCAAATTCCGGTCGGACATGTGGAGGCCGGTTTGCGTACCTACAATATTTACAGCCCGTATCCAGAAGAATTCAATCGTCAGGCAGTCGGAATTATCAGTAAGTATAATTTTGCTCCCACTGAACTGGCAAAAAAGCATTTGTTGGACGAGGGGAAAGATGCAACATCCATTTATGTGACGGGGAATACCGTGATTGACGCCATGCAGCATACAGTAATTGCGGATTACCATCATCCGGAATTGGATTGGGTAGGCGACAGTAGGATGATTTTTATTACTGCGCATAGAAGAGAAAATCTTGGCCAGCCGATGCACAATATGTTCAGAGCGATTCGGCGGGTTTTAAATGAACATCCGGATGTAAAAGCTATTTATCCGATCCATATGAATCCGATCGTCCGAAAAGCTGCCGATGAAGAGCTGGGAGATTGTAACCAAATCCATATCATTGATCCCATTGAGGTATTCGATTGTCATAATTTTGAAGCTAGATGCTTTTTGTGCCTGACAGATTCTGGTGGAATCCAAGAGGAATGCCCTTCCTACGGAAAACCGGTTCTTGTTATGAGAGATACTACGGAGCGTCCGGAAGGCGTTGATGCTGGAACATTGAAATTGGTTGGGACCAGTGAGGAAAAAATATATGAGTGGTTTACAAAACTGCTCGATAATGAAGAAGAATATGCAAAGATGGCACATGCTGCCAATCCGTATGGAGATGGCCATGCTTGTGAAAGAATTGCAGACATTTTGGAAAAAGGATATACTTCTATTTGATGTTTGCATGGAAATGACTGTATTGAGATAGTATCATTTTAACTCGAAAGAATAGATACTCTCAAGTAGTAAAATGTATTCTATAAAGGAACGAAATTGATTTTATAGGCACATGTGGAATTGATGGATGAAGTGAATTCAGTTTTAAATTCACTTCATCCGTTAATTTTAAGAAAAATCCTAAATACAAGAGAAAATCGAAAATTGAAAATGAAGGATAAGTTAAAAGTAGGATATTTAATGAAAGGTTTCAAATGGAGATAATTGAATGAAGAAAAAAGTAATGCTAAATGTGGGCTGCACTATGCTATGTCAGTTGATGACATTTATAAGTGGATTGATCGTTCCACGATTGATTTTAAGCACCTTTGGCTCAGAAGCGAATGGACTGGTATCGTCAATAACGCAGTTTTTGAATTATATTGCATTGGTTGAAGGTGGAATTGGCAGTGTGGTTCTTACAGCTTTATATGGACCACTTGCAAAGAAAGATGATAGAAAAATAAGCAGCGTATTGAAAGCGGCCGAGAACTTCTTCAGACAGATTGCATCTATATTTGTGTTTTACACCATCGCATTGGCATGTGTGTATCCGATTGTTATCAAATCGAGCTTTTCGTGGCTTTATGTGGCTTCGTTGACTGTGATTTTGTCACTTACTTTGTTTATACAATACTTTTTTTCTATTACGTACAAGCTTTTGCTGCAGGCAGATCAGAAAATGTATATCGTTCAACTTTGGCACGCATTGATTACATTGTTGAACATCATTGCCGTTGTTGCTTCGGTCAAGATATTTCCAGAGCTGCATTTTGTGAAACTGTGCAGTGTGATGTTGTTTGTAATACAGCCCGTGGCCTACAGTAATTACGTAAAAAAACACTACAAACTGTATAAAGATGTGGAGTCAGACAAGGACTCGTTGGCGCAGAGATGGGCTTGCTTTGGACAGAATTTTGCTTATTTCATCCACAGCAATACAGATGTGGTTGTGTTGACGCTCTTTAGCGACTTGAAAGCGGTATCGGTCTATTCGGTTTATCTGTTGGTCGTAAAAAACCTGCAAAGCTTTTTTAAGGCATTTTCTAATGCGTTTAATCCGATGATCGGAAAGGCGATTGCAGTAAACGATTATAAACAGGCAAATAAGTATATGAAAACTTACGAGTTTGTTGTATCGAATATCGCGACTATAATATTTGGATGCTGTATCTATTTGCTGCCTAGTTTTGTGTTGATATATACGCATGGTGTGACAGATACTAATTATTATAGAGTATTTTTTTCAACCATAATTATTTTGGCAGAGTATATTTATTGTATCCGCGAGCCTTATGAATCGGTTGTATATGCAGCAGGTAAATTCAAAGAGACTTCCAATAGTGCTTATATAGAGGCAATCATCAACATCGTTCTCTCTGTTATATTGGTCTTTAAATATGGTTTGGAGGGAATTGCTGTCGGAACATTTATTGGTATGCTGTACAGAATGATATATTGGATCTGGTTTATCAATAAATATATTATGCCCTATCCGATTTCTAATATAGTTAAAAGATTGAGCCTTTCTATTGGTACGATTATGATTTCTTGTCTCATCGTGTCGGTGTTGGATACAACGGGATCCCCCACATTGATTTTGTGGGTCAAAAACGGAGTGCTGTGCTTTGCCGTATTCTGCGCAGTTACCGTGATCTTGAATTTGGCATTTGATAAAGAGTCGTTCTTGGACGTATGCAAGAGAGTTGTCAGCAAAAGAAAAGGGTGAGTCATTATGCACAAAGAAGAGGTGGGAATCATATCAATGAAAAATATCATAAAAGGTTGTTTCCATAAATGAAAATATGCGATTCGATTAAATGTGCTCAGGGTAAATTGCCATATTGAATGAAAGGAAAAATAAAATGGGAAAGTGTTTTGGAACAGACGGCTTCCGCGGTGAAGCCGGAATTAAAGGAATATCAACCTTGGGTGGCGGAAAGATGAAAACTAATGTTGTAGCGGGGGGGGGGAAAAAAATAAAGCACTTAGCCTAATCCGCTTTCTCTCAATGCTGATGATTATCAGTTGCCACATAATGCAATACTATGATTTTGTACTAGCATGGTGGTTTAATGTAGGGGTACAAATTTTCCTGTGCATTTCAGGATTTTTATATGGACAAAAAGACATTGGTGATGCGCCTGATTTTTATAATAAAAGACTCAAGAAAATTCTAATTCCATATTATTTGGTTTTCATACCATTTGGAATCATTGAATTTATATTCGCTAGAGATGTCTTTTCCATTACAGATTTTGCACTCGGGATGTTGCTTTGTTCTAGACTTGAGGGAGCTGAGCATCTCTGGTTTATCCCAACCATATTAATGTGCTACCTAATCACGCCACTCTTGCAAGGCTATAGGAATACATATGTTAAAGGGAAAAAAACAATCGTGATGTTCACTGCGTTGGGTCTAGCCTGCACTTCAGTTCTCATTCGGGGTTTCACAACCTTTAATCCTGCGTGGATTTGTTGCTATATGATTGGATATGCCCTTGGTATGAACGAGAAGGGAAAATATCTAAGCGAAAATGTACTGATGATTATTGCTGGAATATTTGCAATTATCGGAAATACTCTACAAATCTATTGTGATTATATCGCTAATATTGGATTTTTGGGTTTTGCAATTATCAAAAGCTACAATCATGTTATGCTAGGTATATTCATCTTCCTACTTTTAAAGACAATATTTGAAAAAGTGAATTTGAATAGAATCGAGATGTTACTCAAATTATCAGATACATATAGTTTTGAAGTTTACCTAATTCATCAACTCTTAATTTTAGGACCATTTAGCCTGTTAGCTTTAACAAGGTGTTCTATAGCAAACATTTCGATCATATTGTTTTGTATTTGTATTCTTGCAGTTGTGCTAAAAAAGGTGGAAGAAAAGTTTTTTGTTGCTAGATTTGCTACAGCCAGGTTGTCAAGAAATTAGCCTTACAGATTAGGTATAGTGGGATACTAGGCTGGCTAATTGTTTGTAAAATTTAAGAAAAAGAAAACAAGCTATGTCAAAATACTTTAGAACAGACGGCTTCCGAGATGAAGCTTGAATTACATTAACGGCGGATCACGCCTATAAGGTTGGACGCTTCTTGGGATGGTACTATAACGCTCTGCGTGAGCACAATGGTGACACCGATTCTGCTCGTATCGTTATCGGCAAGGATACTCGTCGGAGTTCGTACATGTTCGAGTACAGCCTCCCTTGATCGCTATGGAAAACATTTTATGGATGGCGACTGCTATAGGGAGAGCTGTTATCAGTGTGCTTATGTAAATACGAGCCGTGTGGGAGATTTGACAGTGGGTGATTTCTGGGGAATTGCAAAGAGCCATCCGAACTTCAATTCTCCAAAGGGCGTGTCCAGTGTATTTGTAAATACCGAAAAAGGCCAAAAGCTCTTTGAAATGATGCGGATTCTTGCAGAAGTGGAAGAAGCAACATTGGAAGAGGGCGTGGTGAAGCAGCACAATTTGGTGTAGCCGAGCAACAGGCCTGTGACTAGAGATACTTTCTATAAGGGCATCGATGAACCTGGCTTTATAGAGCATAGGATGCGAACCGATTCGATTGGACAGCTACGCCCAAAAGAAGATGACATTTTTCTTTGATCCAGATGGTTTGCCGTTGCCAAGCCGCAGTGATCAGTCGACAACAATTCCAAACCGTCTTCTGGAGATTGTACGGCAGGTTATAGCGACCATCAGTAGAATTGAAGAAAATGCAGATCGTAAGCAACTGCTAAGAGAGCTACTGAAAGGTTAACGCAGCGTCGCTTCCTATTTTGTCCGCCTCTGTGTTTTCGCCGCATATACTCCTCCGAGGTGAAAGCGATGATTGAGAGCTTATTGATGTTCTTCATTCACGATGCGCTTTTTTTGCTGGGCTATCTGGCGAGGGGGAGCGCGTTTCCCAAACCGCTGAGCCGGGAGGAAGAGGCGGAAATGATTGCGCGTATGCAGCAGGGAGACGAACGGGCGCGGGAAACGCTGATCGAGCATAACTTGCGGTTGGCGGCGCACATTGCGCGAAAATACACGGTGCCGGGCTATGATTCGGATGATCTGATTTCAATCGGGACAGTGGGGCTGATTAAGGGCGTCGGCACGTTTAAACCGGGAACGGGCACGCAGCTGAGCACATATTGCGCACGATGTATTGAAAATGAAATTCTGATGTGCCTTCGGGCGAGTCAGAAACGAAAGGGCGACGTTTCTTTGCAGGAACCGATTGGCATGGACGGTGAGGGCAACGAAATCACGCTTATCGATGTGTTGGGCACAGAACCGGAGGCGGTGCATGGCGAAGTGGAGCGCCGCGTCAGCCTGCAAAGCATTCGCAAGCTCGTGGATCAGAGTCTCAAGGGGCGGGAGGCAACGGTTATTCGGATGCGTTATGGGCTGATGGATGGCAAAACCTATGCGCAGCAGGAGGTGGCGCAGAAACTGGGCGTATCCCGTTCGTATATTTCGCGGATCGAAAAGAAGGCGCTCGAACGTCTGCGCGTCGCTTTTGAAACCGGAAAATGACCGAACAATTTATAAAAAAGATGGCAAAAGGCCGTGTTTTGCGTGAAAATACTTGATCTTTTGAAAAAGACGTGATAAAATCAAAGCACGAGTGCATATTGCTGATGATGCCGTCGCCCAGATGCGGCGGTGTTTGGCAGGCATCAGAATTTATTTGATAAGCATATTTGGAGGGATTCCACATGATTACTGCAGGCGATTTCCGTAAGGGCGTGACCATCGAGTGGGAAGGCGGCGTCTGGACCATCGTTGATTTCCAGCATGTTAAGCCGGGCAAGGGCGCGGCTTTCGTTCGCACCAAGCTCAAGAACGTGATGACCGGCGCTGTGGTTGAGCGCTCCTTCAACCCGACTGATAAGCAGCCGCGCGCGACCATCGAGACCAAGGAGATGCAGTACGTCTATAACGACGGTGAGTTCTACTACTTCATGGATCAGGAGACCTTTGAGCAGATCCCGCTGACGCTGGATCAGGTCGAGGATGCGATCCGCTTCATGAAGGAAGAGACCATGGCCACCGTGCGCTTCTTCAAGGGCAAGGCGTTCTCCGTTGAGGCTCCGAACTTCGTTGTGCTCGAAGTCACCGACACCGAGCCGGGCTTCAAGGGCGACACCACCAGCAACACCACCAAGCCGGCGACGCTGGAGACCGGTTATCAGATTTCTGTGCCGCTGTTCATCAACATCGGCGACAAGATCCGTGTGGATACCCGCGACGGCTCCTACATGTCCCGCGCGTAAGCGATTACAAAGCGTGAGAAAGGCGGCGTAACCATGAGCAAGGTTGGCGAAAAGGTTGCATACCTCAAGGGACTGGCCGAGGGCCTCGGCGTGAATGACGAGACCGAGCAGGGCAAGCTCATGCTGGCGATGATCGATACGCTGGAAGCGCTCGCGAAAAACAGCGAGGAGACCGACGAACGTGTCGGCGAGCTTTCCGAATATGTCGAAGAAATCGACAGCGATGTCAGCGATTTGGAGGAGGCGCTGTTCTCCGAAGAGGACGATGACGACGAGGAAGACGAAGAAGATGATGAGGAAGACGAGGACGAGGACGACGATGAGGACGGCGACGGCCTGATCGAGTACGAGTGCCCGCACTGCGGTACAGTGATCTTCTTTGACGAGAACGCCTTTGATATGGAAGAAGAGCATCTTTGCCCGAACTGCCATCGCAAGGTCTTTGAAGAAGACGGCGATGACGGTGACGACGAAAAATAATTCCTTCCAATAAGCGATACAAAAGGGCTGATGCGGACAGCGCGCTGAGAGCGCATTGGCCGCGCAGTCCCTTTTTTTA
>UMCH01091016.1_pt1 | contig 17500 bp, 12 predicted proteins | sample 1964201 | NCBI WGS metagenome assembly UMCH01 (sample SAMEA4835965, study PRJEB28245) | human gut metagenome | biome: gut microbiome; material: fecal sample | place: Denmark | collected 2008 | reverse complement strand
GGCTGCCGCATCGGCTTTGACGCCGGCGGGTCCGACCGGAAGGTGTCCGCCGTCATCGACGGAGAGAGCGTGTACAGCGAAGAAGTGGTCTGGTTCCCCAAGATCAATTCCGACCCGGACTACCACTATGAGGGCATCGTCTCCGCCCTCAAGTCCGCCGCGGCCCACATGCCCCGGGTGGATGCCGTGGGCGTCAGCTCCGCCGGGATCTATATCGATAACCGCACCATGAGCGCCTCCCTCTTTTTGAAGGTGCCCAAGGAGCAGTATGACGCCAAGGTCAAGGACATTTATATCCGTGCCATCACCGATACTTTCGGGGACGTGCCCTATGCCGTGGTCAACGACGGCGACGTGTCCGCCCTGGCCGGCGCCATGAGCCTGGAGGACAACAACGTGCTGGGTATTGCCATGGGCACCAGCGAGGCCGTGGGCTATGTGGATGAAGAGGGCAAGGTCACCGGCTGGCTCAACGAGCTGGCGTTCGTGCCTGTGGACGCCGCCCCCACCGCCATGGTGGACGAGTGGAGCGGCGACATCGGCTGCGGCGTGAAGTACTTCTCCCAGGACTCCGTCATCAAGCTGGCCCCTGCTGCGGGCATCGACCTGGACGAGAGCCTGTCCCCGGCGGAGAAACTGAAGGTGGTCCAGGGGCTCATGGAGCAGGGCGACCCCCGTGCCGCCGGCATCTATGAGAGCATCGGCGTGTACCTGGCCCATACCCTGGCGCTGTATCATCACCTGTACGGCTACCGCCATGTGCTGCTGCTGGGCCGGGTCATGAGCGGCAAGGGCGGCGATCTGCTGCTGGATACCTGCCGCAAGGTCCTCTCCGACGAATACCCGGAGGTGGAGCGGCAGGTGCATCTGGCGCTGCCCGATGAGAAATTCCGCCGGGTGGGCCAGTCCGTGGCTGCCGCCAGTCTGCCGGAGCTGCGGAAATAAGCGTGTTTTCCTGTGTGTTGTGTATAGAGTTGTGTATAGATAAGAGATCCGCCGGAGGCAGCGTCCTCCGGCGGATTCCTTTTTTACCGCAGATACCAGGGGATGTCCTCTCCCTCGGTGGGCTGGGGCGCGTAGCGGCGCAGCACCGGCTCCAGCAAAAAGGACACGGCCAGGGCACCCAGAGCCGGCGTCAGCAGTACCGTGCCGTAAAACCAGGTCTTGACAGTCAGCACGCACAGCGCGGCGTTGAGGACGCCTGCCCCCACGGCCGCCGGCAGATGCCGTATCGTCAGGCGCAGGGCGTTTGCCAGCAGACTGCCGGTAGTATAGGTGAAGCGGGAGAGCAGGGGGAAGGTCAATGTATACATGGCCGCGGGCAGCAGCAAAAACACCAGAAAGGCCCACCGGGCTACCGTCCAGGCGGCAGAGCCGGTGGCAGCGGCCATGGTCAAAAAGACGAACAGTGCGTCCAGGGCCACGGCTGCGAGAAGCAGGATCACGGTGGCGCCGATGCCCGGCCGCAGATTTTCCCGGAAGGATGTCCAGAAGCTGCGGTAGGGACTGCCCTCTCCGCGGCGCAGACACTTGACGGAGCTATAATAAAGAGCGGCGGCAGCGGGGCCCAGCGTCACCACCGGCAGCGAGGCCAGCAGGAAAAAGAAGCTGAGCACCACCAGATCCAAAAACCGCCCCGTCAGGCGGAAGAGGGGATTGGACCCGCTGAAAAATCCGTTGGACATGGAGACCTCCCGGTCAAAAAGAATGGCCCCGGCCCGGCTGCGGCCGGGAGGGAACGTCCCCAGTATACCATGGGGCGGTTTGTGAATAAACCCTTAATTTTGTAATTTTTTGTTACTTTTTTTCCTGGGAAGCTTTACAAGCAGGGAAAAAATCTTTATAATCATCTCATTACGTAAACCTGGCGCCCCCGCGGTGCCCGGTTCTTTCCTGTTTAGATACACATTTATATTAAGGAGAAGATCCATGAGATGTTGGAAGCGATGGAGCGCCGCCTTGCTGGCGCTGACGCTGTGCATGGGCCTGCTGTCCGGCTGCGCGCAGGATGAGGAAAACCCGGCACTGTCGGTGTGCGTGGGGGCGGAGGTGGAAACGCTGGACCCCATTTATGCCACAGAGGAGGGAGACCAGACCATCCTGATGCACCTGTATGAAAACCTCATGCGGGTGACGCTGGATACCTCCGGCGGCACCACGGTCACCGGCGGCATGGCCAAAAGCTATTCCCAGGAGCGCAACGCCGACGGGACGGTCACCTGGACCTTCCGCCTGCGCAGCGCCAAGTGGTCGGACGGCCAGGCCGTGACGGCCAATGACTTTGTGTATGCCTGGCGGCGGCTGGCGAACCCGGCCAGCGGATCGCCCTATGCCTCCATCTTGTCGGTGGTGGCGGGGTACGACCAGGTGCTTGAGACGGGGGATACGTCGCTGCTGCAGGTCAGCGCCCCCAACGACAGCACGCTGGAAGTGGTGCTCAACGGCAATTACGACTGGTTTTTGACGGAGGTGTGCACTTCGCCGGCCACGCTGCCCCTGCGGGAAGACGTGGTGACCACGCTGCGGGACGCGGCGGTGGAGCGCAACCGGGCCGCGGAGGAGGAAACCGGTCAGGAGGGCACGGAGCGCTGGTGGTCGGATCCGGCTGCGCTGGTGACCAACGGCGCCTATGTGCCCGGGACCTATACGCCCGACGAGAGTTTCACGCTCACGGCCAATGACCGCTATTACGGCAGCATCACCGGTCCCGGCCAGCTGAATTTCTATTTTGCCGACACGGCGGAGGAAGCGGCGGCTCTCTATGACGACAAGACCGTGGACCTGGTGTGGCCGCTGACGGATGAGGAGATCGAGCGCCAGGCGGAGGTGACGCCGCTGACGGAGCTGGGCACCTACACGGTGCTGTTCAACTGCAACCAGAGCGTATTTGCCGACCAGCAGGTGCGCCAGGCCATGGTGATGGCCATTGACCGCAATGCCGCGGCGGAGGCAGCGGGCATTACTGCCCGCCCGGCGGAGGGGCTGGTGCCGCCCGGTGTCCCCGGTGAAGGGGAGGAGGACTTCCGCACGGACGCGGTGCTGCTGGACAACGATCCGGACGCCTATGCCGAGCGGTGCGCCCAGGCCCGCCAGGTGCTGGAGCAGGCCGGCTATGACAGCGGCAGCTATCTGGGGCAGCTGGAATATCTCTATGTGGATACGCCGGAAAACGCCGCCGTGGCCCAGGAGCTGGCCCGGCAGTGGAGCGAGGTGCTGCGGGTGGACGTCACCCCTGTGGCGGTGAGCGGCACGGAGCTGCGGGCGGCTCTGCGCAGCGGGGACTATACGCTGGCCGGCCTGGATCTGAAGGCCGTGGGCAACGATGCCGAGTGCTTTTTGAAGCAGTGGACCTCCGACCAGGGCAGCAATGTGGTGGGCTACGCCAACAGTGCCTACGACACGCTTCTTTCCATCATTGCAAAAGCGGATGACGGCACGGCCCGGATGGGCTGCCTCCATGACGCGGAGGTGCTGCTGCTGGATGACGCGGCGCTGGCACCGCTGTATACCCGCCATACAGGCTGGACCCTGCGGGATACGCTCACCGGCGCATGCCGGGACGCACGGGGCTGGTTCTGCCTGTCCGGTGTGACGATCCGCACCGCTTAAATGTGTAAAAAGGCCGTTTTTCTGGTGGAAAACGGCCTTTTTTCCATAAAACAGGGGGAGCGGAGGGGTTACCATAACCCCTGGGGGAGTTTTGTTACGGCTGTGTTACAAAACCGCCGGACCCCTTGCAATTCAAATTTGGATTTGCTATCATGCATCATGAACAAACGAGAGATCACTCCGGCAGCCCGGCGCAGATACAGGACCGGCTAGCCACGGTATGTGTGCCGTGAAGACGGGGTCTCCCTTGAATGTTCAACTTCAATGCCGGAGGTTCCCCGGCAAGGCTCCCGAAAGGACGTCCGAAGCGGTCAGCATGCGGCGGACGGCCGGAAGAGCCGGACGGGAAAACCAACGGTAAATTCAAAAGGAGGAAAAAACCCCATGAAGAAGTTCCTTTCTCTGGCTCTGGCTCTGGTTATGACCATGTCTCTGGTCACCATCAGCGCCGGCGCCAAGGACTTCACCGACAGCAGCAAGATCACCTATTCTGATGCTGTTGACGTGATGTCCGCCATCAAGGTCGTCGACGGTTATACCGAGGGCGACTTCCGTCCCACCAACACCCTGACCCGTGGCGCTGCCGCCAAGATCATCTGCAACATGATCCTTGGCCCCACCACCGCTGGCGCTCTGCCCACCTCCGTGGCTCCTTTCAAGGATGTCCCCGCTGGCAGCACCTTCGCTGGCTACATTGCTTACTGCTCTCAGAAGGGCATCATCAACGGCTATGGTGATGGCACCTTCCGTCCCTCCGGCACCCTGAACGGCTATGCCTTCATGAAGATGCTGCTGGGCGCTCTGGGCTATGACGGCTCCATCGAGGGCTTCACCGGCGCCAACTGGTCCGTGAACGTGGCTAAGCTGGCCATGGGCATCGGCCTGGATGACGGCCTGACCGAGGCTTTCAACGGCTCCAAGGCTGTTACCCGTGAGGAGGCCTGCCTGTATGCCTTCAACACCCTGCAGGCTGACATGGTCGAGTATGCTACCACCGGTTCTTCCATCAATGTGGGCGGCGTTGAGATCATCACCAACCCCTCCAAGGCTGAGCCTGTGACCACCACCGCCAAGTCCGACACCATCAAGGACGAGACCGATGGCACCGACAACAACGTCTACACCGTTCAGTTCGCCGAGCGTTACTTCAAGGATCTGGAGAAGATCGACGGTGAGTATGACAAGTTCGGCCGTCCCGCCGTGCAGTGGGCCTATGATGATGAGGAGATCTGCGTTGTCGCTGACGAGGCTGATGCTTCTTACACCGAGACCGCTACCGAGCGCGATGCCTACAAGGCTCTGAACCTGAAGAAGAGCGAGGAGTACTCCATCGTTACCGACGGCGAGCCCGACGGCAAGGTCACCATCGACGAGGACAAGGATACCGATCTGGTCAAGACCGGCAACGGCGTCCTGGTTGAGCTGTTCAAGGACGAGAAGACCATGGTCGTGATCAACACCTATGTTGGCGAGATCGACGACGTGGATACCAACGACGATGACGAGCGCTATGTTTCCGTGAACGGCCTCGACTTCGTGACCGAGGAGTTCGAAGAGGATGACGTTGTCCTGTACACCGTTGGCGGTGATGACGGCGACGAGATCCAGACCATGGAGCCCGCTGAGAAGCTGACCGGCGAGCTGTCCAAGAAGGTCGGCGACTCCAAGTACACCATTGACGGCACCGTTTACGAGCTGTCTGCCTCCAAGGGCACCGACATCGACACCACCGTTGAGGTTGGCTCCGATGTTGACTTCTATCTGGATTCCTATGGCTACATCGTGAAGCTCGACGAGGCTGACGGTGAGGTCACTATCGACAATCTGGCTTTCGTTGAGAACTGCGGCACTTCCCGCGGCACCGGCTGGGCTCGCCTGATCTTCGCTGACGGCTCTGCCAAGACCGTTGACACCACCAAGTCCTATGATGAGGGCGATAAGGACGATATCTTCAACACCATCGTCTCCTTCAAGGTTCAGGACAACGGCGAGTACAAGCTGAGCGACGTTGACGAGTTCACCAAGGGCACCACTGGTGAGTACTCCAAGGGTTCCACCAAGATCGGCGGCATCGCTGTTGACTCCAAGACCGTGTTCGTCTACATTGAGAACACCCTGGATAAGAACGGCGAGGTCGAGGACACCGAGTATGTGGTGTACACCGGCTACAAGTCCGCTCCCAGCTACGACGAGGCCACCTCTGTTGTTGCCTACAAGAAGGACAACAAGGCTGCTTCCCTGGTCGTGGTGACTCTGGACGAGAGCAAGCTGACCGGCGACTCCTCCAAGCTGACCTTCGTGGCCGCTGTGAAGGATGCCGACAAGATCGATGACGGCGACAACACCTACTATGAGTTCCAGGCTGTTGTGGACGGCGAGATCGTCACTCTGCAGATCGATGTTAAGGCTGTCACCCTGCCCAAGACCGACACCGTGTGGGTCTTCGACAGCGTGAAGTACAACGGCGATGACGTTGTCACCAGCGTTGATCCCGCTTCCGAGGGCACCGGCAAGGACGACACCTACAAGAAGGTTGGCACCAGCGCCAAGACCTCCAACGAGGTTGTGACTCTGGGCGGCGAGACCTATGCCTACACCAGCGACGTGACCGTGTTCTTCGTTGACGGCGACAAGATCACCGAGGGCGATGTGGACGATATCCGCGAGGATAACGACGGCAGCAAGGATCCCTACACTGCCATCTACTTCACTCTGAACGATGACGATGAGGTCACCAGCATCGTTCTGGAGAAGGCCTAATCCTCTCTCCTGATATCAAAAACACACTCGTGTTGAGATAGGCAAGACCCCGTACCGCAAGGTACGGGGTCTTGTTTTTTCTTTTGCTGCATGGCGCGGGCCGTCCTGTCAGCGCATGCCAAAACAAAAAACGCCCCGGCGGACTTGCTTGTCCGCCGGGGCGCTTTGATAGCAGAGAGATCATAGCTTGGTGGGGTAATTTCCGGTCCGGTCCATTTCCACGATGCCCTCTACGCCGCAGCGCACCATGCTCTCCACCGCCTCCTGCGTATAAAAGGCCATGTGCTGGGTCATGATCACGTTGCGGAATTGATGCAGATAGAACCAGTTGCGGTTGCTGAGGATATCCGTCCGGTGATCACCGTGGACGATCCCCTCCTCGCCCTCCACCGTATCCATGCCCAGGGCGCCGATCTTTTCCGTCTCGATCCCTTCGATCAGCGCGTCGATGTCGGTAAGACCGCCCCGGGCACAGTTGATGAGAATGACGCCGGTTTTCATTTTGGCAATGGCTGCCCGGTCGATCATGTGGTGGGTGGCCTCCGTAAGCGGCATGTGCAGGCTGATGACGTCACAGGTGCGCAGGAGCGTATCCAGGTCCGTGTACTGGGCATAGGGCAGCGCCTCCGGGTTTTCGTGCCGGGACCAGGCCAGCAGGCGGCAGCCAAAGCCGGAAAGCTCCCGCAGCACCTGCACACCGATGCGGCCTGTGCCCAAGATTCCGATGGTGAGACTTTTCATGTCCCGGCCCTGGAGTCCCTCCAGGGAAAAGTCGTTTACCTGTCCCCGCCACATGGCCTGCTTATATTGCCGCAGGCACATGAGGATCATCATGACGGTGAAATCCGCCACGCCGTTGGGCGGATAGTTCGCGCTGCACACCTGGATGCCCAGCTCCCGGGCTGCCGGCAGGTCAATATGGTTGCTGCCAATGGTGCGGGTGGAAAGGAAGCGGATGCCAAGCACCCGATAGCGCTCCAGCAGTTTTCGGTCAATGCGGCCCTGTCCCAAAATAGTCACGCCGTCATAGCCGGCGGCAAGTCCGGCGTTTTCCAGCGTGGGCACCAGGGTGCTGGTGGTGATTTCCACATGGCATTTTGCAGCCGCCGCGGAAAAGGCGGCGATCTCATCTTTACGCACTTCGTAAGCGAAAATTTTCATGGGTTTCTCCGTATGACAGCCAGCCGCTCAAACGCCCAGGATCAGGGAGGCGACCTGGAAATAGATCAGCAGGGAAATGGAGTCCACAATGGTGGAGATAAAGGGGGAGGCCATGACGGCCGGGTCGAAGCCGATTTTTTCCGCCAGCAGCGGCAGCGAGCAGCCCACCAGCTTGGCGCACAGCACGGTGCCCACCAGCGTGATGCACACCACCAGTGCCACCATGGGCGTCACGGCGGGGTTTTGCAGCAGCCAGCGGTCTACCAGCAGCATCTTCACAAAGTTGGCCGCTGCCAGGCACACGCCGCAGCTCAGTGCCACCCGGAACTCCTTCCAGAGGACCCGCAGCACGTCGGAAAAATGCACTTCTCCCAAAGAGAGGGCGCGGATCACCGCTGTGGAGGCCTGGGTGCCGCTGTTGCCGCCGGTACCGGAGAGCATGGGCACGAAGGAGGTCAAAATGGCGCAGGACATGAGGGCGCTTTCAAAATGCGTGAGAATGATGCCGGTAAAGGTGGCGGAGAGCATCAGCACCAGCAGCCAGGGGGTGCGGGCCTTCCACGTCTCCCATACGCCGGTCTTCAGATACGGCTTGTCGGAGGGGAGGATGGCGGCCATCTTCTCGATGTCCTCCGTGACCTCTTCCTGCAAAACGTCCATGGCGTCGTCCACGGTGACGATGCCCACCAGACGATTCTCCGTGTCCACCACCGGCAACGCCAGGAAGTCGTACTTGCTGAGGGCACGGGCGGTGGACTCCTGGTCGTCCAGGGTCTGCACGCAGATGAAGTTGCGCTCCATGATGTCGCCGATGACGTCGTCCTCCTCCGCCAGCAGCAGCGTCCGGATGGACAGCACGCCGATCAGGTGGCGCTGTTCATCGATGACATAACAGATGTTGATGGTCTCCTTGTCCGGTCCGGTACGGCGGATGCGCTTGAGGGCGTCCTCCACGGTCATGGTCTCCTTCAGGTCCACGAACTCCGTGGTCATGATGCTGCCGGTGGAGTCATCCGGATATTTGAGGATCTCGTTGATACTTTTGCGCATTTCCGGGTCCGAGTGGCGCAAAATACGCTTGACCACATTGGCCGGCATCTCCTCCACGATGTCCACCGTGTCGTCCAGATACAGCTCGTCCAGCACTTCTTTCAGCTCCGTGTTGGAAAAGCTCTGGATCAGCAGCTCCTGCTGGTCACTGTCCAGCTCCACGAACACCTCTGCCGCCAGCTCCTTGGGCAGCAGGCGGAACACCAGCGGCACCTTTTCCCCCAGTTCGCCGCACAGCGCGGCGATGTCTGCGGCCTCCAGGGGCAGCAGAAGGTCACGCAGGGGAGCGTATTGTTTTCGGGACAGCAGATCCTCGATTTTTTCCACCAGTGCGTCCCGGTCTTCTTCCAGCTCAAACACGCTGTGCGTCCTCCCTTCTGTGTGCTGACCGCAATGAAAAATAAGCCCTCTGTCCGCCCAAACCGGTACGAACAGAGGAACCCAAAGGCGGGGGCAGCGCCTCCCGCAACCGTTCAAGCTTTAGCTCCACAAGGCGGTGAAATCGCGTTAGATGATACCTTCCTGTTCGATAGCACCTGTTCAACCCTCTTATGATGTTTCCATCACTTCGCGGCAGCGATCCATATCCCTGCGGTAGCCTTACCTACCGGATTTTGTATCATGATAAAACTTCTTTCTTTATCTTATGACAAAAGGGGCGGCCTGTCAAGGCGGGGGCCTGGCCGCACATAGAATTTTACAAAGGCAAATCCCCTTGTGAAGTGCTGCCCGGCATGCTATAATGAAACATTCAGAAAAGCATGTTCCAATGAGGGGAGGGGCGCTGACTTGGGGATCCACGACGGACACAGGGACAAGATGCGCCAGCGGTTCCTGCGGGGCGGACTGGACGCCTTCGCTGACCACGAGGCGCTGGAGCTCCTTTTGTACTACGCCATCCCCCGGCGGGATACGAACCCGCTGGCCCACGCCCTCATGGAGCGGTACGGCTCGCTGGCGGCGGTGCTGTCGGCCCCGGTGGAGGATCTGCAGAAGGTGGAGGGGATCGGGGAGAGCGCGGCCATTTTGCTCTCGCTGGTGCCCAAGCTCTATCTGCGGGCCCGGCTGGCGGAAGCCCAGCAGGAACAGATCCTCAACTCCTCGGAAAAGGCGGGCGCGTACCTGGTGGAGCGCTTCGCCGGGGAAAAGCACGAGGTGGTCTACGCCCTGTGCCTGGACCGCAAGGGCAAGCTCATCGCCTGCAAGCGGCTGGGGGAGGGAGACATGGCCTCCGCGGGGCTGGACATCCGGCGCCTTCTGGAGGCGGCGTTGCTGACCTCCGCCAGTGCCGTCATCCTCTCTCACAATCACCCCAGCGGCGTGGCCTTGCCCTCCCAGGACGACTTCATCGCCACGGAGCGGGCCAAGGCCGCCCTGGAGAGCATCGGCGTACAGCTGGCGGACCATATCATCGCCGCCGACGGGGACTTTGTCTCCATGGCGGACAGCGGCTATCTGGGATAGCCGCCCAAAATTATATCGAACATTTGTTTGTAATTTTTCCCGTTTTGTGTTATCCTGTAAACAGCTGCCCGGCCTGGCCTGTGCCCTGGTACCATGCAGCGGAAAGGAACGCTATGCCAGAATTCAAAGTGGTTTCGGAATATCAGCCCTCCGGCGATCAGCCCAAGGCCATCGCCGCTTTGGCGGAGGGCATTGAAAACGGACTCAAGGAGCAGGTGCTGCTGGGCGTTACCGGATCCGGCAAGACCTTTACCATGGCCAAGGTCATCGAGCAGGTGCAGCGGCCCACGCTGGTGCTGGCCCACAACAAGACCCTGGCCGCCCAGCTGTGCGCGGAGTTCAAGGAGTTTTTCCCCAACAACGCTGTGGAGTATTTTGTCTCCTATTACGATTATTATCAGCCGGAGGCCTATATCCCCCATACGGATACCTATATCGCCAAGGACGCGGCCACCAATGAGGAGATCGACCGCCTGCGCCTCTCCGCCACCTGCGCATTGCTGGAGCGGCGGGACGTGATCGTGGTGTCCTCCGTTTCCTGCATCTACGGTCTGGGTGAGCCGGACGACTTTGCCCAGATGGTGGTGTCGCTGCGGGTAGGCGCCCAGTGGGACCGGGACGAGCTGCTGCGCCGCCTGGTGGAGATCCGCTACGAGCGCAACGACGTGGCGTTCCAGCGCAATATGTTCCGGGTCCGGGGGGACACGGTGGAGCTGTACCCGGCCTACTATAAGGACCACGCCATCCGGGTGGAGTTTTTCGGGGACGAGATCGACCGCATCAGCGACTTCAACCCCGTCACCGGCGCGGTGAACCGCCACCTCAACCACATCGCCATCTACCCGGCCAGCCACTATGTCACCACCAAGGAAAAGATGGACAAGGCCATCGGTCAGATCCGTGAGGAGCTGGAGGAGCAGGTGAAGGTATTCACCGACAACAACCAGCTGGTGGAGGCCCAGCGCATCCGCCAGCGGACGGAGTACGACATGGAGATGATGGCGGAGCTGGGGTACTGCTCCGGCATCGAGAACTACTCCCGCATCATCTCCGACCGTCCGGCGGGCTCCGCCCCCATGACGCTGCTGGACTTCTTCCCGGACGACTTTTTGCTCTTTGTGGATGAGAGCCACGTGACGCTGCCCCAGGTGCGGGCCATGTACAACGGCGACCGGGCCCGGAAGGACTCTCTGGTGAAGTACGGCTTCCGGCTGCCATGCGCCTACGATAACCGGCCGCTGAAATTTGAGGAGTTTGAAGAGCGCATCGGACAGGCGGTGTTCGTCTCGGCCACCCCCGGCCCCTACGAGCGGGAGCGGGCGGATCAGGTGGTGGAGCAGGTCATCCGCCCCACGGGACTGCTGGACCCGAAAGTGGAGGTGCGCCCGGTGACGGGGCAGATCGACGATCTCATGGAGGAGATCCGTACCCGTGCCGCCCGGAACGAACGGGTGCTGGTGACGACCCTCACCAAGAAGATGGCGGAGGACCTGACGGAGTATCTGAAAAACGCGGAGATCCGGGTGCGGTACATGCACTCGGACGTGCAGACCATCGAGCGCATGGAGATCATCCGGGACCTGCGGCTGGGCAAATTCGACGTGCTGGTGGGCATCAACCTGCTGCGGGAGGGCCTGGACCTGCCGGAGGTGAGCCTGGTGGCCATCCTGGACGCGGACAAGGAGGGCTTTTTGCGCTCGGAGACGTCCCTCATCCAGACCATCGGCCGCGCGGCCCGAAACGCCGACGGTCTGGTGGTCATGTACGCCGACGAGATCACCCCCTCCATGCGCCTTGCTATGGATGAGACGGAGCGCCGCCGGAAGATCCAGAGCGACTACAACGAGGCCCACGGCATCGTCCCCAAGACCATCATCAAGGGCGTGCGGGAGGTGCTGGAGATCTCCCACTCGGCGGAGGAGGAGTCCGGCAAGGGCCGGAAGAAGCGCAAGCTCAGCGACCAGGAGCGCGCTGCGGAGATCGCCCGCCTGGAAAAGGAAATGAAGGAAGCCAGCAAGATGCTGGAGTTCGAGTACGCGGCTGTTTTGAGAGACCGGATCATCGAGCTGCGGGGTGAGAAATAGCTTCCTGCGGGAAACGGGCTGCTCGGCGTACTCGGATTCGCCGGGAGTCCGGCGTACAAGCGGTTTGCCGACGGCAAACCCTTGAAATCGGCCGGATTCACTCCGGACGATTTGAGTGAAATGGAAGGGTTCCCGCCCGGCGGTGCCGGGTGGGATGTACGCGGCTGTTTTGAGAGACCGCATTATCGAGCTGCGGGGCCAGGCGTGAGCCTGCCCGGTGCTTATACAGAATAAGGAGAATCGCAATGGCAAAGCATAAGGAAGAAAAGACCAACGTCATGCGGATTTTGGATCAGAAGAAGATCCCCTATACCGCCCGGTTTTACGAGGAGGGCGAGGGCCCCGAGGGCGTGCATGACTACGGCGTCCATGTGGCCCAGGCCCTGGGCCAGGACCCGGCCCGGGGCTTCAAGACTCTGGTGGCCCGGGGCGCTTCCAAGGGCATCTATGTCTTTGAGGTGCCGGTGGCGGAAAGCCTGGACCTGAAAAAGGCCGCCCGGGCAGTGGGGGAGAAGTCCATTGAGCTTTTGCACGTGGCGGAGATCAATGCCATCACCGGCTATATCCGGGGCGGATGCAGCCCTGTGGGCATGAAGAAGCAGTACCCCACCGTGTTCCATGAGAGCGCCCTGGACTACGACACCATTTACATCTCCGCCGGGAAGATCGGCGCCCAGGTGGAGCTGGCCCCCGGGGATTTACTGGCCCTGCTGCGGGCGAGCACGGCGGACCTCATCGTGGAACAGGGATAATCCCAGGTGCAGCCCCACGCAGAAGGCGTCGGCGGACCACTGGAGATAGCGGTCGTAAAAGGCGTCGTCCAGGGCCAGGCGGGTGCGCCGGTCCAGAGGCAGGCCGGCCAGAAACGCTTCCAGGCTCCGGTCGTCGTAGGGGCACACCTCCCGCAGGACGTCTACACAGTAGGAATCGAAGAGCTTTTCAAACACGGGATTCATCACGATCACCTCAAAAAAGCGACATTTGAAGTCCTATAAATCAATCATACGACTTTAAATGTCGTATGTCAAGAGGAATTTACGATGGAAACTTTGAAGATACTGGGCGAGCGGCTGCATCAATTGCGAAAGGGCCGCAGCCTGAAGCAAAAGGATATGGCGGAAATACTGGATGTCACGCTGCGGCATTACCAGCGCATGGAGCATGGAGCGGTCAATGTTTCCGCTTTGACCCTGTGCGCCCTGGCGGACTTCTTCGGCGTGACCACAGACTATCTGCTGGGGCGGGACGATACACCCCCAGAGAAATCATAAGGAGACAAGCGCGCATATGCAGGATAAGATCATCGTCAAGGGCGCCCGGGCCAACAACCTGAAAAATATCGACGTCACCATCCCCCGGGACAAGCTGGTGGTGATGACGGGCCTTTCCGGCTCGGGCAAATCCTCCCTGGCCTTCGACACCATCTATGCCGAGGGACAGCGGCGGTACGTGGAGAGCCTTTCCTCCTACGCCCGTATGTTCCTGGGACAGATGGACAAGCCGGACGTGGACTACATCGAGGGCCTCTCCCCGGCCATCTCCATCGACCAGAAGACCACCAGCAAAAACCCCCGCTCCACCGTGGGCACCGTCACGGAAATTTACGACTACCTGCGCCTTCTCTGGGCCAGGGTGGGCACACCCCACTGTCCCAAGTGCGGCAAGGTCATCCGCCAGCAGACCATCGACCAGATCATCGACCAGGTGATGGCTCTGCCGGAGGGCACCCGCATCCAGGTGATGGCCCCGGTCATCCGGGGAAAGAAGGGCGAGCACGCCAAGGTGTTCGATGACGCCAAGCGCTCCGGCTACGTCCGGGTGCGGGTGGACGGCAACCTCTATGAGCTGGACGAGGAGATCAAGCTGGAAAAGAACAAAAAGCACTCCATCGAGGTCATCGTGGACCGGCTCATCATCCGGCCGGACATCCAGCAGCGTCTCACCGACAGCGTGGAGACCGCCTCCGCTCTTTCCGGGGGACTGGTGGTGGTGAACCTGCTGCGGGAGGACCGGGACCTGATGTTCTCCCAGAACTACGCCTGCGAGGACTGCGGCATCTCCATGGAGGAGCTGACGCCCCGCATGTTCTCCTTCAACAACCCCTTCGGCGCCTGTCCCACCTGCACGGGCTTGGGCAGCCAGCTGAAAGTGGACCCCGCCCTGGTGGTGCCGGACGGGAAGCTGAGCATTTTGGACGGGGCCATCCAGGCCTCCGGCTGGGGCAACATCCGCTCCGACGGCATCGCCCGCATGTACTTTGAGGCGCTGTCCAAGAAGTACCATTTCTCCCTGAACACCCCCTGGCAGGAGCTGCCCGCGGAGGTGCGGCAGGTGATCCTCTACGGCACCGGCGGGGAGAAGCTGGAGCTGCATTACGACCAGCCCCGGGGCAAGGGTGTTTTGTACCAGGCCTTTGAGGGCGTGTGCACCAATATCGAGCGGCGCTACCGGGAGACCCAGAGCGACGCCAGCAAGCGGGAGCTGGAGGAGCTGATGGCCCAGAGCCCCTGCCCGGACTGCCGGGGCCGGCGGCTGAAAAAGGAGTCCCTGGCGGTCACCGTGGGGGACCTGGACATCTACCAGTACACCACTATGTCCGTGGATGAGGAGCTTCGCTGGGTAGACAAGCTGGAGCTGACGGAGCAGCAGCTGCGCATCGCCGGGCGCATCCTCAAGGAGATCCGCTCCCGGCTGGGCTTTTTGCAGTCCGTGGGCCTGGGATATCTGACCCTCAGCCGCAGTGCCGCCACCCTTTCCGGCGGCGAGAGCCAGCGCATCCGCCTGGCCACCCAGATCGGCTCCAGCCTGATGGGCGTGCTCTATATCCTGGACGAGCCCTCCATCGGCCTTCACCAGCGGGATAACGACAAACTGCTTGCCACGCTGCAAAGCCTCCGGGACCTGGGCAACACCCTTTTGGTGGTGGAGCACGACGAGGACACCATGCGCGCGGCGGATTACCTCATCGACATCGGCCCCGGCGCCGGTATCCACGGCGGCGAGGTGGTGGCCGCCGGCACGCCGGAGGAGGTCATGGCCAACCCCAACAGCCTGACGGGCCAGTACCTCTCCGGCAAGAAAAAGATCCCCGTGCCCACCCAGCGGCGTCCCGGCAACGGAAAAACACTCAAGGTCATCGGTGCGGCGGAGAACAACCTCCGGGGCATCGACGTCACCTTCCCCCTGGGAACGCTGACGGTGGTCACCGGCGTCTCCGGCAGCGGCAAGTCGTCTCTTGTCAACGAGGTGCTCTTCAAGCGCCTGGGGGCGGAGCTCATGCGCATGAAGGTGCATCCCGGCAAGTGCGAGCGCATCGAGGGCATCGACCAGCTGGACAAGGTGGTGGACATCGACCAAAGCCCCATCGGCCGCACGCCCCGGTCCAACCCCGCCACCTATACGGGATTGTTCAACGACATCCGGGACCTGTTCGCCTCCACCCAGGAGGCCAAGAGCCGGGGCTACGGGCCGGGCCGCTTCAGCTTCAACGTCCGGGGCGGACGGTGCGAGGCCTGCTCCGGCGACGGCGTTTTGAAGATCGAGATGCACTTCCTGCCGGATATCTTCGTGCCCTGCGAGGTGTGCAAGGGCCGCCGGTACAACCGGGAGACCCTGGAGGTGCGCTACAAGGGCAAGAACATCGCGGAAGTGCTGGACATGACCGTGGACGAGGCGGTGGACTTCTTCGCCGCCCTGCCCCGGCTTAATAAGAAGCTCCAGACCCTCCAGGACGTGGGATTGGGGTATGTGAAGCTGGGCCAGTCCTCCACCACCCTGTCCGGCGGCGAGGCCCAGCGGGTGAAGCTGGCCACGGAGCTTTCTAAGCAGGCCACCGGCAAGACCATCTATATTCTGGACGAGCCCACCACCGGCCTCCATGCCGACGATGTGCGCAAGCTCCTGGAGGTCTTGCAGCGGCTGGTGGACGCGGGCAACACGGTGGTGGTCATCGAGCACAACCTGGATGTCATCAAGTGCGCCGACCACCTGATCGACCTGGGCCCCGAGGGCGGCGACGGCGGCGGCACCATCGTCTGCACCGGCACGCCGGAAGAGGTGGCCGCGTGTGAGAAGAGCTATACGGGTCAGTACCTGAAGAAAGTGCTGGCGCGGTAAGAGACCAGGAAAAACACGGGGGCATCTGCGTAAGGCAGGTGCTCCCGCGTTTCATCCCCAAACGGTTGTATTTTCCATGGTTTTGTGGTAAAGTAAACGGGAAACAGGCGGCAGAAGCGGTTCTGCCGTCCAAAAAAATTGCTTAACAAAAGAAAGTTGAGGATCACCTATGTCTAACATCAAACAAGTCGCCATGATCACCGTGTGCGGACGGCCCAACGTGGGCAAGTCCAGCCTGACCAACGCCCTGGTGGGAGAGAAGATCGCCATCGTTTCCAACAAGGCCCAGACCACCCGTAACCGGATTTACGGCGTGGTGAACCGGGAGGATACCCAGTATATCCTGCTGGACACCCCGGGCCTGCACAAGCCCCGCTCCGCCCTGGGAGAGTATATGGTCAAGGTGGTGACCTCCAGCCTCTCCGACGTGGACTGTGCGCTGCTGCTGGTGGAGCCCATCCCCCATGTGGGCGGACCGGAGCAGGCGCTCATCGACCGCATCCGGGAGGAGAAGATCCCCTGCGTGCTGTGCATCAACAAGATCGACACGGTGGAGCCGGCGGAGCTGCTGCCGGTCATTGCTGCGTATAATGCGGTGTGGGACGGCTTCGACGCCATCATCCCCATCTCCGCCCATACGGGCAGCGGCCTGGACGATTTGATGACCCAGCTCCACAAGTACGCTCAGGAGGGCCCCCAGCTGTTCCCGGACGATGTGACCTCCGACCAGCCGGAGCGCCAGGTCATGGGCGAGCTGCTGCGGGAGAAGCTGCTCCTCTGCCTGGATAAGGAGATCCCCCACGGCACCGCCGTGGAGATCACCAAGTTCTCCGAGCGGGATTCCGGCGTCATCGACGTGGATGCCACCATCTACTGCGAAAAGGCCAGCCATAAGGGCATCATTATCGGCAAGCAGGGCGCCATGCTGAAGAAGATCAGCTCCCTGGCTCGACAGGATATGGAGAAGTTCATGGGCACCAAGGTGTACCTGGAGACCTGGGTGAAGGTCAAGGAAAACTGGCGGGACAACATGAACTATGTGCGCAGCTTCGGCTACCGGGACGAATAAGGCAGAATAGAAGCAAAACGGCGACCCGCCGGTTTTCCGAAGCGGGGCAGCGCCCCGCCGCCGCGTGCGCGGCGTACAAGCGGTTTGCGGAGCAAACCCTTGGAGCGGGCGGGCTTTGCCTGACCGCTCAGGTGGAAAAGGGGCACCCATGAAATGGAATTTCATGGGCAAACTGGCGGGAGAATAG
>UMCH01000264.1_pt1 | contig 17502 bp, 9 predicted proteins | sample 1964201 | NCBI WGS metagenome assembly UMCH01 (sample SAMEA4835965, study PRJEB28245) | human gut metagenome | biome: gut microbiome; material: fecal sample | place: Denmark | collected 2008 | reverse complement strand
GGTTCTGAATGTCGTGGGTTCGAGTCCCACTAGTCACCCGCTTAAAAATTGAAAGTCCTGCAGTTTTGCGGGACTTTTTTTATTTCTCTATGGTCTTGTTTGTATACAAAAATGCGCTATCAGACCTTCACAGGCGGATAGCGCAAGCTACAATACAAAATACAAATACAACTAAACGAGATTTTGTGCTAAAAATTAAAGCATTCAAAGATATGAATAAAAATTATCTTTTGTTCATATTTGCTTTGATTTTTAATTATCCTTAATATTCAGACTATTCCCTGAGCCATCATGGCGTGAGCCACTTTCATAAATCCGGCAATGTTTGCACCCTTCACATAATTGATGTATCCATCGCTTTCCTTACCGTATTTCACGCATTGTTCATGGATGTTGTGCATAATCAGATGAAGTTTTTCGTCTACTTCCTGAGCAGTCCAGCTCAAATGCATGGCGTTCTGACTCATTTCAAGACCGGAAGTAGCTACACCACCTGCATTGACAGCCTTTCCAGGAGCATACATCATCTTGTGTTCGATAAATGCGTCAATAGCTTCCGGTGTACATCCCATGTTGGAAATTTCTCCTACGCAGAGCACTTGGTTCTTGATCAGGTTCTGTGCATCCTCGCCGTTTAATTCGTTCTGGGTAGCACATGGCAGTGCGATGTCTACTTTTACTTCCCACGGACGACGTCCCGGTACGAAAGTAGCTCCAGGGAATTTTTCAGCGTATGGAGCCACGATGTCGTTACCCGATGCACGCAGTTCGAGCATATAGTCAATCTTTTCTCCGCTGATACCTTCCGGGTCATAAATATAACCGTCCGGTCCAGAGATGGTAACTACTTTCGCTCCCAATTGAGTAGCTTTGGTAGCAGCTCCCCATGCTACATTACCGAATCCTGAGATGGCTACCGTCTTTCCTTTTATTTCGATACCCTTTTCGTCGAGCATGTGTTTTACGAAATACAAGCCGCCGAAGCCCGTAGCTTCCGGACGAATCAGTGAACCTCCGAATTCAAGTCCCTTGCCGGTAAATGTACCTGTAAATTCGCGGGTCAGTTTCTTGTACATGCCGAACATGTAACCTACTTCACGTCCGCCTACACCGATATCACCAGCCGGAACGTCCATATCCGGTCCTAAATGACGCCACAATTCCAGCATGAAAGCCTGGCAGAAGCGCATGATTTCTGCATTGCTTTTGCCGCGTGGAGAGAAATCAGAACCACCTTTACCGCCACCCATCGGCAGGGTAGTCAAGGCATTCTTGAATGTCTGTTCAAATCCTAGGAATTTCAAGATAGACAAGTTCACGGAAGCGTGGAAACGGATACCTCCCTTGTACGGGCCAATGGCATTGTTAAACTGTACGCGGTAGCCTAGGTTTGTCTGCACTTCACCTTTGTCGTCTACCCATGTCACACGGAATGTGAAGATACGATCCGGTTCTACCAGTCGTTCAATGATTTTTGCCTTTTCAAATTCGGGGTGTTGATTGTAAATATCTTCGATAGAAAGCAATACTTCCCTGACTGCCTGAAGGTACTCAGATTCACCTGGATGCTTGGCTTCCAGTGATGACATGATTTTATTAATGTCCATAATCAAATAATTTAAGGTCTGACAAAATGAAATATTTTGTATATGCAAAGATAGAAAATTACCTGTATCGTCAAAGAGTTTTACCCGAAAATTTGAACTCTAGGTTGAATTTTGTTAGTTTTTTACCAACTCTCAAGAAAGATTTGCAAAAATCGTGTGAAATTCCGAATTTTGTTTCTGTAATATAAGCTTTAAAAGAAGATACCATGCTCACCAAACTAAGAATTAAACTCCGTCAGCTGTATTTCAAGGATACGCAGTTTGCCAACCTGATGACAAAGCGTATATTCAACGTATTGTTGGTGGCCAATCCCTACGATGCGTTCATGCTGGAAGATGACGGCCGCATTGACGAAAAGATTTTCAATGAATATATGAACCTGAGTTTGCGCTATCCTCCTCGTTTCACGCAGGTCTCCACGGCGGAAGAAACCTGGGAACAGTTGCGCAACACCATGTTCGACCTGGTTATCTGTATGCCGGGCTCTGACAATAGCGATACATTCGACATTGCTCGCGATATTAAAAAGGAATATCCGCATCTTCCGCTGGTGGTATTGACACCTTTCTCGCATGGCATCAAGGAACGAATGGAACATGAAGATTTGAGCATCTTTGAGTATGTGTTCTGCTGGTTGGGAAATACCGACCTGCTGGTGTCCATCATCAAGCTGATAGAAGACAAGATGAACCTGGAGCATGACATCAAGGAAGTCGGCGTACAGATGATCATGTTGGTGGAAGATTCCATCCGCTTCTATTCCTCCGTATTGCCTAACCTCTATAAGTTCGTTCTCCGCCAGAGCCAGGAGTTTGCTACGGAAGCTTTGAACGAACACCAGCGTACCCTTCGTATGCGCGGACGTCCTAAAATCGTATTGGCCCGTTCCTATGAGGAAGCCACGGAACTATATAATAAGTACCAGAATAACGTACTTGGTATTATTTCTGATGCTCGTTTCCCCCACGGTGGTGTCAATGACCCGCAGGCTGGTGTAACCTTGCTGCGTGAAGTCCGCAAACGCGATCCGTTTATACCTCTTATTCTTCAGTCGGCTGAGGAAAGCAATCGCTGCTATGCACCGGAGTTGGATGCCGTATTCATTGATAAGAACTCCAAGAAGATGAATATCGACCTTCGTGAGGCGGTGTCAGACAACTTTGGTTTTGGTGACTTTATTTTCCGTGACCCTCATACCATGAAAGAAGTGGCCCGTATTCATAACCTGAAGGAGCTGCAGAATGTGATATTTGCCATTCCTGCCGAGTCTTTCCTTTATCATATCAGCCGCAATCATATTTCGCGTTGGCTGTATTCGCGTGCCATCTTCCCGGTAGCCGAATTCTTGAAGCAGATTACGTGGGAATCTCTTCAAGACATTGATGCACACCGACAGATTATTTTCGAAGCCATCGTGAAATACCGCAAGATGAAGAATCAGGGAGTGGTAGCCGTGTTCCAGCGCGACCGCTTCGACCGTTATTCCAATTTTGCCCGTATCGGTGATGGTTCGTTGGGAGGAAAGGGACGCGGCCTGGCTTTCATAGACAACATGGTAAAACGCCATACAGAGTTCGATGAGTTTGAGAATGCCTCCGTCATGATTCCGAAAACCGTAGTCCTCTGTACCGATATATTCGACGAGTTCATGGACTCCAATCAGTTGTACCAGATAGCCCTGAGCGATGCGGCCGACGACGTAATTCTTCGTGCCTTCCTTCGTGCCAAGTTGCCCGACCGGCTGGTGGAAGATTTCTTTGCTTTCTTCGATGCGGTGAAGGCACCGATTGCCATCCGTTCCTCCAGTCTGTTGGAAGACTCCCATTACCAACCCTTTGCCGGAATCTATTCCACTTACATGATTCCCTATCTGGACGATAAGTACGAAATGCTCCGTATGCTGGGCGATGCCATCAAGGGAGTGTATGCTTCCGTATATTATAAGGATAGTAAAGCCTACATGCAAGCTACCAGCAACGTGATTGACCAGGAGAAAATGGCCGTCATCCTGCAGGAAGTAGTCGGCACCCAGTATGGCGACCGCTATTATCCGGTCATTTCCGGTGTGGCCCGTTCCATCAACTATTACCCCATCAATGACGAACTGGCCGAAGAAGGAACCGTCAGCCTCGCCTTGGGACTGGGTAAATACATTGTCGACGGCGGATTGACCCTGCGTGTATGCCCTTACCATCCTACACAAGTACTTCAGACCAGCGAAATGGAAATCGCCCTGCGTGAAACACAGACTCGCTTCTATGCCCTCGACTTGAAGAACCTGGGACAAAACTTCTCGCTCGACGATGGATTCAACCTGTTGAAGCTCCACGTAAAAGATGCTGAGGCCGACGGAGCCTTGAACTTCATAGCTTCCACTTACGATCCGTACGACATGGTGATACGCGACGGTATTTATCCCGGCGGCCGCAAGCTGATAACCTTTGCCAACATCCTTCAGCACGATGTGTTCCCGTTGGCCCGTATCCTGCAGTTGGCACAGAAATACGGTCAGGGTGAAATGCGCCGTCCGGTAGAAATCGAGTTTGCCGTCAATTTTGATGCCCGTACCAAGAGCGGCGTGTTCTATCTGTTGCAGATTCGCCCGATGATTGACGTGAAAGCCGGACTGGAGGAGGACTTGAGTGTGATTCCAGACGAAAAACTGCTGCTAAAGAGTGAAAATTCACTGGGACATGGAGTGATGGACGATATTCAGGATGTCATTTATGTCAAGACAGAAGGTTATTCTGCATCCAATAACCAGTTGATTGCTTATGACATTGAGAAACTCAACCGTCGTTTCCTCGATGAAGGGAAACACTACATACTGATCGGCCCCGGACGCTGGGGAAGCAGTGATACGTGGTTAGGCATTCCGGTGAAATGGCCCAACATTTCGGCTGCCCGTATCATTGTGGAAGCCGGACTGACCAATTATCGGGTAGACCCCAGTCAGGGAACCCACTTCTTCCAGAATCTGACTTCTTTCGGGGTGGGATACTTTACCATCAATGCCTATATGAACGACGGTATTTATAACCAGGCCTTGCTCGACAGCATGCCGGCGGTAGAAGAAACCAAATACCTGCGCTGGGTACGGTTTGAAAAACCTTTGTCCGTCAAGATGGACGGAAAGAAAAAACTCGGTGTGGTAGGGCTGCCGGAGGAGTAATTAGTTTAATACATAAAAAAACGGGATGCTTCAATCATGAGGCATCCCGTTTTTTTAATGTAGGAAATATTATAACTTGACTACCAGCTTCTTGCCTGAATAGTTTACTTTCTTGTCAGCTTTAACCATGACGGTTTCTGCTGACTGCTTGCCAGGCTGCATCAGCGTGATGCGGAAGTTGCGGCGTTTCAGCATCTTCGGGAATTCACCATTGCGGTCGCTGATGGTCAGTGTGCGTGAGGCATCGTCCCAGCTGAACTTGATGGTGGAGAACATACCCTTTTCGTAATTGTAGTTATCAAATTCATCTTCGTAGAGTACAAATTCGCCATTGGCTCCCGGGTAAACACAGATGTCCAGGTTATCCCATTTCTTTTCAGTAGCGTACTGTACTTTCGGACCAAGCGGAAGGATACTTCCTGCTTTGATGTAAAGTGGCAGGATGTCAACCGGACATTCGCGCTGGATTTCCTGACCGCCTGCTACCGTTTCGTTAGTCCAGAAATCAATCCATTGAGAACCTTTAGGCAGGTAGACTTTTACCGGAGCAGAAGCTTTCGCTACGTCGGGCACGGTAGTAACCCCCTTGTTGCCTTCTACTTTCTTGGTGTAAAGCGGTTCTGTTACCGGGCATACCAGAATGTTTTTACCGAACATGTATTCATCGTCCAGCAGGATAGCCTTACGGTCGTTGGCAAAGTCCATTACCAGCGGACGCATCATGGTACCGTCTTCCTGTACTACAGCTCCATCTAAGCTATATATATAAGGTAAGAGACGGTAGCGAAGTTCGATAATACGTTTCTGTGCATCGTAAGCCCAGTCACCTTCCTTGCCGAAGAGGTCAATTTCATTCATCATCGGTGAAGAACAGTGGTTACGCATCAATGGCATGAAGCAACCCCACTGGAACCAGCGTACATGCAGTTCCTGATAAGCTACGTTAGTGCAGTCGTTATTGTATTCCCATCCGAAGAAACCTCCTAAGTCCGTGTTCCAGAACGGGATACCGCAAAGCGTGTAGTTCAGTCCGGCCGGAATCTGCTGACGGAGTACATCCCAGCTTGATACCACGTCGCCGCTCCAGCTCAGGGCACCGTAGTGCTGCTGACCCAGGTAACCGGAACGGGTCATCTGGAACACACGTTTATCGTCCGATACGGCACGCTGGTGTTCATAGATACCCCGGTTGTGGTCCAGCGGGAACGCATTGTGTACGGAGCGGAAAGAACCGTCGGCTGTCATCAGGTCGAAGTCGCTTTCTTTCGGGTTCAGATGGTCGGGTTCTGTAGAGTCGGTCCACCAGGCATCGATGTTCATTTTATGCAGGTGGCTGAGGTAACGCCAGTACAGGTCACGGGCATCTTTATTGAACGGGTCGTAAGGGTGTGCACCCGATTTCGGAGGCCATGTTTCAAATTTCAGCAAGGCTCCCATCTTGTCCAGTTCCTTGAACTGGTCGGTCCATGGTCCGAAGCTGGCCCATACGGAAATCATCAGGTGCGCATTGTTCTTATGTACGTATTCCACCATTTCTTCCGGGCTTTTGAAGCGAGGTTTCGGATAGCGTGCATTCTTGTCTTCTCCATTCGGAAGGTAGCGAAGTGCTTCCTTGTCGTCCATCTTGTTGATGTAGCGTGGATTCATGAACTTCATGGCATTCCAGTTGGAGTCACATCCCCAGTATTGCCAGTCCTGTACGATACCGTCGATAGGTACCTTGAGCTCCCGGTATTTATCGAGCACCCCGCACAGTTCGTCCGGGCTTTTGTAGCGTTCGCGGCACTGCCAGTAACCCATGGTCCAGAGCGGGAACATGGTAGCCTTTCCGGTCAAGTCGCGCAGGCAGGCAATTACGCCATCCTGTGTGCCGTCTTCGTACAAGAAATAATAGTCAGAGCAAAGTCCTACCTGCGAAGAGAAAGACGTTTCATACGGCGTATCGCTGAAGTCAGAGATACCTGGATTATCCCAGTACACGCCATATCCTTTTTCAGATGTGAAATAGGGGATACAGATATTGGTATTGCCGTTTGACAGGTGAATTTGCTGGTTGCGGTGGTTCATGGCTCCGCTCTGGCGTTGTCCTAATCCGTAGATAGCTTCTTCCGGTTCAAGGCTGAATGCCTGGCTGACGGTAAATGCGTCACGGTTTACGTCCTTGCGCGGAATGAAATTGGTACCTTCCACTTTTTCCTTTAGCAGTGTTTCCCCTTTCAGGTCGGTGTAAGTCACCTTTCCGGTAACCACGTCGAGTGTCACTGTCATTTTTCCGGAGGTCATGCATACCGTGTTTCCATTCTGTTTGTAGGAGATTTCTACCTTTTCCGGAGTCTTGATGACCGGATAACTTTTCTTTTCGGGCATTTCAGCCGAAGGATACTTTACGATGCGCACAATGGAAGGAGAGTAGAAAATCACTTCCCCGTTCAATGTGGGCTGTGCAGTCTGGAACTTTCCTCCCTGAGCGGTCTTTTCAAAAGTCTGACCGAAGGAAGACAAACAAGTGGCCAGTGCAGCAAGAAATAAAATCTCTTTTTTCATGTTGAACAAGTTTGTTTTTCGTTAAATCTGAATACAAAGGTTGATGGTTCAAATGTAAAGAGATTCTTTGTAGAGCAGGAGAACAGAATGCGCCAAAGAGCGGTATGAAATGCTTCAGAAAGGGGTCTGATTCATTTTTACCCCTCTTTTGATTCAGATGTATCCCCTTTTTCCTGCTGTTTCTGAAACTCGCTGGGGGTCATTCCATATTCTTCCTTGAAGCAGGAAGTAAAATATTTCCGGTTGTAATAGCCTAATGCCAGGGCCACTTCGTTTACGGTGGTATGAGGATCTTTCAACATGCGGCAGGCATGCTGCATCTTTACACGGCGGATGTACTCTAATGGAGTAAGCCCCGTAATGGCCTTGAGCTTGCGGGTCAATGTAGAGCGTGACATGTTGACTTTTTCTGCCAGATGCTGTACGTCAAAGTCGGCTTCACTCAGGCTTTCTTCCACGGCTTTCAGGATATTTCCTAACAGAATTTCATCCAGTTTGGCAAATTCCATTTCTGAAATACGGACTTCAGTTTGTGGAACAGGCTTTTCATCCAGGTAGGAACGCATCTTCATCAATTCCGCGCTGTCGGCATACAGTTCTTCATTTTTCAGCTTCATCCGGCGGAGGTAGAAACGAAGTCCGACAAAGATTCCGGCTATCACTACCAATATATAGAAGGCAATGGCCCATCTCGTCTGGTAGAAGGCCGGCAGACGCTCAATGTGAAGCCGTGTGATTTTTTCACTCCATATTCCATACCCGTCGGTTGCTTTCACTTCGAATACGTAATTTCCGTGGGGCAGGTGTTTGTAACTGACGGTGTGTTGCCCTACGGTGGTGTAGTTCCATTCCTTATCCAGTCCGGCCAGACGATAAGCATAACGTATTTTGCGGGCATTCAGGTAGTCAAGAGATGAAAAATGAATGTCCAGATCATATTCGTCCGGCTGAAGTGTCAGAGAATTTCCGTTCGCTATGGGTTTGCCCATGACGTACACTCCGGTGATAAATGTCGGAATATTCTTGCTGGGCTGGTCCAAACGGCCGGAAGGAGTTACCGCACAGATACCCGGAATACCTCCGAAATAGATTCGTCCGTCATCTCCCTTGCAGATGGCTGTTGGGATGAACCGGCGGAGCAGCATGGAATTGTCGGTCGTAAGATAAGTGGAGAACGAATGATTCTTCGGGTTATACTCTATCAGTTTCTGGTTGGTGTCTATCCACAGATGGCCGTACACATCGAACTCCAGCTGGTTGACAATGTTTCCGTTCAGTCCGCACAGTCGGGTGTGGTCGGTCAGTTTCCCGGTCTGCAGGTTCAGGGAGTATACCCCTCCTTCCTGCGTGCCCATCCAGATGAGGCTGTCTTCCTGCATACTTAGGGAAGTGATGGAGAGAGGAGAGTGGATTTTTTCCCAATGTCCTTTCTTTTGTAGCTTGTAGAGTCCTTTATTGCTTGTTCCAATCCATAGGTTCCCTTGTTTTCCTTCTTTTATACAGCTTACCTGCCCCAGTGTATCACAGATTGTGTGGCATGCATTGTCGTGCAATGAAAAGGCATATAACCCTTGGTTAGTTCCAGCCCACAGGGTCCCCTCGCGGTCTTCGTAAGTCTGTGTAAAGTGCGATTTAGGTCTGTCTGCCGGGAGTTTCAATGTACGTACATGTTTCATTTGCATCCCTTTTCTGCCGAATTCATAAATTATCTGCTTTCCTTCGGGCACTATCCATACATTGTGTTCTCTCTGGGATTTCGACATGTGCTTGATGGCTCCCAGTGAAAGCTGGGAAAGTGCTTGGAAATCATTGTGGAATGTCACCTTGTCATGAATCAGGTCATACAATCCCAATCCGATGCGTTCTTGCGAAATCCACATTTTTCCTTCGCCCGCATCACTCAGTGACATGATGGCTGGTTGGAAGATGATACGTTTCTGTAGGGCTGGCAGACTGTATTCCTCGGGTGCATTTTCAGAAAAATGTACGATGAAACTTTTGCCATCGAAGGATGCCACCCACAGGTTCTCTTCTTTGTCTTTATAAATTTCGTTCAGCATTCCCCCATAAATGGATGGCAGACGGAAGTCTGTTTGCTGTAGGCTGTGGTGTGTGGCATCATAGCGCATAGACACCAGCGAAGTCATGGTGGTCATCCAAAGGTCATTATTACGGTCTTGTGTCAGATAAAGCACACATCCGTCTTTCTTTTCTGCGGGGTTGACGGGAAGTGAAAAATTGGTATATAAAGAATCTTTAGGGGCAGACGGATTGAACAGTAATACTCCGTCAGAGTAAGTCCCTACCCAAAAATAGTTGTGTGTGCGGTCCTGTATGATACACGTCAGATTGCGTGAGGGAGGTGGAGGAGCGAACTGGGTGAAAGTATCAAGTTTGGCATCGTATTGGTAAATGCCTTCCCGTCCTATGGTAATCAAAATCTGTTTTTGCCGGGTTTCACAGAATCCGGCCACCCACGAGGGGGCTTCCTTATGGTCGTATAGCAGATGTGTTTTTTTAGCCTGCCTGTTGGGGCGTATCTTAGCAGCTTGTTGCTTGTAGCTATCCATAAATCCCCGTCGGAGGTTTTCCATATATTGTTGATAAAACTTCTTTGCAGTATTTCAGGACTCAGCGAAGTGATTTGCCTGTTTGCCTTATCAAGAATATAGGCTCCATGGTCGGTGCCAAACCAGATTCTTCCCCTTTCATCTTCGGCAATGGACTGGATGGTGTTGTCATTCAGCAGTCCCGGCGTATTGATGTCGGAACGGATGACGCTAATCTGGTATCCGTCGTCGCAGCAAAGACCGTTCACCGTGCCATACCACATCAGCCCTTCGCTGTCCTGAAAAATGCGGTGTATGGCACTGACCGGAAGCTGGGGCAGGGAAGGCACGGGAGTAATCCGGATATTCGAAGCGGCTTGTATGGTAATTTCTATCAGGCTGAAAATGAGTAAAAAACAAAATCTTTTCATGGGCTTTTTCAGGACGCTAAAAAACGCAAGTGCGTTTGCTCTAAAACGCAAGTACGTTTTGATTGAAACGCAAGTGCGTTTTACCTAAAACACAAGTGCGTTTTTTCAGGTATTTTGAACGAAAATCTCTTATAATTTATAATCGTTTGTTTATTAATGCTTTATCCGTTGTTTCGATATTCAAGCGGGCTCATTCCTACATAGCGTTTGAAGTATTTTCCGAAGAACGATACATTGGCAAAATTCAGTGAGTCGGAAATGTTCTGGATGGAAAGCTGGGACGATTTCAACTGTGACTTGGCATCCATGATGACCATAGACGAAATAATGTCTACACAGGTCTTTCCCGTAATCTGTTTCACGGTAGTGCAAAGATGTGCATGCGTAATCTGTAGCTTTTCAGCATACCAGGCTACGTTTCGTGTCTGGTTGTAATGCTGCATGACCAGCTGGGCAAAGTTGCGACAAATCAGTTCACTCTTTGACAACGGATGCACTTCGTCAGTCTTGTTCCGGTAAAGCATGGATATACCTTTATGTATGTCGGCATACAGATTGGTCGCAATTTCCGGTCTTATTTTCTCCGGAAGGAATTCATACATCTTGATAAGCAGCTGCATGTACTCCTCCATCATTTTGGCACCTTCCGGCTTTAGATTGATAACGGGACGCCCCAGTGTGATGTACATCGTATCCAGAAAAGAATGCGACTGAAGATTGTGTTCCATAAACTGAGAAGAAAATCCTCCGAAGTAGATGTTCAGGTCTCCTTTAATGTCATTTATCTGGAAGATACTTCCTGGAGTAAGTACGATAAAGTCGTTGGCTTTTACCGTTATTTTGTTGAGATTGACCGAGGCATCTACTTCTCCTGAGGTGCAGAGTACGAAAATTTCACATTTCAGGCGCACCGGATAGTTCCTGTACAGCCCTAACAGCTCTTTGCTGATGCCGGTGCCTACCAGCCATTCTTCGGGCAGGTCTATTTTAGGTAATTCTTTTTCCATTTTATTCTGTTTTTATTTATTGCATGCTTCCACCACTCTTGTTGTCTCCGCCTGCCTTTACGTCATCGTTTGTAATGCTACGCTGTGTCTTTTTCACCTGGGTCTTCAACTCACCGAACCGCCAGCTGATGCTGATGCCGTATCTGCGTGAGGGATAACTGTTTTTCGACCATGAGCGGAACGTGTCTGTCCACACCTCATTGCTATAAGAGTTGTATTTCTGGAAGATATTGCTGGCAAAAAGTGAAATGTTCAACCGTTTGTCTTTCAGGAAAGAACGGTTCAGGTTGACGCCATAATAATAGAAGGAAGAACCTTTTCCTTGCAGGGATATGTAAGGAGTGCTTCCGCCACCGTAGAAGCTGAGGCGCAGCTCCCAGGGGATGGTCTGCTGTATGTTCGCAAACACCTCACCGGCAAATCCGCTGTTGTGTGAGTTCAGTTCCTTGCTCTGGTAGTCAGAATAGCTTCCGCTGGTATTGAGTGAGAGACGGGTGGTACTGCCCGGATTCCAGTTCATCCATAAAGCCAGGCGTGTACGCTGGCTCTTGCCTACATTGCCGTAGGTATTCTCCTGCACCCCATTGTTCATGAAGGAGTAGCGCTCAATACCGTTGTTGGTAAACGTATAAGTAAGGTTGGCATTCAGGCTGAACTTGGCACTGAAGGTATTGAAGGTCATTCCAAGAATGTGTGCCTTTTCCGTGTCCAGGTCCGGATTACCGTAGCTGATGGAAGTCGGGTTGCTGGTATCGCGGAAAGGATTCAGGTACCATATTCCCGGACGGTTGATGCGCATGTTGTAGTTGGCACGCAGGGTAGCGCTTGTGCCTAACATATAAGACAGATTCAGGGTAGGAACCACGTCATCGAATCCGGCTTTGAAATTGCGTTCGGGCATATAGTCATATTCCACGTCCATGAACGTATGTTCGTAGCGCACACCGGCTTTTGCTCCGAATTTCTTCCATTTCAACTGATAGTCAGCGTATGCTGCCAGGATGTGCTGTCCCTGCTGGTATTTGCTTGAAAGGTCCTGGCTGGCTTCCATTTCGCCTTGGCCATTTTCCAGGAAATACCGACTATCACTGTAATTTTCACGGAAAATGTATTTCATACCGGCGTCTATGTAGTGCTTTTCATTCAGCGGATTGACATAATCAACCTGTGCCGTATGCTCTGCCGTATGCGCATCGTTGTCGAAATACTGGTGAAGCAGGTTGAAGGGTACGTCTTTCATTTCGTCATAGTCGGTATCGGCTTCATTGTTGTTCGGCGAGTTGTTGAACTTGTAGGACAACGTGAGGTATTCTCCTTTCCGTTTAAAAGAATGCTGGTAGTCAGCATTGATACCGATGTTTCCAAACTGACTGATTGACCGGTTGAGGGTCTGGTAACTGTAGCGTTCTTTCCAGTCATTGTCGCTCATGATGGTACGCGAATCGCCATGTGTGTCAAATTTCCCTCCAAAAACATTGGCTGAAAACGTAATCAGGTTCAGGGTGTCTATCTCATAACTTCCTTCAATGTTGCCAAACTGGAAATTCCCTGTACTCTTGGAAGAACCTTGTGTCAGCAGATGGCGGTAGTCGGTAGACGTAAAATCTTCACGTTCGCTGTCAGAAAGGCTGCGAGGCTGGTTCTGATGGTTGTATGAGTAGTTTCCGGTGAGGGTAAGCTTTCCTACCTGCACTGTTCCGTAGCCATATCCCGACAATCCCATGTTATTGACATTGGCTCCGAGCGTAACATTGTATCCCTGCATTTTGGCATCGGTCGTAATGATGTTCAGGATACCTCCGATACCTTCTGCGTCGTATTTGGCTCCCGGTTCCGTTATCACTTCGATGGACTTGACGGAGTTGGCTGGCAGACTGCGGAGCACTTCCTTCGGGTTGTTGCTCATCAGCGTATTAGGCTTCCCGTTTACATGTACCTTGAAATTGCTGGAGCCGTTGACTTGTATGTTGTCTTCTCCATCGACAGTGACGAGCGGTACCTTTCGCAGCATTTCGAGGGTGGTATTGGTTTTGGAATCAGGGTCATCTTCTATGCTATAAGAAATTTTGTCAATTTCTGCTTTTACAAGAGGTTTCTGGGCTACTACTTCCACGCCTTTCAGCATTTGGGCATCATCGCAGGTATAAAGTGTGCCCAGGTCGGCCACCCGCTGGTTATTGGTGATGGTGAAACGGCAGACCACTGTACGTTTTCCTACCGAAGTGATTTGCAGGGTATAATTCCCGGTTTGCGGTAACTTCTCCTGAAATTTTCCTTTTGCATCGGTCACATTCATTCTGACCGGTTTCTCCGGCGATTTGTCGAGCGTAATGCGTATGGTGGCATAAGGCTCGCTTTCATGCGTCAGTGAGTCGACGAGTGTACCTTTTACGGAAAATTGTGCGTGAACATTACAAATGCTTAGAATCAGAAATGTAAAGATGCCTGTAAACTGTGCAAGAATTTTGTGTTTCATAAAAAAGGTGCGTGGTTGCGGTTTTTGGTTTCTTGTTTGTTTCAAGTTGCCCAAAGATAGGGAAAAAATAAACTGCTTCTGTAGGTGGTAATTTAAAAATATGAAAAGGTGTGATAAAAGAAGTAATGGTATATTTTAAAAATAGACCATTGAACGGTCGTAAAAATGCTACTTTTCAGTTAATTATCAAGGCTATTTGGACATTTTCCTTTTGCTGGCTTTAAAAATCAGCCAAAAATAAAATAAATAGACCTTGTGAGGGTTTGGGAATTGGTGTTACTTTGCACGCGGAAAAAATAGTGTTTTTCTGTAGACAAAATGAAAAAGGTTTATTATGGATTGTTGTCCTTTTTCTTTGTAGGCCTAGTGTCCTGTACGAAGGATGAGCCGCAAAGTTCGCTTGAAGGACGTATAGATGTGAAAGTAAGTACTGATCAGACTCTTTTGGGTGAAGCGTCTAGATCTGGTGAAGAGAAAACTATCCCGGATATAAATGATTTTGGCTTGACCATAGAGTCATTGGATGGGAAAGTATTTAATTCTTGGGAAAGTTTCAGTGAGTTTCGCCCGGTATCTGTGGCGATAGGGACTTACACAGTAACAGCTTCTTATGGTGATGTAGAAGCTGAAGGATTTGATGCTATCAGTTATCAAGGTAGTACAAATGTGGAAGTTCGGAAGGAAGAAACCGCAGAGGCTTCAGTGACTTGCATTATAAATAAAGCGAAAGTTTCTATAAATTATACGGATGAGTTTAAATCCTATTTTACTTCATATAGCTCCTATATAAGTTCTTCGAAGGGAAATAAGGTAACTTTTTCTGCAAATGAATCGCAGGGGGCTTATTTTGTGCCGGGAAGTTTGGGGGTATATTTGGAGGTAACTCGTCAGGGAGTATCCCAAAAAGTAACTTTAAATCCCAAGAATTTTACAGCAGAAGCCAAGCATGAATATCGTTTGACTATGGATGTGGATGCATCTACCGCTTCTTTAAAGATAACATTCAATGATAATCCATCTTCGGAACAGAATGTGGAAATCAATATTTCGGATGAGGCATTAAACGCAGATCCTCCGGTATTTACTCCGCATGGGTTTACTTCTGGAAATACATTGAAAGTATTGGAAGGGGCTGTTTTTTCTGATAAATTGGAGGCGTATCTGAATGCATCGGCTGGGCTGGCTAAGTGTGAACTTGTTACACACTCTGTGCCTTTGAAGGAACAGGGATGGCCAGAAAGTGTGGACTTGATGAATCTGACAACAGAACAATCGCAGAAAATGACTGCTTTAGGTCTACAGACCAAAGGATTAGGAAGCAATCATGATAAGATTGCATTGATTGATTTCCAGCAGTTGGTGCCTAATTTGATTTGTACTTCTGATGATAATGAGCTGCATACTTTTACGCTGAGAGCTACGGATGTATTGACAAAAGTTTCAGAAGAATTAAAACTGGTTATTGAGACTCGCAATAATGGTTTTGCAGTAGAATTACCGGAAACCGTTCCTTATGCAAGCACTTCTGTAACTTTTACACTTACGTTGGAAGGTGATGTTTCTAAGGTAAAGTTCTATTATGACCTTTCGGGCACAGGAGTTTATCAGCCGTTTGATGCAGAAAAAGTACAGATAATAAGTGACAACACCAAGCATACTGTAACATTGACCTATCCGGAGTCTTTGACTGATACGGAATATGATGTCAAATTAAAGGCAGAACTTGGTGTAAAGGTAATAGAAAAGTCATTTAAGATAGAAGATCCTGAGTTAACCTTGTCATTGAAGAATGGAGATGCAGATGTATGGGCTACTAAGGCATACTTACAGGTAGAAGCGAGTGCTAAATCTCGCGCCTCACGCACGATTTCTTCCTCTACTGTAGAGATTCAATATAAAGAAGGTGAAGAATGGAAACCATGGCCTAATCAATCTTATAATGAGGAAACAGGATTGTTCTTATTGACCAAAATGGGAGAAGGAGCAACTGAAACAGAAGGTGTGTCTTATACTTTGCGTGCGGTGTATAAGCGTGAGGGAGAAATAGTTTCTATCTCTGATGAATTGAATGTGACGACAGAAGCTAAAGCACAGGTTGGAAATGCTGGGTTTGAAGACTGGTATTCAGAAATGGTATGGGAGAAAAGTACATTTGGAGGAAAAAAAATATATTCTTTCTATCCGTATTTGCAAGGAGGGTTGGATAAATGGTGGAGTACCACTAATGCTTTGACTACACAGGCTAAAGGAGATATTTCTTGGTATTATGCTGCTTATGCCAGTGTTATACCTACAAATGCTACAGAAACTCATACTGCAAGTTGGCATGTAAAACAATATGGTAATGCTTCTGATTTTGGTGTAGGTGAAATCACTGAAAGCATGCTTGATAAGTCAAATTCGGGAAGTACAGCCATGGAAATTGCAACTGTTGGATGGGGTAAGAATAATTGGACAAGCCAGGGGCAAGCTCAAAGTAATTGTCAGACAAGAAGTGCCGGCTGTTTATTTATTGGTACGTATGATGTAAACACAGGTATGAATTTGGGGCACTTATTTAAAGTTAGACCTTCAGCTTTGTGTTTTGCTTATAAGTATTATCCATATCAATCTGATGTAGCAAAGGTGTATATCACAGTGTATAATGGGGATACATCTATTGGTTATGGTGAATTGCTGATAGATAAGGCTGTACCCCAATATAAAACAGATGATAAAGTGTTTATTAAATATACAGACCTGACCAAACAGGCTACGAAACTGACGATTGTGTTTATGTCATCTAATAGTGAAACTCCTCAAACTATTGCAATTCAAGGATATAGCGGATGGGATGCGGCATTCAAAGGATATGGCGATTCTCGCCACATTGGGAGTATTCTTACGGTTGATGATGTGAAATTAATTTATGAATAAAATAAAAAGCCGATATATATGAAAAAAATATTTTTAATCTGTTTTACGCTGATTGCAAGTACATTAATTTTCTGTGCTTGTCATACAGAGTCGATGGACAATATTGTGAATACGAAGGGCGAATTGAAGTTGTCTTCTATGAAAATAGGAGTTGATATGGATGTTGATGTGGTATACTTAGAGTCACGTGCGGAGTCTGGAGTGGATTTGAGCAATTATATCGTCACCATATATGATCAGTATTCCCAGCAGGCAGGCCAGTGGACTTATAGTGAGATGCCGGAAATTGTATCTTTAGCAGTAGGGACTTATACTGTGGAAGTGAAATCCGCTGCAGAACCTACAAATGGTTTTGATGTACCTTACTATGAAGGGATTGCTACGTGTGAGATAAAGGAAAATCAGGTGACAGATGTACCGGCAATATCTTGTAAACTGGCGAATATGTTGTTTACGGTAGAATATGATGAATCTTTTCAAGATAAAATCTCAGAGGATGTAGTAACAACGATTACTATAGGAGAAAATTCCTTACAGATTCCTGCATCAGAAAGCCGGAAGGCATATTTGATTGCTCCGGATAGTGAAACGGCTTCTATGGAGGTCAATTTGAAAGGAACAATTGATGGAGAAGTGATAGATTATAGCGAGCATTTTGACAATGTAAAAAGTGGGGTACATAATATAATTAAGTATCAGTTTATCCCTGTGAGTGATGGTAGTGTAGCTGGAGGAGCTTTCAGTGTTTCAATCGCTATAGATTCTTCATTGACAGGTTCTGATGAATCGGTCAGTGTGA
>UMCH01091010.1_pt1 | contig 17570 bp, 12 predicted proteins | sample 1964201 | NCBI WGS metagenome assembly UMCH01 (sample SAMEA4835965, study PRJEB28245) | human gut metagenome | biome: gut microbiome; material: fecal sample | place: Denmark | collected 2008 | reverse complement strand
TAATATTAATTTGTCCCGATTTTAACGGGACACTAATGAATTGATACCTTTAAATTTATGAAACCTTTAGCCTTTTATTCAAGTCTTATATCAGTTATATTTGTGTTTGCTTCTTGCCATAAGGAGGGTAAAAGTATTGTGACTCCGGTATCCAGTGGCCGGCCTTATGAGGTATTGGTGGTTGCTGATGACCAATGTTGGAACAGTCCGGACAGTGCGCTTTTCCACGTGCTTGATACCGATGTTCCGGGATTGCCCCAGCCGGAGCGTTCTTTCCGGATTTCGAGAGTTCGTCCGGAGTCTTTTAACCGTAGTACCCGCTTGTTCCGCAACATCATTATCGCGGATATTCAGGATATTTATACTCAGACTAAATTCAAGTATACCCGTGATGCGTATGCTTCTCCACAGATGATTATGACTATCCAGTCACCGAGTCAGGAAGAGTTTGCCGAATATGTATCCAGGCATGGGCAGGTGATTATTGATTTCTTTACCCGTGCAGAAATGAACCGGGAAGTAAAGCTGTTGAAGAAGAAGCATAATGAGGTCTTGTCAGCCAAGGTACAAAGTTTGTTTGACTGTGACATCTGGATGCCGGTAGAACTGGCTTCGTACAAGGTCGGCCAGCAGTTCCTGTGGGCTTCCAGCAACCTGAATGATCTGAACTTTGTTATCTATACTTATCCGTATACCAGCAAGGAAACCTTTACAAAGGCATATTTCATAGAGAAACGGGATTCTGTGATGAAAGCCAACCTTCCGGGAGCAAAAGAAGGTATGTATATGGTGACTGCTGATTCCATGTTTGTAGATGCACGTAACATTGCGGTGCAGGGTGATTATGCATATGAAGTACGTGGTTTGTGGGAGATGGAGAACGATGCGATGGGAGGTCCTTTTGTCTCACATGCCCGTGTGGACCGTACGAACGGCCGGATTGTCGTCGTAGAAGGTTTTGTCTATAATCCGGGCAAACTGAAGCGTGACCAGATCCGTAAACTGAATGCAGCCCTTTATACCCTGAAACTTCCTCAGGAGAAAGAGGTGGGAGAGCTTCCTGTAGACAGTCAGATTTCGGAAGAATAAGGTGACGGAAGGTACTGGTTATCCTGTCTGGCAAGAACATGAGTAACAACTCAAAACTTTATCTGTATGCGGGATTGTAATACATTATAGTGTGCTTTCCCTAGGGCTGAATATTGGTCTGTCTTTACATGCGAATAGTTTAATATTAATATATTTATCCGAATATTAGAGGTAATAAAGTGTAAATTTATAGTATCAAATTATAGCATTTAAACGATAGCCCCTATGTTCCCCGGGCATAAAGTTACAGAGATTTATTGTATGGCCGATGATTTTTGCAAGAAATTTACGTTGCAACAGGAAAATTTATGATTGAAGACAGGAATAGAATGCCAGATATGAGGATATGGTACTTGCCATGTGTGAAAACAAAAATATACCCCAGCAAGATTTTCTTGCTGGGGTAATGTATGATTGATAAGAATCAAATCTTATTTGTCACCGCGGATAGCTGCGATACCCGGCAGGATCTTGCCTTCGATAGCTTCCAGCAAAGCACCACCACCAGTAGAGATGTAAGAAACCTGGTCAGCCATACCGAACTTGTTGATACAAGCTACAGAGTCACCACCACCGATCAGTGAGAATGCACCTTCTTTAGTAGCTTCAGCGATTGCTTCTGCGATTACTTTAGAACCACCAGCGAAGTTGTCCATTTCGAATACACCGGCAGGACCGTTCCACAGGATAGTCTTTGCACCCTTGATAGCAGCTTTGAATTCTTCGCGAGTCTTAGGACCTGCATCCAATCCCATCCATCCGTCAGGAATGTTCTTGTCGTCGCAAACCTGAGTGTTGGCATCATTAGCAAATTTATCAGCAGCGATGCAGTCGCAACCCAGAACCAGGTTTACACCTTTTGCTTTTGCTTTTTCGATGATATCCAAAGCCAGCTGCAGTTTGTCGTCTTCAACCAGTGAGTTACCGATCTTACCACCCTGTGCTTTTGCGAAAGTAAATGCCATACCACCGCAGAGGATCAGGTTGTCTACTTTATCCATCAGGTTTTCGATGATACCGATCTTAGTAGATACTTTAGAACCACCCATGATAGCAGTGAACGGACGTTTGATATTGCTTTCAATACGTTGTCAACAGCCTGTACTTCTTTTTCCATCAGGTAACCCAGCATCTTGTGGTCTGCATCGAAGTAGTCAGCGATAACAGCAGTAGAAGCGTGTTTACGGTGAGCAGTACCGAAAGCATCCATTACATAGCAGTCAGCGTAAGAAGCCAGAGTCTTGGCAAATTCTTTCTGAGAGGCCTTCATAGCTTTCTTTGCATCTTCGTAAGCAGGATCTTCTTTTTCGATACCTACAGGCTTACCTTCTTCTTCCGGATAGAAACGCAGGTTTTCCAGCAACAGAACTTCACCCGGTTTCAATGCAGCAGCAGCTTCCTGTGCTTTAGCGCAGTCCGGAGCAAACTGAACCGGAGTACCCAGAGCTGCAGCAACAGCGTCAACGATCTGGCTCAGAGAATATTTAGCGTTTACTTTGCCTTTGGGTTTACCCATGTGTGACATGATGATCAGTGCACCACCGTCAGCCAAGATTTTTTTCAGGGTAGGCAGGGCACCACGGATACGGGTGTCATCAGTAATTTTACCTTCTTCGTTCAAAGGTACGTTGAAGTCAACGCGAACGATTGCCTTTTTGCCGGCAAAGTTGAATTTGTCAATAGTCATCATAATTCCTTATTTTAAAAAGTTGTTTGAATCTTATTTTCTTAGATGCAGCGCAAAGTTAAGAAAAAAATGTGACAGGTGTGATTTTGATGAAATTATTTTCGCCAGATGTGTTATTTTATCTGAATCTCGCGTGTTGTTCTGTATTTAGAATTGATAGTTGAGGCTCAGTCCGAATACCTTGTTGGTGCGGCTGTATACATCCGTTCCCGGCATTCCTGTACCGTTATAGTTGTCTGAGCTTTTTTCGTAATCTTCATAATTTGTCCAAAAATAAGCAATATCAATGCTCCATGCTTCGCTGAGTCTGGCTCTGGCACCGAATCCCAGTGAGTAAGAACTGCAATAGAAGCTGGTGTCTGTCTGGAAATCATCACTCAGTCCGTAACTGGTCTTCTGGAATCCTCCGCTGACAGTCAGCATTTTGACGATATCCCATTCGATACCGGCCAGGTATTCATGGGTTCCGTGTGTCAGGGTTTTCTGGCGGTCGTTGAGCATACCTGCACGTTTGTCATCGAAGAAATGATATTCTACCGAAGCTCTCAGGTTAGGCAGGATTTCATAACCGGCAGCTACACTGAGGTAAGCCGGAATGTCACTCGGTGTCTGTTCACCGTCTGCATAGGGCTTAAGTACGGATTCCGGTACACCATCCGGCACCAGCAGTTTGTCGGTCTTGTTTTCTATGTTCAGGTTGGTCTTAAATTCATATTTGGCAGCCAGGTTCCATCGTCCCAATTTTGCATCGATGCCGATGATCGGAGTGAGTCCCCATCCGCTCTGGTCGCATTTCAGCTGTAGATCAGCAAGTGTCTTTCCACCATAACTTTCTTTCATTTTTGCGATGAGGTAACCTTCGTAGCCACTTTTCACATAGTTCATGCGTCCTCCGGCAAACACGCTCAGCCAGTCATTGATTTTGTAGCTCAATCCCAGTTGTACACCATAGATGTATTGCTTTCCGTCCATAGCCGTATTGATGTCATACATGGAAGGAGTGACCAGGCCTTGTGACTGCTGGGCAATCAGGCCTGCAGCCATGGCATCAAACATGGGAAGTCCGTTGTCGAAGGATGCTTTTCCTCCTCCGCCCGTGATAGCAAATCCGGCAGAGATTACCCAATTGTCACGTTTGTAAGCACCGTGGAAACTGGGGATAAGCGGAGCTGAAGCTGTTCCTTTATAATATTTCTCGGTGATATTTCCATCTTGAGTCCAAAGTGGAGTACTTGCATGAATTTCACGGGTCTGATAGGCACTCTGTCCTGTCAGTGACAGGTGGAATCCGTCTTTAGGCAGAAAAGCCAGTCCGGCGGGATTGCTGTATACTCCGTCTACATCGATGGAAGCTCCTCGTGCCACCATACGGAGAAAAGCTGCATTCTGGTTCGTATTGGTCAAATAGTCTCCTGCAAAAGTTGGATTTGAAACGATCAGTGTCGCTGCACCGATCAGCAAAAATTTCTTTGTTGACATGTAAATCTCTTTAAAATTCGGCTGCAAAGGTAGTTTAAAAGGACATGTGAACCAAATATTTGTTCTTTTATTTCTTACTAATCATTCAAAATGAAATTGTTTTATTTGTAACTATTTGAGGCGAAGTAGCTTTTGAGAATTCTGTTTCGTTTGCTTGCTTTGTTCTCTTTGCAAATATATTGCTAGAATGTGCAAATTTTGTGACAAGCAGTTTATTTTTAAACCTCTATCTTTGCTATTGTATTATTAACCTTGTGTGCTATGGTGTATAACTTACATATTACGACAGATGAAGCAGGCGCCTTGCTGGAGTTGAGTGATTCATTGGCCGATCAGTTGGAAGGAGTCGTTGAAGCATTCAATCACACTATCCATCCGGCAGGAGGCTACAGAATCTATGAAACCATTCATCTGGATGCAGACGGATTTGTACTGGAAGGTATACCTTTTCATACAGGACACAAAATAGCTCATGCTTTGAGGGGGGCGTCGTCACTGGCGGTCGTATCAATTACGTTAGGTGAAGATATTTCCCGATTGATCGAACAATATAATAAGGAGTTTGATTTTATCACGGCTTACTGGCTGGATAAGCTTTCAAACTGGGCCCTGGAGCAGCTGATGCGCCTGCTGAAACAGGAACTTCGGGAAGAAGTGGCGAAAGATCATCTGAAGATCACCTCTCACTGGGGGCCCGGATATTGTGGCTGGGACTTGAAAGAGCAGGAAAAACTGTTGCCTTTGTCCGGTGCTGACCAGTGGGGAATTACCTTGTCCTCTTCCATGCTGATGCGTCCTGTAAAATCCATGAGTGGAGTTGTCGGCATAGGTGATCAGGTGATTTATAAAGAAAGCGGTTGTGGAGACTGCAGGTTGCCTAATTGCGCTTATCGTTCTTTAAAGTGGTAAAAATGAAGCAGTGTCTATTACATATTGAACCTTTGGGAGTAACTCTTTCTGCCGACAGAGGGACATCTCTTTATGAAGTGCTGAAAAACTGTCATCTGGAATTTCCCTGTGGGGGAAAAGGACTGTGCGGTAACTGTAAGGTACGGATTCTTTCCGGACAGGTAGAGAAAACGGAAGTTCACAGGGCATTCCTTGAACGGAAACATTTGTCCTCGGAATGGTGTCTGGCCTGTCTGACGGTGCTGACGGAAGACCTGACCATCGAAATACCTGAGGGGGCGATGGACATACAGACGGATGAGTCTGAGATTACAGGAAACGGCGGGAAAGAGGAATATGCCGTTGCTGTGGATGTCGGATCCACAACGGTCGTTTCCCAGCTGGTGGCGTTGCATACGGGAAAGGTACTTGCAACCTGTAGCGGAATCAATCCTCAGACAACCTACGGAGCAGATATCATATCCCGTATTGCCTTTGCGGTGTCGGATAAGCATCAGGCCGCTCTTCTGCGTGATTTGTTGCGTGAAGAGATCGGAAAACAGATTGCTCAGATGCTCCGTGAATGTCCCGGTTGTATTCCATCCCGGGTCCGGCTGGTTGGCAATACGGTTATGCACCATTTATTCGCAGGCTATGATGTCCGTCCCTTGTCCGCAGCACCTTTTCAGTCACCGCTGAATGACGGATACAGGTACTTGCCTTCTGAATTAGGATGGGATCTGCCGGATCGTTGTTCCGTTGAGTTTCTTCCCAACATCAGTCATTTTATCGGAAGCGATATTCTGGCGGGAATCAAAGCCTGCGGTATGGCTGACTCTGATGAATATGTCCTGCTGATCGATCTGGGAACCAATGGAGAGATGGTTGCAGGCAACCGGCAAAAACTGTGGTGTACTTCTACTGCTGCAGGGCCGGCTTTTGAAGGTATTAATATCTCGTGTGGGATGCGGGCTTCCGACGGGGCCATAAGCGGAGTGGAGTTTGAAGATGGAAAGTTTGTGGTGACTACCATCGGAGGAGAAACCCCCAAAGGCTTGTGTGGAAGCGGACTGGTTGAGGCCGTTGATTGTTTGTTGCAGCAGGGTTTCATTGATTTTACAGGGATGACAACCGATGAAAAGGCAGGAGATTTTCAGCTGGCGGACGGAGTGTTCCTGACTTTGGCCGATATCCGTGAGTTCCAACTGGCCAAGGCTGCCATCGCAACAGGCATTTCCTTCTTGCTGAAATACAGTGGAATCCGGATGGAAGATCTGACCCGTGTGTATGTGACAGGAGGACTGGGCAACCACCTGAATGTAGATAAAATCAAACGTCTGGGGCTTTTGTCCCAGGTTCCGTCTGACCGGTTTCAGGTCTTGCCCAATGCAGCCCTTTGGGGATGCAAACTTTCTTTGACCGGACGGGACACTGCCGGCTGGAAAGATCTTTTGCAGCGTCTGGTCTATTGTCCGCTTGAAACAGCAGCGGAATTTCAGGACCTCTATTGTGAGCATTTGTTTTTTCCTTATGAATAATTTTAAAGATAACAGGATATGAAAATGAAGAAACATTTAATTTTGAGCATGTTGTTGCTGGGGTTTGCAGGCATGCTGGAAGCGGAGAATGTGCAGCGTACCCTGCCGGATGTCGTTGAGGGAGTCCGTGACGAGGTGATTTCCCTGAACGGAGAGTGGCAGTTTCAGTATGCTCCGGGAGAGAAATGGGAACGTGTGACGGTTCCGGGGGAACTGGCCATGCAGGGATATGGCATTGAGCATGATAAACCGGTTTTGTATAAGAAGACGGTTCTTGTGCCGGCTGACTATCGGGGCAAGCAGGTGATTTTACGCTTTGACGGAGTTTATTCGTATGCACGTCTGTGGGTCAACGGCAAGCAGGCTGCCGAACATGCCGGAGGATTTACCCGCTGGGAAACGGATATCACCTCTTTGATCCGCATCGGAAAGAAAAACGAAATCCGTCTGGAAGTAACCGACCGGCTGAATGACATATCTTATGCTTCAGGATACGCCCATCATCCTATCGGAGGAATCTTGAGAGGTGTTTCCCTCTATGCACTTCCGGAAAGCAACATGCGGGATTTCTTTGTTGAGACCTTGCTGGATGATGCTTATCAGGATGCTGATCTGCGCATTGTTTATTCCATGTCTGCCTCTGCCAAGGTTTCATTTACCTTAAAGGAGAAGAAAAGCGGCCGGGTTTGTCTGGAGTCCGGTGTTCTGGCCTGTCAGCAGGGAGACAATGAACATCGTTTCAGAATCAGCCGTCCGGAGTTGTGGGATGCTGAACATCCGAACCTTTATGTCTTGCAGGTGAATGTCCAGTCGGCTGACGGCGGATATTCGTTTGAACGTGAAATCGGTTTCCGGAAGATTGAAGTGAAAGGTGACCGCATGCTGGTCAATGGCAAGCAGGTGAAGCTGCGTGGAGCCTGCCGTCATGACATCCATCCTACGTTGGGGCGTACTTCTACTCCGGAACTGGACAGTCTGGATGCAGCGCTGTTCAAGCGTGCCAATATGAATTTTGTCCGGACTTCTCATTATCCTCCCACAGAAAGTTTCCTGAAATATTGTGACCGGGAAGGTATTTATGTAGAATGTGAAACGGCGGTTTGTTTTGTGGATACTTACCGTCAGAAGAATTATGCTCCCGGAAAGAGTCAGGATGATCCGGAAGCTACTGCCCAGTATCTGGGTCAGCTGGAAGAGATGGTCGCTACTTCCCGTTCGCATGCTTCCGTGCTTTTCTGGTCGATCGGTAACGAATCCGTTTATGGAAAGAACTTCCAGCTGTCGTATGACTGGCTGAAGAATGAAGACAAGACCCGTCCGGTGATATTCAGTTACCCGGGACTGGTGGAAAAAGGAAAAACAGCATTCGACCTGTTAAGCATGCACTATCCCGGCTGCGACGGTACATTGTCCCAGTTTAATGTTTCTACCCGTGGTTTCCAGGGAGAAGGAAAACCGGCTCTGTTTGATGAGTGGGCGCATGTTCCTTGCTACACGTATACGACCTTGCAGGATGATCCCAATATCCGGGGATTCTGGGCAATCTCTCTGGATAAAATGTGGAGTAATCTGTTTAAGGCGCCGGGTGGCCTGGGAGGAGCTATCTGGTGTTATTCCGATGAAACGTTTATGCTGCCTGTTCCGAAGAAAGGAACCTCTTACTGGATTGAGTTTGCCTATACCAAGAAGCCGAAAGACTTTAACGGCAACTGTGTCGGTTACGGTGAATGGGGAATCGTAGATGTATGGCGGAGAGAAAAGCCCGAGTTCTGGGGAACCAAGAAGGCATATTCTCCTGTCCGTGTGCTGAAGACTCAGGTGGGAGATGTTACCAGAAATACTCCGATACTGCTGCCGGTCTTTAACCGTTTTGACCATACGAATCTCAATGAGCTTACGGCTAAGGCCACTTACAAGGGACAGACTTTTGACGTAACTCTTCCTGATCTGAATCCGCATGACAAAGGTGTGTTGAGCGTGCCGGCTCAGGCCTGGGAAAATGGAAACAGCTTCCTGCTCGAATTCTTTGATGCAGAAGGACGACTGATTGATGCGGAAGAAATAGCCATAGGAAATCCGGTCCGGCCGGAATATCTGAATGCTTCCGGCAATTTGAAGCTGATGGTTGAGGATACGGACGGATATCTGAAGTTAAAAGGAAAAGGTTTTGAAATTCCTTTTAACAAGTCTACCGGACTGATGGAAAATGTAACTTCACATGGAGAAATTGTCATCCGGAAAGGTCCGTTCCTGAATCTGGATTTGAATGTGAACCACCTGACCGGAGCAGAGGTCCGTGACAAAGCCCAAAACTACATTGTTGCCGACAAGGACTGGAAGAAGAAGGATTTTCGTTACGCGCTGAAAGGCTCGGAATGCCATGTCTTCCTTTCCGGAAACTATTTGGGTGTTGATCTGGAACTTCAGATGACTGTGGAGGCTGACGGAACAGTGACATTCAACTATCAGACTCAGGGAGAACCGAACGGCTGGCTGAGAGAGGCCGGATTGAAGTTCTATCTGACGGATAATTTTGCAGAACTGGAATGGAAACGTGACGGGTACTGGTCTTATTACCCGGAAGATAATTTTGCCGGAAATGCAGGACAGACTCCTTTATATAATAAGAAAAAAGTGGAATATGGGGAAGATCCGCAACAGCCCTGGAATATGGACACCTATAATTATTACTATTTCTCAGACAAGGGAGCCATCTGTCAGCGTCCGTTGACGAATAAGGCAAAGGGAATGAAAGAGAACATTTATGAGTATCAGCTGAAAACTGCGGATAATCATTTGCTGACCGTTCTGTCGCGTGAAGGCAGTCTGGGATGCAGAATGAACAAGATGTCGGACGACCAGCTGATCCTTTATGTCAATAATCGCTGGGACTACCCTGAAATAGCCTGGGGTGATTATTGCAAGGAACTGGAGGTAACTCCGGTTTCCGGACTGATCAAAATACATTTATGACATATTTTCTAAGGTAGATTTTCTGAGGTAATATATGTTTGGCAAGTCTGATTGATCAGACTTTGAATGAATCCTCTGTTCCGGCTTTCCGTTGTGAAGGCTGGGGCGGAGGATTACTTTTTTTGTGGATTGGACAAAAGATTGGTTCTGTTATTAGGGAAAGGCATGGAGAAAAAATAAGGCGTTAATAAGAAAAATAATATTTTCTATTGTTTATTTAAATTTTTTCTATAGTTTTGCGATGGCCTTTATTTAGATAACTATAAATTATTGTTATTAATATAATTTTAATATTATGAAGCTAAGAAATGTAAATTACCGAGGCAGACTGGCAATTTTGACGGGTGCATTCTGTTGTACATCCTTGCCAATGGCTGCACTTCCGACTTCTGTTGAAGCCGCCTCTCCCAATGAGATTACCCAGCAGACGATGAAGGTAAAAGGTTTGGTTCTGGACGCATCGACTGGTGAACCTGTGATTGGTGCCAATGTCATTGTGAAGGGAACGACCAATGGGGTGATTACAGACCTGGATGGTGTGTATGAACTGAATGCACCGGCAGGTGCTGTCCTGCAGATTTCATTTGTCGGCTATAAGACCATTGAAGTGAAGGCTGAACCCAACATGAAGGTAAACCTGAAGGAAGATACCGAAACGCTGGATGAAGTTGTAGTTGTCGGTTACGGTACTCAGCGCCGTGAAAGTCTGACCGGTTCTTTACAGACAGTCAAGGAAAATAAACTGAAGGATGTTACTACGGCCAATGTGGAAAACATGTTGAACGGTAAAGTTTCCGGAGTTTTCGTTGCTCCGGGTTCCGGTCAGCCGGGTTCAAGCGGTGCCGTGATGGTTCGTGGTAAGGCATCTATCAACGGTAGTTCATCTCCGTTGTGGGTAATCGACGGTGTAATTGTCGGTGATGGAGCCGGACAGTTGAATCCTGCCGATATCGAAACCATGACCATCCTGAAAGATGCAGCTTCTACTGCTATTTATGGTTCTCAGGGAGCCAACGGTGTTATCCTGGTAACTACCAAGAGCGGAAAGAGCGGTAAGATGACAGTCAATGTATCAGCTAAGGCCGGTGTCAGCAGATTGAATAATGGAAATCTGGAAATGATGGACGGTGCTGAATTGTATGATTACTATAAGTCATTCAGCAATGCTGACCAGATCAATTTTCCACGCTGGAATGAAGACTTGCGCAATGCCAATTTTGACTGGTGGGATCTGGCGACTCAAAGCGGCGTGACTCAGGAATATAATGTCTCTCTTTCCGGAGGCGGTGAAAAAATCAATTCTTATTTCTCTATGGGTTACTATGACGAAGAAGGTGCAGTGAAAGGATATGATCTGCAGCGTTACAACTTCCGTTATCGTACCAATTACAAACCTTTCTCCTGGTTGACCATCAAACCGTCTGTTGCCGGTGCAATGCGTAATACGCATGATGCCCAGTATTCTGTAACAGCCATGTACTCTATGTTCCCGTGGGACAGTCCGTATGATGAAAACGGCAATCTGGTTCCCGACCGTTACAGCGGATGGGTGAACAGCCAGTCAACCAACTACTTGAACGACCTGAGCTATGGTAACCATACAGACTACAAGACCTATGAGTTCAGTGGAAACTTTGATTTTGATATCCGGATTACGGACTGGCTGACTTTTAACTCCATCAATAATTTCCGCTGGACCGGTTATTACTATAATTCTTATTCTGATCCCCGATGTGAGGGAGCTTCCGGTGTGAACGGACGTTTGCAGGAATATCAGAGTAATACCGTACGCCGTTATACGAACCAGATTCTGCGTCTCAACAAAATGTGGGGCAAGCACTCTCTGAATGCTTTGCTGGCCTATGAATTCAATGACTATCAGGGCAAGGCTATTTCAGCTACCGGTACCGGTTTTGTACCCGGATTTGAGGTACTTGATGTTACAGCGATTCCTGAAGATGTAGGCGGAAGCCTGAGCGAATGGGCTATGCACTCTTATCTCTTCAAGGCAATTTATTCTTATGACAACCGTTATCTGGGTGAAGTTTCTTTCCGTCGGGATGGTGCTTCCAATTTCGGTGATGAAAACAAATATGGTAACTTCTTCTCTGTCAGTGCCGGATGGAATATCAACCGTGAAAAATGGTTCAAGGCTGATTGGGTGAACAATCTGAAATTACGTGCTTCCTATGGTACGGTAGGTAACCGTCCAAGTTCACTTTATCCGCAGTATGACCTTTATTCTATCTCTGCAAAGTATAACGGAACTTCCGCTGCTTTGATCAGTCAGATCGGTAACAAGGAACTTACCTGGGAAAAGACTTATACGACGGGTGTCGGTTTAGATGCATCCATGTTCCATGAACGTTTCCGCTTCTCATTCGATTATTACTACAAGTATACTTCCAACATTCTGTTTGCTGTACCTGTATCCGGTCTTACCGGTGTAACTTCCCGCTGGAAGAATGTGGGTGAAATGGAAAACCAGGGTATTGAACTGACTGTCGGTGGCGATATCATCCGTACCAGAGACTGGAACTGGAGTGTAGAAATGAACCTGGGACATAACAGAAACCGTATCAAGGAACTGTATGGAAACAATACGGAAATTATCCGTGGCGGTGGCATCGGTATCGCCGGTGAAGCCGACAAGATTCTGAAAAAAGACTATGACAGCGACAGCTTCTACATGGTAGAATGGGCAGGTGTCAATCCTGAAACGGGAGCTCCGCAATGGTACAAGCATACCAAAGATGAAAACGGTAATATTACCGGACGTGAAATTACTGAAAAGTATGCAGAAGCAGATCAGGTGATCTGTGATGCTTCCACTCCGAAACTGTTTGGTGGATTCAATACAACTCTTGCATGGAAAAACATTGATCTGACAGCTGTATTCGGTTACTCCATCGGTGGCAAGATCTATAACTATTCTCGTCAGGAATACGATTCTGATGGTGCCTATACAGACCGTAACCAGATGAAACTGATGGACGGATGGACCCGTTGGGAAAAGCCGGGTGACATTGCTACGCATCCTGTTGCTTCCTACAATAACTCATCCAACTCCAATAAAGCTTCTACCCGTTATCTGGAAGATGGTGACTATCTGAAGCTGCGTTCACTGACTATCGGTTACAACCTGAAGTTGCCGAAATACTACATTCAGAATATGCGTATCTTCTTTACCGGTGAAAACCTGTTCTGCGTAACTGGATATTCTGGTGTGGATCCTGAAATTCCGGCCAGTGGAGGTTCTGTAATCGGTTCTACCGGTCCGAGTGTTTATCCCTCTACCCGCAAGTACATGTTTGGTATTAACTTAACCTTTTAATTAGCTGATTCGTATGAAAAAGATTATATCAACCTCTTTGTTGGTGACCGCCTGTCTGTGCGGAACATTGACATCATGTGACATTGAACGCCTGCCCAAAGGCAGCATGTCTGCAGAACAGATTACGAATGATCCTTTGGCTTCCCTGGACGGTCTGGTGGATGGTGCTTATGCCCAGTTGAAAGACTGGTCAGATCCGATGCACCGTCTCGGCGAATATGCTGGTGATAATATGATGATCCGTGGTGCATCTACCGATGCATTTTATGAATTCATAACCTTCTCCCGTACTCCGAACAACTACCGTCTTCAGAACTTCTGGGATTATGGCTATAAGGCCATTGCCCAGGCTTCAAATATCATCAAGATGATTGAAGAAGGACAGGATCCGGAAATTGACAGTAAGCTGGGTGAATGTTATTACATCCGTGGTATGATGTACTTCTACCTGTGCCGTGCGTTCGGCCGTCCGTATTATCAGGCTCCTGACAAGAATCTGGGTGTGCCTATCGTCAATGGTACTCCGGATGATATGGACAATCTTCAGTTGCCCGACCGTTCGACTGTGAAGGAAGTTTATGAACAGGCCATCAGTGACCTGAAGAAGGCAGAAGCCATGATTACAGAGAACAAGGGACCGGCATACGCATCCAAGGAAGCTGCACAGGCCATGCTTTCCAGAGTTTACCTGTATATGAGTGGAACTTACAGCAATCCGAATGCGGAATATGCCCAGCTGGCCGTTGATTATGCCACTAAGGTGATTGAATCCGGTCAGTATGAACTGCTGGGACACGATGAATTCATGACTTATAATACGATTGTTCCTGAAAATAATAAGGAATCCATTTTCGTAGTGAAGCGTGTGGCTTCCGAGTTCTCCGGATATGACCATTATTACGGTATCGGCGGTATGTATGGTGTTGTCGGAGGTATGGGTTGGGGCGAAATGTATGCCAGTGCCAAGTATCTCGACCTGCTGAATGAGACAGGACGTAACGACTGGCGTCCGGACAGCAAAAAGATTGTAGATGCACGTGCCAACTTCATTGCTCCGCAGTATGTACAGGATGATAACGGAAATTATACGAATGTGTTCCGTTTCATCAAGAATGTATATGATACCAGTGGCAATGTGATCAACTTCAACTACGTGCAGGCTAAGCTGAACCAGAACGGAGGCAATTATACTTGTACAGAAACCATTGACGGTGTGGACAAGACTTATGCGATGACTCCGGTGGATGCTTCCCAACAGATCTATTCCATCCAGTATTCCGACGGACAGACCTATACTGGTGTCATTGATTATCAGATGTCATTGAACCGTGTATATCCGATGTTCTACATTACGAAGTGTTCTTACGAAGGTGAAGAATCTCACCTGCATTCACCGATTATTTCCCGATTGGGTGAGATTTACCTGAACCGTGCTGAAGCATATGCCAAGCTGGGTAATTACGGTGCTGCCCTGACTGACCTGAATACCATTCGTGAACGCTCTATTCCGGGTGCCGGATATGCTTCTCTGGATGCTAATAATGCTCCTGAACTTATCGACAAGGAACGTCAGCTTGAATTGGCTTATCAGGCAGAGCGAAGCTATGACGTATTCCGTAACGGTGAACCGTTGACCCGTCATTATCCGGGTCCGCACAATGCAATGGAAGATGTTCCGGCTACGGATTATCGTGTAACTTATTACATTCCGCAAAGTGCGATCAATGCATATCCGAGCGGATGTACGCTGACACAGAATCCGACCAGCGATGCAGGTGTGATTCTGAATTAACAGGCTTTTCTGGATAAATAATAAAGTTTGTCTTGAGAGGGATTGCAGAGAACCGGCTGTGAAGCCGTGGCTGTAATCCCTCTTTTTTATGGAACAAGGCATAGTCAATCGACTGCACGATGTCCTCGCAATTGACTGGTCAATGCAAAAGCAACGACCGCACGTTTGGCCTCAAACGACCGCACGTTTGGGCTTCAACGACCGCACGATTCAGCTGCAACGGGCATTACAGTTTTTGAGCGTATTCACTGGGGGTATAGCCGGTTACCTGCTTGAACTGATGATTGAAATGGGAGAGACTGTTGTAGCCGCAGTCGTATGCCACCTGGCTGATATTGATGTTTTTGTTGATCAGCAGTTTGGTTGCGTATGAGATTCTCAGTTCCGTGAGGTATTCAAACATTCTTTTCCCGGTATGTTTTTTATAGTATCTGCAAAGTGCACTTGGATTCATACCGACATTACACGCAATGTCTTCCAGGGCGATATTGTTCTGGTAGTTCTTGTTGATAAACAGATGCACCTTGTTGATAATCGGATCTTCTGTCGAATCACTGTTGATATAGTTCTTTGTTGTCAGGGTTGCATGATTGCATTCGGAACTTAGCCTGTAGAGTAAAGTATAAAGTCCTTCGATCTTTTCAAATCCTTCTTTGGTAACCAGGGAGCGGAACAGTTCTTTTAAAGCCTCAATGCTGCCTCCGGTAAAGAAGACCCCTTTCTGAGATTTCTTCAGGAGGGAATAAATATTCTCCAGTTCGGGAATGTCGTGTAAGCTGGCGGGAAAGATCCGGTCATCAAACTGGGTATAGACAGACCGTGAAACCAGTTCGGAGTTCTGGTAGTACTCGTCTGCGCTGAGCCACAGATGGGGGAGATTCTTTCCGATCAGCATGAAGTCGCCCGGAGAAAGCTCCTGGATGGAATCGCCTACGAAGCTGAGTCCTTTGCCTTCCTCTATCAGAATCAGTTCATATTCCGGATGGATATGTAAAGGTGCGGCAAAGTAGGGATTCGTGTACGAAACCACAGAAAATGAAGTTCCTTTTCTCTTCTCTACTTTTTCGAAGGTAGCTTCCATCTGATGTAAGGAGTTTGTTTTCATCTTTTTGTTCAGGCAAATAAATCACACAACCATGCAAATATACTATAAAACGATTTAAAAAGCAACGTGTAAATTTGTCAGCAGTAAAAAACTAATACGATTATGAAACATAGAGAACGGGTTATCAGAGCTTTAAATCATGAAGAAACGGACAGGCCTCCTTTTCAGGCCACATTTACTCCGGAATTTGCAGATCGTTTACGCGAAGTCTTTCATCTTCCCAGACAGTTTTCGGAACCACACCACAGAGACTGGTACGGATATGAGCTGGAGAAGCTGACAGGACAGGATTTGCTTCAGGCCAGTGTCGGATGGTCTACCAACTATTACTTGAAGCAGGAGCCTTACACGGACGAATGGGGGGTCGAATGGAAGATTGATCCTTATGAAACTCCGTTTGGCATCGGTCATTATACGAACATTGCCCGGAATCCTTTGCGGGATAATGATGAACTGGCAATGGCTTATAAGGCACCCGATCCTCACCGGCCGGAGCTTTATAAGAATGTGGAGCGTCTGGTGAAGGAATATGGCGATGAATATTATATTATCGGGCGTATTCACTGTACCATCTTTGAGTCTGCATGGGCTTTGAGAGGACTTGATACGCTGATGACCGATTTTTATATCAATCCGGATCTGACCAATCACCTGCTGGATGAGACCGGGGGCTTCCATAAGGAAGTGGCTAAGAAGATGGCACAGATAGGCGTTGACATGATCTGGCTGGGTGATGACATGGGAGCACAGGATTCACTGATGATTGATCCGGAACTGTGGCGCGAGTTCTTCAAGGGCAGAATGGCCGATATCATCCGCACGGTGAAAGAAATTAAGCCGGATATCAAGGTGGCTTATCATACGGACGGCTGTAATTATGACATTATCCCCGATCTGATCGAAATCGGTCTGGATGTATTGAATCCTATCCAGACGGAATGTATGAATCCGGAGATCCTGCAGGAAAAATATGGAGATCAGCTTTGCTTCTTCGGGGGAGTGGCGGTTCAGTCAACCTTGCCCATGGGAACTCCTGAACAGATAGAAAAGGAATATGCATGGCTGAAAAACTCTGTAGGAAAGGGAGGAGGATGGATTTGTGCTCCGACTCACCATGTGCAGCTGGATACTCCGATGGAGAATTTCTTCCATTTGCTGAAAACTGTAGGAACCATCGGTTAATGCAAAGACAGATTCAGACAAGAGCGGGAAACTGCCGTAAAAAGGATTGGTTATACTGAAAAAGCATTTTGTATATGAGATTGAAAAAGATACTGTTGTTGGGAGGTCTGTTAAGTCTGACCCTGACTTCCTGGTCGCAAGACAAGAAATGGGTGGAAGTGGCTTATGACGACTGTGGCGAGAAAGGAAAACAGCCTCATCTGGTTTTGGGGGAAAATTATGAAATGCCGGCTGAACTGTCGGGCAGCACGGCCCAGCGTTCCTGCAATTTCGGCGGGAAGGTGATCTATGCATTCGATAAGATGGATATTCATGCCGACTATCGGATGGAAGTGACTTTTCTGGCCGACAGTGAACGGATCATAGAAATTGTCGCCGATGGAAATCCAGTCTGTGAGTCTATCCATCTTCCGGCGGGAGAGGTAGTAAAGAAAACAATCGATTTGCCCCGTCACTCGTTTGCCTACGGTCAGTTCGTGATGGTGGTGAATCCCGTCAAGGGA
>UMCH01055886.1_pt1 | contig 17663 bp, 19 predicted proteins | sample 1964201 | NCBI WGS metagenome assembly UMCH01 (sample SAMEA4835965, study PRJEB28245) | human gut metagenome | biome: gut microbiome; material: fecal sample | place: Denmark | collected 2008 | reverse complement strand
AACCGCTTAGACCCTTATCCGCTTGCTCTCCACGGGCTTACCCCGGCTCAACTGGACCGTTGCATACCCAGGGATGAGCCAGCAACTTGAAATATAGATTATCATGCCATTTTGTCTGGCAACAGGTGGGCGTAAGGTTGAATTCTGCGTTTGACAACGAATGTGTTGTAGAATGGCGGCTTTGCGGTGAACGCAGAAGGAGGCGCCTGACGAGCCAATCATCATGAGTTATGAGCTCATTTTGCATTCATCAGATGCAGTCCTTTGTATCGCGGGGATTGCGCAGCCTCATAATTCATCTGCGCCTGAACCGATCATCACTGCCTATCCATTCTGCCACGCCCACCACACCGGAAGGTGTGGCGTAAGAGTCAGGCAACCGTAGCCTTTTCGATGAAGTCGCTGAGGATCACGTCAAAGCTGTCATTCATGTCAAAGGGCGGTTCGTATGCAACCTCGGTATTGACCAGGCACTTGTCCAGGGACATGGAGATCTCATCTGCCTTCTTGCTCAGAGCCGTAGCCATTCCCCGGATCTTATTCCGATCAAAGTCAATGGTGGTGACCTGCGTGGCATCGCAGCGGTAGGAGACCTGATTGCCCTCACCGTTGAATCGGAAGCCAGAGCCCCCGCCGGCGATCGTCTTTTCGCTGTTACGGAGCGTGGTCATATGCCGGAAGACTTCAGCCAACTCCTGGCGCTGCCGATTCAGCCCCACCTCGCTGTCCATATCCAGATCCAGTCCGCCCTTGGCGGTATGGATGGCTCGGCACAGTTTCTCCCGCTCTTCCAGGATGGACATGAGGAAGGCAGCCACTTCGTTGGCATGGCCAGCATACTCACTTGGAGCGACTTCCTCCACCACCGCGTCCTGGGCGTCGCCCATGACCTTGCTCCTCAGGTGCGTGGTCTTGACCTTGACGATGTTCCGCCGGTCTTGAAGGATCTCAGTGGCCTCGACCATCAGGTCTTTGAGTCTATTCTGGAAGCGAAAAGCGTCTTTCATATTCATAGTTCATACCTCCTCTGATCTCGTCAAATAAATCCAGTCTAAAGTTTCGCTGGAAACGGTCCTTTGATGTGTTCATCATACCGCTTACTCACCTTGTTGTCATTGAACTGCTGGTTTAATTAGAGTTAACGAGCTTTTCTTGCCATATGATGACACCCCCCAGGATGAGCGACAGATCCTCAAACCTTCTGGTAGCCACATCGATGGGTTCAAATAAGCTTTTTAATCAGGGCTACAACGAAGTATGAGAGGAAACTGCCATGTTATCTTCTGCGATTGAAAAAGGGAAATCCCGAGCATTGAGCATCTGTGCTGTTGTCATGACGCTTCATGCTATGTTATGATATCCTTATCGAATTATGGGAGGTGCCCCTATGCCGCTTCAGATCGTCCGAAACGACATCACGAAAATGCGGGTGGATGCCATTGTAAACGCCGCCAACGAGACTCTGTTGGGCGGTAGCGGCGTAGACGGCGCCATTCACCAGGCCGCCGGGCCGGAGCTGCTGGCAGAGTGCCGCACGCTTCACGGCTGTAAGACGGGGCAAGCCAAGATCACGAAAGGATACCACCTGCCAGCCAAATTCGTGATCCACACCGTGGGTCCTGTCTGGGAGGGTGGCAGCTACGGAGAACGAGATCTGCTTGTCTCCGCCTATCGTTCATCTCTGGAACTGGCCCTGGAACACAGATGTGAGACTGTGGCATTCCCCCTGATCTCCTCTGGGGTGTTTGGCTACCCCAAGGATCAGGCCCTGAAAGTAGCGGTGGACACGATTGGGGATTTCCTGCTACTACATGACATGACAGTGTACCTGGTGATTTTTGACAAGGCTGCGTATACCATCGGCGGTAAACTCTTTTCCGATATTGCCGCTTATATTGACGACCGCTATGTAGACGAACACACGAACAGCGATGAGGAACGGCGGCGCCGGCGGTTTCGGGTTCTGGCGTCTGCCCCCCTGCCAGAGGCCGAGGCGGCGCCGGCGGCCGTCTCCGGCAGTCTGGACGAGGCATTGGAACTGTTGGATGAGAGCTTCTCCCAGATGCTCCTGCGGAAAATCGACGAGGCGGGACTCACCGACGCCGAGTGCTACAAGCGGGCGAATGTTGACCGGCGTCTGTTCTCCAAGATTCGTTCGGACATTCACTACAAGCCATCCAAGCCCACCGCCATGGCCTTTGCTGTCGCTTTAGAACTGCCCCTGGAGGAGGCCCGGGAGATGCTCCAGAAGGCGGGCTTTGCCTTCTCCCACGCCAGTAAATTCGACATCATTGTTGAGTACTTCATCGCCCATCGGAATTACAACATTTTTGAGATCAATGAAGCCCTGTTCGCCTTCGACCAGAGCCTGCTGGGAGGTTGACCTGAATGCCCCGGATGGATGTGACGGAAATGTCCTTTGCCAAGCTCTATCCTCTCCTGGTGGCCAAGGCTGTGAAAAAGGGCCGCACACGGGAAGAAGTGGATCAGGTCACTGGCTGGCTCACCGGCTATACCAGCGAAGACATTGCACAGTTGGAGCAGTCCAGCGTCACCTACGGTGATTTCTTTCGGAATGCTCCCGCCATGAATCCGGCCCGCGCCCGGATCACCGGCAAGGTGTGCGGTGTCCGGGTGGAGGAGATACAGGACCCGTTGATGCGGGAGATCCGCTATCTGGACAAGCTGGTGGACGAGCTTGCCAAAGGCAAGACCATGGAGCAGATCCTACGGACGAAATTGTCGCCTGTAGGGCGACCAAAAGGTAAGAGAAGCCCTCTATACTGTACTCACAAGCCAACCGAGTACAGTTTAGGGGGTTTTATCATGAAAAAAGATTTGACAGAACTGGTGTTTATCCTGGACCGCAGCGGCTCGATGCAGGGGCTGGAGGAGGATACTATCGGGGGCTTCAACTCCATGCTGGAAAAGCAAAAGCGGGAGCCTGGTGAGGCCTTTGTCTCCACCATTCTCTTTGATGACCGGGCGGAAGTACTCCATGACCGTATCCCGATTCGGGAAGTTGCGCCCATAACAGGGCGGGATTACTGGGTCCGGGGCTGCACGGCACTGCTGGACGCCCTTGGCGAGGCCATCCAGCACATCGGGAACATCCACAAGTACGCCCGGAGCGAGGACATCCCGGAGCACACGCTGTTCGTCATCACCACTGACGGCATGGAGAATGCCAGCCGCCGCTATTCCGTGCACCAAGTACAGGAGATGATCTGTCATCAGCAGAAGAAGTATGGGTGGGAGTTCCTCTTCCTGGGGGCCAACATCGATGCTGTGGAGACAGCTGGCCGTCTGGGGATTGCTCCTGAACGAGCAGTGAACTACCATAGCGACAGCCAGGGCACTCGCCTCAACTATGAGGCGGTGAGCCGTGCCGCTTCCTCCGTGCGCGCCAGCGCCCCGCTGGGAGCAGGTTGGAAGGCGGAAATCGAGAAGGATTACCGGAATCGGGATAAGTGAGCTATCAACCAAGACGGGCCTGCGTTACTTTTGTGACGCAGGCTTTTTTGTAAATCTATATGTAGTCCGTCTTTTTGTACTCCATTTAATGGATAATACACTTGCTTTAACGGGCCTTTCAAATTAGAATGAATGGGAGAAAAACGATGGAATCGTTGCTACAGGTACTAAAACGGAAATCCATGTTGGAAGAGCAGTTTCCTATTCTCCGCTCTGGTTTTGATAACTTAGATAGTTCCCCAGCTATTCTGCGGCGAAGAACTGTTTCACTCTTGGGGGCAAGACCTGGCATGGGCCGGAGCACATTGGCGGCGCAAATCGCTGCAAATGTTGCTGAGGCGGGAGGCAGAGTAGGCTGGTTCTCTACTGTTCGAACTAATAGTGAAGTTGTTGATAAAATTCTGCGTGTAAAGCCGGCACTCCTTTACCCGCAGAGCATTGCATTAGAAGACCGAATAGGGGATGTACGCGAGCTCAGGTTTGCGATCACAAAATCCGGCAAACAGTTTGATCTTGTGGTCATTGATGACTTACAAGGTATGTATCATAACTCTCGTCGAGGCCAGGTAGTATTTAATTCTGGACTGATATGTTCGGCTATCCGGGAGGTTGCCCGCACTCAAAATACCGCGTTCCTGATACTTTCCCGGTTGAAGCGGCGTCCAGAATACCGACGTAATCATATTCCTCTTCCCACAGACCTGCCTCAATGGTCAAACATAAAAGGCGCCATCGATTCTGTGTTCCTCCTTTATAGGGAGGGATACTATGTGTCCGAAGATTCGAGGTTCCAAATCGGGGCCTTGTTGGCCGGGCCTAATCCGGAGCGATATGCTGAGCTTCCTTTGATCTGGGATAAATCGAACAGCCTATTTCTTCCCTACAATGAGATGTTGGTGTAATCTTCAACAGTTAAAAACGTTGCTTTTATGAGGAGGAAAATGATGAATAGAGAGATACCATTCCTGGATATGCGCAGATCACCCGGCGATATCATCAACTGCTGGATTGTCTATCTGATGCCCTTTGACTCAGATGAGCGGAGCGACTATGACAAAATCCATGCCTTCCAGCAAGCTTGCATTGACAACAACATCTTTGGGATGGGATGGGATCTTACGAAGGAGCCGTTGCATTTCGGCACCCCTATTCAAGAAGGCGCTGAAATATACAAAGAACGGTATGGGCCTAACCGCAGCATGGAATATGCCCTGAACCAATATAAATCGATTCGGAAGGGCGACTATGTGCTGATGCGGTTGAAAAACGGTCATTATTATGTTGGCAGAACGACCGGATCAGCCATTTACCTTCAGCAAGATCAGGAGCCATTTGCCAATCTCTCCTGGGGGTGTCAAGTGGAACGATGGGAAGAATATACCTCAGAAGAGGATATCCCATCTGAACTGCGGGGGCGGTTTTCCCAGCGGCGTCACTCCACGATTCAGCGGATGGACAAATACAGGCCAAGGCTACTGACCATGAAACTCTATGAAGACAGGCAAGCTGAGCCGCAGTTAAAAGTACCACATCTTCGATTCACCCGAGAGAATTTTGTCCGGTGTTTGGATTATAGGCAATTGGAAGATTTGGTGGCTCTCTATATCTGGGAAAGGCATGGAGACAACGGATATATGTTGCTCCCATCCTCCGGAAAGACCAACCAGCAGAAGTATGAATTCCGATTCATCAATGCAAGATATCCAGGGCAAAAGCCCATCAGCTGCCAAGTCAAAAACCAAGAGGAGATCTCCATCGAACATTACAACGAAGAATTCGACTATGAGAAGATCTATCTATTTAGCGGGAAATGGAGCGACGAGGTGGCGGCAGCCAAGCAGTCCGAATGCGCATCTAACGTGACAGTCATACGCCCATCGGACTTATATGATACCCTGTGCCACAATTCCATTTTCAATAGCCGGTTCTACCGAGTGGCTGATGATGAGATCTCCATAGAAGATATTGCGTCGGGCCTTCGTAGGTTGGGCTATACTGATGCTGGACATAAATTAAGAAAGCGAGCGTCTCGGCAGTATGTTTGGGACAGTGGCAAGAGGGAATTCTTAGATTTTGTGGTTTCCGACGGGCTTTTCTATTCCGAAGAGTTTGGCGCTTTAGTCCGTTCCTGGGGCGACTACTCACCTGAAGAAATTGAAATTATACGAGCTGACTTGGCAAAATGTATTTCTACCTTCGCTCATGAAAAGTTCTAACATATTCTTTTGTGTATCGTTGCAAGAGTTTATCTCTTATGGAGCCGTACTAAAATGAATCGAGAGGAATCGATCACATGAGAATTGCGCTGATTTCCTGCAGTAAATTGAAGGCGAATTGCCCGCTCCCTGCACGGGAGTTGTATGCGCCCAGTCCGTTGTTTTCTTTGTCCTATCAATACGCAAAACAGAGCGCAGACAAAGTCTATATCCTGTCGGCAAAATACGGTCTTCTGGAAGAAACAGACGTAGTTGCCCCTTATGATCTAACCCTCGCTGACCTCCCAGAGCACAGGCAGAGAGACTGGGCCAACTATGTACTTAACCAGATGCGGGAGCGCTTTAATCTGGACTACGATACTTTTTTCATTCTGGCGGGGCGACGTTATTATCAACACCTTCTTCCTCAACTGCCCCATGCTACCCTTCCCTTGGGAAATCTCCAAATTGGAGCAAGGATTTCTTTTCTACGGCGGCAATTGGCAGTTTCAGCCCAAAGTGGTAATTCAGCATCCCTTTGTCTCCGCTTGCATCAGCTGCTGACCACGCTCCCCAGATATACCTGGAAGGAGATTGATGCGGTACCTTTCCAGAATGGGATTTATTTGCTCTTTGAGGAAGGAGAGACTTACCGAGGGTTGTCTCGCATTGTGCGGGTGGGTACCCACAAGTCCCAAGATCGTCTATGTGAGAGACTACGAGATCACTTCATAAAGGAAAACCATAACGGAAGTATTTTTCGGAAAAACATCGGGAAGGCTTTACTGAACCAAACTTGCGATCCCTATCTCACTACCTGGACACTGGATACTTCCCGGCCACCTTATAAGGGAATGGAGAATCCGAATCGTGAGCAGGAAGTTGAGCATACGGTCAGTCAATATATCAGAGCTCATGTGACGTTTTCCGTATTTCCCGTTGATACGCAGGAACAGCGGCTACGTCTGGAGACGGGGATCATTGCCTCTCTCCACCAAGCAAAAGATTTTCAGGCCAGCAGCTCCTGGCTAGGCCAGTTCAGCCCAGAGAAGGAGATTCGGGAGAGCGGTATGTGGCTAAAACAAGGATTAGACGGAGTCCCTATGACTGATGAGGAGTTGGAAACGCTGGAATACATATTGACAAATAACTCCACATTATATTCAGCTGTTGTCCATGTGCCTACGGTCTCCCAAGCCAAACAAATCTCAGAAACAACGCAGCAGCTTAGGACAGTGGATATTGTTCGCTATATTCACCAGAGGCTTGCCCAACATCAAGCGGAAGGCGAGACCAGTTGTACGCTGATTTCCGGTGAGATCCACAAATCCATGGGGTTGAATAACAAAATGCCCTCTGTTTGCAATGCCATGTATCAGGCTATGGGGCCTAAAGATGTAGTGTTGCATACTACTCCCAGTGGGAAAAGCTCCACCATCCAAATTTGCTACCAGTTAGTCGGTCGAAGCTTTCCTACATAATAGCCCTATTACAGATAATCAAATACTTTATTGGGAAGGACTATATATCACCAATTGCTACTGTCACAAGGACCTTTATTCCATTTTGAAGGGGGTAATCTTTACCCTCTTCAAGGAACTGGTACAAAGTTTCTTTTTCTGCGGGACAGCTTCTGACACTTGCAACATATGGCTTTGACGAAAATGGTAATCTCTGATATTATGATAAATCAGAATCCAATGGCTTTTTTCAGGGCATAAACAGTGTGACCGCGAAATATGTCGGGGTCACTGTGCTCTGCTTTTCATGTAGAAGGCCAGGACCTCTCGAACTTAATCCGGGAGGAACTTGGCATGAGGGGCCTTTTCTTGTGTGACGGTGTGAAACAACGAAGGAGAAAGCGGCCTGAGGAGGAGGCGTTTGAAATGTCTGAGCAGAAGCCTAAGCGCAAAAGAATCGGGGAGCATTTTACCTATGCATATTTGCGACATATCAAGAAGTGGATGTTTTGCCCAAATTGCAAATCCGGCAAACTGGCTTTCAACAAGAAGGAATCTAAGTGGCAGTGTGAAAGCTGTGGCTACGAGTTGTCCGCTGACGAGTTTGAGGACGATTATGTTTTCTGGTTTTGCGATGAGTGCGGGGCCTATCTGAATAACCAGGAGGGCTTTGACCGCAAGGCAGATAAATGGGTCTGCACCTCATGCGGCTATGAAAACGACACCACAATGGATAATCTCAAAGGCGTGTGCGTTGATTGCGGAAAAACCATCCCAGATCCCAAAGGTACACTTTGTGTGGATTGCCGCCTTATACGAAGAGAGCGGGCAAAGGAACGACTGAAAAATATTGGTACCGCTGTCGGCATCGGTGCGGTGGCCGTGGGGATAGGTCTTGTGGCGGCACATTCTCAATCGGATGACTCTTCAGAACCTCTACCCCCACTTCCAGAGGATGAGCGTGATTATCCAACCTGCGATCTCTGCGGCGAGAAAATGACGGAATTTGACGGTTGGGCGTGGTACACCTGTCCGAATTGCGGTAACATGGTCAGAGTTTTTGAGGATGGGACAACCACCTGGGGGAGGGAAATCTTTGGCTCAGAAGCGAGTCATTCCTCGCGGCTCTGTGAGTATTGCGGAGGGCCGCTGGCAGGTGGAGAGCGTTCACTTCCTTGGGAGAATGGGAATAATCGGAACGGATATGTGATTTGCCCTCATTGCGGACGAGCTAATTTTGAAGATGATGATGAATGACTCTGCCTGATGACAACGTTGATCGGCACCTGAACCGGGGCATGCTCGTGAGAAACGAAGAGGAACTCATAGAGTCAACTATCCTTTCTTCACGGTGAGAAGAAGAACCCGTTACTGCTATCCTGTCTCCACAGCAAAGAGTTCACTCTCTTCTTGAAAACAAAAAAATGCCGGGCTGCTTGAAGCAACCCGGCATTTATCGTTTCTGTATTATTTACGAATTCTCCGGGGCAGACCTCAGAGAAAAATTCTTTTTCCCTTCAAACTTCTCCCGAAGCAAATGGACCTGACGGTCCAATTCTTCAAAAATCAGCTCAACTTCTCGTTCTGTGTACTCATAGTTGCTTTTTGATGCGCAGTTCCCAAGCTTTCGGAAATCGCAAATCAGCAGATCCATGCGATGCCCGGCAACTTTGAGGAACCGTTCATGCTTCTTCTCGTTCATAGCCATCTGCCTCCATCAAAATGCGTGGATATCCGCGTTCTCGTTGCCTGCTGTCTGGACAGGCACTTGTCCACCGCTCCATAGTAGTTCCAGCGAAGGTACGCTGAACCCTTTCTCCGTCAGGAAATCCTCGCACGCAGTTTTCGCCGCATCTATGAGTTTTGAATCCCAGGGGAACTCGTTTTCTTCTCTGCCCAGAATGACGCGAAGGCAGTGATAGAGAGCTGTCCGGCAAGCGCTTTGCCTCTCGGCCCGAATGATGTCCTCATCTTCCTGCACTTCCTCGCTGGCATCTCCATCTATGAATTCATCAGGGATGAGGGGCTCATAGACACGCTCAGCATAGTTCACCTGATATTTCCCATCCTTAAAGAAGGCACGCCAGTCATCGTTATGGTCTTCGCCCTCGACATAGAGCTGGAAATGCACATCGGGGAATGTTCGCGAAAGCTGGATCATGTCCGCACGGCAGCTGTACCAGGTATCATCCTGGTTGCACCAATGTCCCACTCCATTTTCAATGCCATCCTGCTCGAAATAGCAGGTATAAAGCTGGAGTTCCGCATCGATCTTTTGATACAGCTCCTGCGTCATCGGTTTTGCGGACAGACTGAAACAGCTACTATATCCCATTTCAATCCTCCTCGTAGTTGTTCAGTACGCAAAGAGGCGCGAAATCAAAGTCGAAGTTTCCGTCTTCAGGATCTGAATATCCATAGAATTCAAGAAGCCGCTTCTGGGCGTCCTCATTGAGATCCGAGAAATAAATACTGAATTCGGGCATAATACATCCTCCATTTTCTTAATAATTCCAGCAGGCCGCATGTGAGTTACACATACGGCCCGCTGTCTGCTTATAACTTTCCGAAAATCGAATCTGTGATCTTCTTGCGCTCCACAAAAGAGAGCAGGAGATCATCCACCCCCTTGTAGTTTGGGCCCCAACGCCTCGGGATCATTTCGAAGCCCTCTTCACAGCCTACCTGCAGGACCTTTTCGCGAGCCTTGCGGACATTGTCATTGACTGCCATATCCATATCGAATGCGACCTGGATCGTCTCAATGCCGAAGGCCCGAAGTTCTTCCAATGCGCGGCGGAACTGATTAAAGTTGCTTACTCCCGTGAGTCCGACAAATGCGCTTGGGTGCCCGAGCAGGCTGGAAAAGTAGTGGGCAAGATCTGCTTTCATAACGCCTTCTGTCAGATAGACAGAATCCACATCATCGGATACACCGACGAAGTGCGGACAGCATGACGCAGTTGCTCCATAATACTGATCCACACTGGTGAAGGTATTGAATTTAGACTTGAATACCTTGTCCAAGCGGATCTGAATGGCCTCGATCTGCCCCTTGCTGTTGCGATCCGGGATCATAATACCAGACCCACGGATGTCCATCTTCCACTTCCCGGTCTCCTCATCAATATAGAAGCCTGGGACTCCGCCCAACTCACAGCCGCGCTCCAGCAGCTCCGTCACGATTTTAGGTGCCCGGACTGCCGGCGTCGTCTTATAGCCGAGCTTTATGATGTCTTCCCCAGACACCCCTCGATTCAGCATGGCTTCACGATGCGCTGTACCGAGAGAGAGCAAGGATAGAAGGTTGGAGTAAGTATTGTCCCGAACGCTTGCCGGAGCGAGATCGAGCTGGGGCTTTTGGGCCTTCTGCTTGATCACTTTCTTCTGGATACTTCGTTCAGGCCTATGCTCACCATGGTGATAGATGTTACACAGCTCCTCATACGCGGCATTCAAGCTGATGCCATTCGCCTCGGCATAGAGGTGCAATACACCTCCGCCTTTCCCGCAGCGGTTACAGCGGAACACATTCTTACCCAGATTGATATTGAGATGAGCTTTCCTGTCATCACAGAATGGGCATTTGCAATGGAGCTGGGTGCCGGTATTACGGACCACCCGGATGCCGAGCAATTCCACCACATCCGCAATATCGCATGGCAGATTACCCGTGTAGTCCACTGCTCATCACCTCCATCCCATAGGTATCCGGCATTATCCGGCCTTCTCGGAAGCGGCGCTGACCAGCAGGATCGCAGCCGCCTTCAGAGCCAGATTCCGGCCATTATACTTCTGGACGTACCAGTCCAAATCGCTGGGCTTCCGCATGGCCACTTCACCCAATGTCTTGCCGGTATTGTACCCGCAATCCACCTTGACGTTCTTGGCCTCCTCCAGGGTCATGCTGTTGAGGTAGTCCTCCAGCGTCATGGGATTACTGGCCTTCGGCTCAGCCTTCGGAATAGGCGTCGGCTGCTGCACCTCGGCCTGTTTAGGCTGGGTGCGGGTCTGATGCACCACCAGACTGCCAGAATCGTCGGGAGGAACATCGTCCTCCGAATTCATGGAGTCGATGGGAGCGTCGGCGATAACTCCGGAGAGCATATCAGTTGCGCCGCAGAACTGCGTGCCGTAGCCTGCCGCCGCCAAAACGCGGCCGATTGCCGCCGTCTCCGCGATCTCCAGGTACCGATCCCCATACTTGTCATCCGTGGCAAATCTCTGTGCGGAGGACTGGGCGAGATACTGGTCCGCAGGATCGCTACGATCCGCATACAGCCTACAGGTGACGATGGCGGACTTTTCGGTGACGCTGACGATCTCCGAAGAAATCTTTCCCTGCGGCCGGTGAAGCCGGAACCAAAGGAGCCGATATTTCACATCCAGATAGAGACTGGTACCGCCATCCTCATTGGGCAGGTTCCGCGTAAATTCCGCCGGATTGAACCCATCCACCGCATTGATCGTGTGTAGGACTTGCATTGTAGTTTCCGTCATGATAATCATTACCTCCTATTTTTTATTTTTGGGGGACAGGACACAGCTCCGTGTATCCTGTCCCCGTCATCATTTCAACTCGCTGGCCTTTGCTGCTCACGGTCATAGTAGACTGTGATGCGGTCGGCAAGCGCGGTATTTCGTTTATCCACATCGTGCTTGTGGATGGCCATGTAGATGGCCTGCCGCTGCCCGATGAGGATCACCTTCGACTTGGCTCTGGAGATAGCTGTATAAAGCAGGTTCCTCCGAAGCATGATGTAATGTTCCTTCAGGATGGGGATCAGGACAACAGGAAATTCTGCGCCTTGGCTCTTATGGATGCTGATGCAGTAAGAGAGGTCAACATCCTCCAGCATATCAGCCGAGTAGTTCAGCACTCTTCCGTCCAGCAATGTGATTTCGATGACAGGATCATTCGTCCCATCACCCGCTATCGCAGTGATCACACCAACTTCGCCATTTGCCACTTCTTCCTGGTTCCTGGTCTGAATGACCCGGTCCCCGACGCGATAGGTCATACCGCCGCACTTGATTTCGGCTCTGCCGGCTCTGGGCGGATTGACCAGGTTTCGGATCTCACTGTTCAGGCGGTTGGCACATACAGTTCCCTTCTTCCTCTGTGGGGAGAGGATCTGCACATTTCCAATGCCGTTTTGGGAAACCTCCTGCACATAGTACTTCAGGATCAGACTAAGGGCTTCATCGCTGGTCTTCACATCACAGAAAATGAAGTCGTCGCCATAAAGCAAGTGCGTGTCGTTGTGATTGACCGCATGTGCATTCAGCGCGATCCGGCTATTGGATGCCTGCCGGAATACGATGTCCAGCACCGCCGTCGGGATCATCTGGCTGCGGATCATCTCTCTGAGCACATTGCCAGGCCCCACCGATGGCAGCTGGTCCGGGTCACCGACCAAGATCAGCTGAGCGCCCGGCTTGAGCCTCTGAAACAGCGCGTATGCGAGCCGCATATCCACCATAGAACATTCATCGACGATGACCAGATCTGCCGTGAGGAGCTCGTACTCCTGCGCGGCAAGGTCGGCATCATACATGATCCCCATGGCCGAGTGCAGCGTCGAGGCCGGGTATCCCGTCTGCTCGTGCATTCGTCGGCTGGCTTTGCCGGTCGGTGCAGCCAGAAGGATCTCATTGTCGGGCATCACTCGATGATAGATGTCCAGGATCACCCGCAGCGTAGTGGTCTTGCCAACGCCGGGGCCGCCTGTGATGATGGAAATTGAATGGGTCAGGCAAAGCTCCACGGCAGTGCGCTGTGAAGGGGCGAGTTGCTGATGAAGCGCCTGCTCTGATGCTTTGATCTCAGCCGTGATATTGGGGATCTCTATGGGCCGCTCCTGTAAGAGGAGGGAAACGACCCTCTTGGCTACCTGGACTTCGCATTGGCGCTCGAAGAACTTATAGACGCGCCCTTTCTCGTTGTAGATGAGCTTGTCCATATGAGCCTTCACAACGGCTGCATGGATATCTGACACACTTACCACTTCCCGCTGACAGTCTCTGTTCAGCAGGTCATAGCACTTGCTCTCTAATTCCTCCACTGGGAGGAACAGGTGTCCGGTTCCCATGGCTTCATCTAAAAGATAGAGCATTGCGCCGACATACCGTAGCGGATGCCGTAAACTCACCCGGGTCTTTCGGGCAATCTCATCGACAGTCAGGAATCCGAAGCCTTTGATTTTACAGAGCTGGAACGGGTCGGTCTTAACGATGCGGAGACTGTCATCTCCAAAAGTCTCTTGGATCTTGTGGATCTTCTTGAGGGAAACCCCAAACGGGCTCAAATACTCTGTGATCTCACGGAGCGTTCGAGTCTGCTCATAGGATCTCATGATCGTTGCCAGCTTCGCTTTTGCAATGCCCTTTACCTCCAAAAGCCGCTCCGGCTCATTCTCCAAGACGTCTATGGTCTGTGTTCCGAATTTAGCCACGATCGCCTTCGCTGTCTCCGGCCCTATCCCCTTGATGAGGCCGGAACAGAGGTAGGCCAGTATGCTTTTGACCGTTCTGGGCGCAACTTCCCGGCAAGAGCTGACATGAAGCTGGAGGCCGTATTTCGAATTCTCCCATTTGCCATCCAGCTCCACATCCACAGCGTCCGTGTCCGGCATCCCGTAGCCGACCGCCGTAAAGGTGTACCAAGACTTACCGAGCCGGCTGAAATGCCTGGCACTCTCCGGGGTATCCGGGTCTTGCGTATGATAAGAAAAAACGCTGAAGCCATCCGTCCCTTTGAATCTTACTCGGTCCAATTTACATCGCATCTTCAAGCCTCCCGGCCCCATTGCGGTAATAGATAGGGATACCCAACCGCTCCGCCGCAGTGATCTCACCGCGCATGCCACTGGATATGCGAGATCCATACACGACCAGTCTGGAACACATCGCCAGCAATTTCTGGCCGAAGTCCAGCGCCAGAGCGCGTTCTTCAGGGACCTCGTCATCAAGTAAGTACGGGAGATATGCGTGGGGAGCAACAGCTCGATCTCCAAACTCCTTCTCCGCATAGGTCATGTAGGTCACTGCCTTCGCCGCATTCGCCAGGATGCCTGCCCTGGTAGGAGCAGACAGAGGCGAGCAGACATAGGTAAGAGACATCTGAATCACCTCCAATTCATTTGACTTCCTTTGAGATTTTGAATACCCGTTTCTCCGTGGTATCCACAAAGTCGTGGTAGATGTCCGGGTGCTGGGCACGCAGCAGTTCCAGCTGTGCTTTCGTCATCTCCTCCTGGTATTGCGGATTGTAGGAAATTTGGTAAGAAGCCATCGGCGTCTCACATACCGCATTGCAGGCTGCGCCCATCAAGTCAAGGATCGGAGCGTAGGCGACCTTGATCTGCTTATCCAGCTGTCGTGCCCTGCGCTCCAAGCTGCTCTTTTCCTCCCGCAGCTCTATGATCCGATCCAGCTGCTGGGCGTATTCCTCCCCGACAGCAACTTCCGGGATGGATTTATCTGCGGGTCCGTGGTAGCGGCGGATCACGTCAAGCACCACATCAGGCTTCCCGACCAAAGGCGGCTCCTGGCGGCGGCAGACATACTGTGTCCAGAACTCCTCCAGAAGGGAGATCGTATTCTCCTCTTCATCCAGATCCCGCTCAATCTTCTGCCAGACGAAGTCATCCTCATTATTGGAGAACAAGCAGGCGATATAGGCGGTGTTGATGTTCATGACACTCATGTAGTGCCGCACCTGAAGTTCGTAGTGGCGTGGCACACACCCATTGGCCCACAGACATTGGGCGCTGAAGTGCGCTGTCTTACACTCAAGAATGGCCTTCTCGCCATTGGGGAGCGTCACGAAGCGATCCACGTCAGCGAGCATGAATGGGAACAGTGGATGCTGATACATGGTCTGATCCCGATATACCGTGAGCCCAGTTTGCTTGGAAAACACCTGCGCTACGATGTCTTCCAGCAGATGCCCGATCGCAAAGGTGATCGACTTATCCGCAGGCGCAATGACCGGCTCCACACCGATCTTGTCGTAGTACAACTCGCGTGCGGTCCGATAAGGAGATAAATTGAGGGCGGCAGCTACATCGCTGCCGCCAATCCCCTTCTTCCGCCACGCAAGCCACTCGTCCTCGGTCAGAGTTGCGGTATCGACCAAAGCCTTCGGCTGGTAGTTCAAGTCCAGGGACATCATTGATCCTCCTTTGCCATTTCAAAGTTTGAACCGCTGCATTCGCAACAGACCAGGTCATCCAGTTCTTCAAACGAAGCGATGGCCTGGGTGTTCCCGCAATCCTTACAGACTGCGGTTTTCAAATCACTGGATTCCGAGCCAAACTCACCAGTCCGGAAACACCAAATATACTCCTCAAACCACATTCCTTCTTCCTTGGTGTGGATAGAGACATCGACTTGGTCTTCCAAGCAGGCATCCTGGAGCGTAATGCAGGTATCCGGCCAATGCTCAGGGTAGCCGCTCTCAACGCAGTTGCTCGCAGACCACGCATAGTCGGGGTAGATTCGGAACTCGCGCTCCTCGTCTTGCGGTACCCCTCTGAATGCTTCCTCGATCTCCGCCTTGATCTCCTCCCGATCCACATGCAGAAAACTGCGGGCGAAATACTTCACCCCGTCGATCGTTGTGGGCTCATCCGGGAAGATGTAGCGCTTCACAAAGGAAAGGATCGCGGCCTTTGTTCCAGTAATATCAGTGTGTCCATACGCCCAATTCGGCATTTTTAGCCCTCCTCATTTCTATCATTGTTTGGCGCGATCATTTTTGCGTCTCATTTCTGAGCGGTTGATCCCACCTTTTCAGACTTCTGTTGCAGTACCGGTGTCACTGCTTTGCTGTTGCTTGATTGCATCAATCAACTGGTATAAGCAGTTGAACACCTTTTCAGACCCCTTGGATCTGCTGCCAGATGCCTGCAGGTAGGAAACCCGGATTTTATTTGCCTCCATAATCGTTACCCTTGTTAGGCTGTTGTTGATCCAGCCCAAGGTCCGAATCGGAACGGCAATGTTGTACTTTTCCAGGAGGTACCGGATCAAATTGGTCCACCTGCTTCCTCGACCACTCTGATAGACTTCGATCTTGACATTGTCGATCATGCCTCCGTCTATCAGCTTTTTCTCTGCATCCGCAACGGCATTTTCCAGTTGCCGGTTTACTTCCATGCCCCGTTCGTCTCGTTCCTTCTGTGCGGCGGCAATCCACTCCTGCCTGCGCCGCTCATAGTGGTCCCGATAGACGGCAAAGAGAGATACACACTGGTCAAGTTCCTGGAGAACAAGTGCTCCGATATAATCCGGAGCTGTCTCGCCGCCAGTGGCTTTAGCCTTTTGATATTGCTTGACTTTTTCGTCCAGCCAGGTGCTGATGTAATCTGCCTGGCATTCCGGCTTAGCTCCCATGCGCTCGATTTCATCCATTTCCTTAGAAAAGAGCTCATGAAGTGTAGGACCAGAGCCTGTGCGTGCCTGATTCATCTGCTCTTCACGTGCTTTCAAACTCCCATAGAGTTTTTGATATGCAGGCTTTTTCCCGGAGCTATGGATGAGATCATACTCAGACTGTCCTAAGGGGACAAGATACCCATTGAGTTCAATGTGGAGCCAATAGGCATCATTTTCTGCATGCGGATAGGTGACATCCGGCTTCCCGGCAGATCTCCATAAGCTGTAGGCCTCCTTACCGTTGGAGACCTCATGGCAGAATACAGCCCGCATTTTGGTACCTTTCGCATTGAAGCGATAGCCGCGAAACAGGGGCTTCATCAATTTCGACTCACTCATTTCATTCAGCCTCCATTAAAATGCAAGATCGTCATTTGCCTCAGACGATCCATTGGCATCTCTTTGCGCATTTTCAGGCGCACTTTCACATGCAGAGTTGAGCTCATACACAGTTTCATCGATTTCCACGGAATCGTCCAGATAACTGCCTTCAGGTAGTGGAGACTCAGGCCCAAGCGCATACTCGATCGCCTCTTGCAGTGAGTCTGCCTCCACATCGAGGCGTCCGTACATTTGCCAAACCAGCGGGACTCGAAACCAGCTCATAGATCGTCCTCCTGTTCAGTTAAATTCTGATGTTCCACGACATTCGTTGGCTCATCGGTCAAGCCGTCGCCGTAGACACAGGTTTGGATCACCTGCTTTGTGGACTCGTACTCAACGCAGGTCAGGAGTATCGTGTCATTGCTATCGGCAGGAATCAGGTCGATGTAGACGCCAGGAAAATTCTCGGGAACATCGTCCTCCTGCTTTGCATAGACTTTCAGCTTACCAAGAGGTGTGTTCACCTCGAAGTTTCTCTCCATTTCCATGACCATCACCACTTGAAGTCGCCAGGCCGATCAAATTCGTGCCAATTGATGTGCAGGGCACGAGCGATGATCTCCTCCAGCTGTGCGATCCTGGTGCCGCTGGCACCTTCACACTGTGCTTCGAAAATCACATCAGACATGGCCAGATACAGGTGGTATGCCGTACACGGATCGTTACCATTCTGGGCGGAGAACAGGTCTGCCACCTCATAGCTGATCCG